>OGFJ01001997.1_pt1 | contig 11807 bp, 6 predicted proteins | sample 1570861 | NCBI WGS metagenome assembly OGFJ01 (sample SAMEA2582060, study PRJEB24529) | metagenome | biome: Human gut stool | place: China | collected 2011
GTGTCACCTTATAATAAAATAATCTAGATACTCTATTAATTCATCTATAAAGCCACCTTAATTTAAATGAGGAGGATCTATTTTTCCCATATTAGTTTAAGATGTTGCAATCTTATAAAAAAAAACAATACAAGCAAGAAAAACAGAATTTATTTGTCCAAATTATCACATTTTCATCTTACATCAGCAGAATCTAGAGCATGACATGACCGTTTTTCGCTAAAAGCCCAATTTTCCAGATAACCTCACCCCTACGGTTAACAAAATGACAGGACTACTGAACCATTGGGAACAACCCTTCCGTACATACGTTTTTTCACACATACAATAGTGATTCCTTCTTCAGAAAATTTATCTTAATGATGAAAATCCACCTGATTAATAATGTGTATTTGGGGTGTTAAATAAGTTATTTTATTTGTTGGCTTTAATTCTGTTTGCTTAATTTATAGAGTAATATAAATCTTAAAATAGGATATACTATGGAAAGATTATTGTTACTATTGTTTATGGGAGTTCTTTTTTTCTCGTGCTCTGATTCTTCCATAAATAAAGAGAGTAACAACACTACTCAAAAAATGGAACAAAGAAGTTTAACTTCCATGTATACGGATTTGATTAATTCATTTGAAGATGTTTCTGCCCGTGGGTTAGATGGTGTTTCTATTTTGTATCCTGATTATTTTGGAGGAGCTTATGTAAAAGATGATAAGGTGGTCATTTTTTTAACTAAAGAGTCCGATAAGGATTTCGTTAAAAAGGATTTATCTAAAAGAATTGATTTGAATTATATTTCATTTGTGGAATGTGATTATTCTTATGCTGAATTAATGGATTTGGATAAATGGTTATTTGATTTCTTTACGAAAAATAAGAATAAGTCGTTTTTGAATACTTTGCATGTTGATGGGTGGAATATAAATAAGAATAAAAATAAAATCATTATTAAATTAAATGATTGTAGTAGTTTTTACATTAATGGATTTAAGAATAAAGTAATAGATACTCCAATGATAGGTTTTGAAAAATCTAGAGGAAGATTGAAGTAACATTATACTCCGGGAAGTGTTTCCGTTGATAATCACAGGGGAACTTCTGCAAGTTTAGGCTATAGGATAAAGTCAAAACATTGACAATGCTATCATTTAGTTCTGCCATTCTGAGCTTTGCGAAGAATCTGTTAACATAAAGTAGATGTAAACACTTCCTTCACTACGCTCAGGATGACAAAATGACAAAACTACCGAGCCATTGGGAATAACCCTTCTGCGCATATGTTTTTGTGCAGGAAGGATAAGTTACGCATGGCATCAGAACTTAAAAAGTCCACTTCTTCCACACCATTCATTTCCACCACCACGGTATGGGGCGGATGGTATAAGTATGGCTGCTGCCATCGGCATACTCTTCCAGCTTCCCGTCACCCCATTTGATGAGCCCGGTCAAGTCGCCGGGAGGTGTGCATTTGTGATATACCTTCCTCGCTTTTTTATTAGCCTTAAGACTTGTTTTCACTCTTCCATTTTTCGGCATATTCATTCAGGATTCTGCGAATGCTCAGCCCTATTTTGATGTAATCTTTCTCATTAAGATTGGCTAAAGAAACTCGTATGCTCCATTCAGGTCCGTCGAATCCCCCTCCGTTCAGCACTACCAATCCGGTTTCTGTTGCCAGACGAAAGACCACATTTAGTGGATTATATGTTGACTTCAGGTAATGGACGAAATCATCGCCATAGAATTTCTTTGCCCATACCAGCATATCTATTTCCGAATAATATCCGGCACGAAGCGGGTCATCGGGTAAAATAAATCCGGTATTATCCCATAATGCTTTCAGTCTGCTATGAATCAGATTAAGCATGGCATGACGATATTTATCCTCTTTATCAAGCAATGAGAAAGCAGCAAACAATGACATTTGCATTTGTTGTGGAAGTGACAGTCCGGCGGTGTGGTTTAGAGCAACCTGACGGCTGTCGGCCACCATGCGGTCAATGAATTTCATCTTTTCTACATCTGTAGTCAAAGAACCGTATCGTTTGGCAAGTTCACTTTTGCGTTTACGGGGTAAAGTGGCAATCAGCTTGTCGAATACATTATTTTCGTGGATGGCATTGACGGCTATGCGCCATCCCGTAGCTCCGAAATACTTCGAGAATGAATATACGCAGATGGTATTGAACGGTAAATCTGCCAACAGACTTCTAAATCCGGGAACAAAAGTTCCATAGACATCATCTGTTATTATCATCAGGTTTGGATTCCAACGATTTACTACGTCTTTGATGGCATCTACACATTCCTTGTTCAGCTCGTAGCTGGGCGGATTGCTCGGGTTAATTACAAACAGGGCTTTGTACTTCGGGTCACGCAACTTGTTGATATCCTCTACTTTGTATTGCCAGGTGTGCAAGCCGTTTTCGTCTATCGTGTCAGCGCTGATGTTCAGTACGTCATAATCGTAACGAGTCAGTTCGGGTATTTCGATGTATGGAGTAAAGGCAGGAACCATCAAAGCGATGCTGTCTCCGCGGTGCAATAGGAAGTTTTCTTCTAACGAATCGAATACATAGCACATGCCTGCCGTACCGCCTTCGGTGGCAAAAAGGTCAAAGTTGCCTTGAGGGGGACGTCCGTCACACATTTCCCGATTCAGATAGTCGCGTACAAGTATTTCCGTATACTTCAGGATACGGTCAGGCATCGGATATTGGTTGCCTGCCATACTTTCGGCCCATTCATGTACTAAGGAATCAGGATCGACTGCATGTTCCATCAACATATAATTATAAGTACGCTTCAACAGACCGATTCCCGGTTCGCCTTCATGGGTTTTCAGCCACAGCTCAAACCGTTGGGCAATACCTTCTTTCTGAGGAATACCGGCTATTCCTTCAGACATATCCATGACACGTCGAGATTCTGCAATGGCAAAAGATCCCAAAATGAAGAAGGCTTCACGAGCTTCGGTGGCAATCCAGTTGGGGTTTCCTCTGCCGGCATTCAGCATGACGTGTGCCATCTTCTTCACACTTTCATCTGCCATTTCTATCAAACGGTTCTTGAGCTCAAACGGACTGATTTTTTCCAAGTTCTTGTCCATTTTCGCTACGCTGCTCTTATCGCTTAAATATTCCATAATGTTATAAGGTTTAGATGATTACATTAATAAAACAATGACTACTCCCCAAATACTGAGAAGGGTGTTCCCCACGGCGTAGGTCACGGTATAGCCGAGCGATGGGGTTTCACTGTCTACTGCTTCCTGAATAGCTCCCAGTGCAGCAGTGGTAGTTCGCGCTCCGGCTGTGCATCCCAATGCCAGTGCAGGATGGAAGTGAAATACATATCGGGCCAATATCAGTCCTAGCAATAAAGGCAATGAAGTGGCAAGGATGCCGATAATAAAAAGCATCGGTCCTACTTCTTTCAGTCCTTGGATGAAACTGGGACCTGCAGAGATTCCTACGACGGCTATAAACATATTCAATCCTACATTATTCAATACCCATAGAGAGGATTCCGGAATTTGTCCGAATGTGGGGTGTTTACTGCGCAACCATCCGAATACCAGACCTGCAATCAGTGCTCCTCCACTTGTGCTGAGACTGATGGGAACTCCGCCTATGTGAATGGCCAAGGCGCCGATAACTCCTCCTATTAAGATGCCGATGCCGACAAATACCATATCGGTAGCATTGGTAGGCCGGTCGATATATCCTAATTGCTTAGCAGCTGTTTCTACTTCTTTCTTCAGTCCTACCAATTCTAATGTATCACCTGAATCGACCACGGTTTGGGCAAACACGGGAATATCAATACCCGCACGTTTGATACGTCTTACACTCACTCCATGCATGAAAGGTTGCTTACGAATGAATTCAAGTTTTCGGTTGGCATACGGTTTCTTATGTATCATGACCGGCAATACCTCTACAGGGAAATCAAGCAACTGGGGATCTATCACTTCTTCGCCAATCCAATCTTCTTCTCCTATGGCAAATTCACGACGTCCACTTAATACTACTTCGTCACCTTTTTGTAATAATTGTCCCGGAAGAATTTCGTTAATAATGGTATGATTATGCCTCATTCTTTCAACAAACAGCCTTTTCCCTTGCGAAATAAAGTAAGATTCGAGTTGCTCTACCGTTTTACCGTTTCCAAACCAATCGTTTTCTATGGTATAAGCACGGAATACGACCGGTCGGCGAGCATGTTCGAAGCCGGGTTCATCAGCCTCACTCGTTCCCATTTTTGCTTCCAGTTCTTTACAGGCAGCTTTTACTTTTTCCAGTCCGCCCAACATTTTCGGACCCAAAGAAGAGAGTACCCATGCTGACCCTGCAGTTCCGTAGATATAGGTAACAGCATAGGCTACGGGAATAATATTTATCATATTGTTTTTCTGCTCTGTGCTGATGTTTAAGCCATTGATGGTGTCGTCTGCTACTCCGATAACAGCAGAAATGGTTTGTGCACCTGCCAGTAATCCGGCTGCTTCGCCTGCATTATATCCCATTATAAGTGCTAAAATCCAGGTTATAACCAAACAGCCAACGCACATTAAGACGGCAAATCCCACTTGTGGCAAGCCGTCTTTTTTTAATCCACGAAAGAATTGAGGTCCCACTTTGTAACCGATGGCAAATAAAAATAGTAGAAAGAAAACCGATTTGACCGGCTCTTCAATGGTGATGTTGAGTTGACCTACCAGTACTCCGACCAAAAGTACGCTGGTGACGATTCCCAGACTGAATTGTCCTACTTTGATTTTACCAATCCAGAATCCTGCGGCAATAGTGAGAAAAATAGCTAGTTCTGAATGTTGTCTTAATAGATGTATTACCCATTCCATATATTCTTATTTCTTTTATAATTGCAATCTACAACAGAAGGGATAAAAAGAAGTTGAGTTAAAATCATCCAAATTGTGCATAGTTCTAATATTTTTTGTTTTATTTGCACAGATAGGATGATTGAAGTATGAAAATTGAAGCGATTGTAAAATATATTGTAGTGAGCTTCTTACTGTTTGCAAACTTGAGTTGTAAAGAAAATAAAGACGAAACACTTATAGCAAAAGTAACTGACCTGACAGAAGAAGAAGAGGTTATATCGGATATAGAGTATGATGGTGACGGCAGAATAATACGTTATGGTGATACTCCGATAGTGTATGCGGGCGATAAGGTAACCATAGGAAAAATGGATTGCCTTCATTCGGGAAATAAGCTTTGCTCGGTAACTTTTAAAATGGCTAAAGGCAAGGCGATAGAAAGTCGTACACGTTGTTTGTTGAAAAGAGGTTCGGAAACATGGGATGTTTTTAAGACTTCGACTTATGAATACGGAGCTGATACATTGTGTATCAAGTCGGACTATTTTGGAGTGGAAGGAAATGATTTCTTAAAACGCGTCTGTACGAAATATATATTTGGTGATGATGGAAAACTGATGGAATCCATTACCTCACATCATGAATTAAATGACAGTACTTATGTGTGTCATAGTTATTATAATTATGATAATCATATTAAGTATCTGGCAAATTTGAATATACAGGCTTATGTAATGGATAGTGATGGCTTGGATGGCTTTTTCTATTTTTTACTAAACTTGGGAGATTTCAGGGTAGATACAGTTTTGCCCAATGATATCGGACGTTGTGTAAATCATGGTGCTGAGACTTATAACGTGCATGCTAACTATAGATTGGATGATGAATCTCCGATAAAGATAGAAGTCCTGTATAATTATACAAAACTTCTGTCTCGTATCGAATTGTCTTATAAGTCATTAAAGTAGTTCATCCAATAGGATATAGATATCTTCTTCCGAAAATCCTTTTTCAATAAGGTATTTTTTGTCTTCCAAATAGAAGGTAAGGAACATGTTACGGTCTTCGCACATACTCTGTGCTTTTTGATAATAGTTGATAGCCGTTTCGATATTTCCTAATGTATAGTATAAATGTCCTGCATTCATCCAGTCTTGCATTTTGGGCTTGGTAGCCTGAAGCAGTAGATCATAATATTTACGTGCTTCTTCATATTTGCCGATAACAAATGAACACCAGCCGATAGCACGGCGTGCATTATTGGGATTTTTTTCCAGGTATTCCACTTTAAAGAAGTACCCCAAAGCCTCTTCGTATTTTTTCAAGGCTACCAGACATTGACCAATCTGTAAGGACAGGTTTAAATTGTCGGGCTGAACAATTTCTACTTTTTTGAAGTATTGCAATGCCTGTTCAGGCATGCCCAGCTTATGGTAACACAAGGCCAGATGACGGTTAGTCCATAAGGCATCCGGGGCAATGATATCAGCTTGTTTATAATAACTCAACGCTTTATCGTAATTTCCCAATTTCTGGAGGGAATAACCGGCTTTCTGCCATAACTCGGAGTTGGTTTTATTCTCTTCAAGCAGGATGCTGTATAGCTGGAATGCTTCCTCCATATAATCTTTTTGGAAGAAATAATCTGCCAACTTTTTCAGTTCTTCAGGTTGGGTTATTGCTTTTTTAAGGCTGTTATATTTCCACAGTTCAAAGCGGCTTTCGAAGATGTCTTTTTCTTCGGAACGGCGAGACCATAATTTGAAGAAGCGATATAAATCATGAATATACTGGCGACTGATATTCTCTTTTTTCAAGGTGGACTTCGTCATCTTTGTTATCTGTTCCAGCTGTTCTTGCGATACAGAGCTTTGCTCGTTCATCTGATGTATCATCAGTTCTCTTTGTGATTCAGGCATTTGTATCAAGCTGAAACAGAAAGAATATTTATCTGAATTGCAGAAGGAATCGCTATTGAGTATAATGTCCAATAAGGACATTCTCTTTTCTTCATTATCTCCAAATATGGTAACAATATCGGGAAATTGGCGGTCGAAAGGATAGAACCAATGTGACATTTGGCGGAAAAAAGGGAACTGCTTTAGTTGAGAGAATGTGCTCATATAAACATCAGCTCCCTCCATTTGCAATTCGCCCATTTCACGTAATTTGTCAGTAATGCCCGATTTGTCAATCCAGTTTTCCCATTCCGGGTTAAGATCATCGGAGTCTTCTGTTTCATCGAACCCGATTTTGTTGGCGTTCCCAATGCGCGGATTTCTCATCATTTCGGGAATGATTTCTTCCCGCATCTTCCTGTCTATTTTCTGTGTCTCGCGTGAAAGCTGCAATTGAATCTGTATGGTATGCAGGTTCTTAATAAAATCAGCATCTTCATTGAGTAGTGAGAGCTTTGCACGTGCTTCGGGATACATCATGATACGATGTTCATGGAAAAGTGCAGTTATCACTATACCTACGATAGCACGTTGGTTCACCATAGGATCAGGGTGATTATACGCTTCGAGGAGCAGCATATATTTTCGTATATCAAAAATTCTGGATTGGCTCATCGTGACGGCACTGATGAAGACGCAAAGATCATTGACCGGTACCAGAAGTGAATTGAGCAGTGTCTGGGCTTCCTGTGCTTCGGCTTCCGTCCAATATAAAGAAACCCAGGTTCTTTCGAATAACTCGTTGAGTGCTTTTTCATGACGTTCGCGTATTCCTGCCAATTCTGATTTACAGCGATTGGCATCACTGTAAATCAGAGGAGCTGTCGCTGCATCTTCCGTATAGGCTTCCAATTGCATTTGCAGCTCGGAAAGAGTATGCGGTTTAGCGTGCTCATAAGTGCGTATCAAATCATAATATAAAGCAAAAGAAGATGTACTGTTTTTCATGATATGTGTCCGTTCTGCCATTTCGTAAGCCGATCGGAATATTTTATTATACATATCCTTTTGTTTGGGATCTTTTATGCCCTTTGCGTTGTATTGCAACATCAGATCGTATGTCGTTTGCAGTGTTTCTACGTCAGTACGCAGCTGCCAGCTGGAACATTGGCTGGCCATGGCATGGATTTGTACCAATGCTTCTTTCAAACGATGATTTTCGAGTAAATTGAAAACGTATTCTATTTCATTATGCATATTAGCCATAAGTTATATTTCTATTTATGTGTAAAACAACCGGAAGCCCTTTTAAGTTCTCATTTCAGCCAAGTGGCACGTTTCCATATGTATTCCATCGGTCCGTGTGAATGATGGCTCATCCACCAGCGGCAGAATGTAAACTGCAAGATGAAGAATGCGATACCCGCCAGGCAACTGACAGTGATGCCACATTGGTTGTGAAGAGCAAATCCCCAGTTATAGTATAACATAGAACCTACTATGCTTTGAGTAATATAGTTGGTAAGACTCATCTTTCCGTATGGAGTGATTTTCATTAAAAGATAATGCATATTTGTATTATAGAATGCAAAGATAACTCCCGAAACCAATACCAACATGAATGAGAAGTTAGAAAGCGAGGTGATGATAAGTGATAAAGGGGTCAATATTGATTTATTGACAATGAATGCCGGCAACATATTGCCTAATCCGTATAAAGGAAAGAATGCGATAAGTGCACCGGCAAGTATTTTATTCCATACCTTCAAGTTCTCTTTTTGGAATAGTCCGCGTCGTCCGATTAACATACCCAACAAAAACAAAGCTGCCGTTTGGAATACACGTCCGTGATCCCATGCCCAGGCAAGACTGGCTATTTGTCCTTCCCATAAATTCACCCGGACTGTTTCCAAAAACGAACCATGACTTTGTACGGCAAAGGTGGCATCCCAAAAGCTGCGGGTGGGAATGGCCGGAGTAATGAAAGACGGGTCCAGGCAGGCACGTATTACATAGTAAAGTGGCAAAGGCTGTATCAATAGCACGCAAGCGAGAAGGAATACCCATTTGTCTTTCAGACGGCAGGTGAGGGGTAGGATAAAACCTACCAGTGAATAAAGTACCAGCACTTCCGCGGTGAAGAAGCTGGCATTGATATTGCCTATTAAGAATAACAGGATGAGCCGCCAGCAGAAACGTAATCGGAAATCGTTGCCGCGCATGCGCTGATTATCGTTCTGAATAAAAAAACTAAAGCCGAAGAGAAGGGCAAATACGGCATATGCCTTTCCGCCGAACATGAAGAATAATCCATTCCAGATTGCTTTGTCCGTAAAGTTGAGCCAGTCACTCTGCGTGGTTGTATCTGGAAATGAATAGAAATTAAAATGCTCAATGGAGTGCAGAATGATGATTCCCATTACTGCCAATACGCGTAGCACATCGGCTACATCTACACGTGCGTGTCCTTTAATTGTGCTTATTACTTTTGTTTCCATGATTTAAACATTGAGTCACAAAAGTAAGTAAAATCTTAAATAGTTGGCTATAATTAGAGGAAGTAATAAGAAAATTCTCTAATTTTGTTCCCATCTTAAACGAAGATATGGACATTTCGGAATTACAACGTATATATGCCGGACACCCGAATACTGCGGGATTGGCTGCGTTATTGGAAGATTCCTCGGTGAGGACTATTTTCCTGGGAGGCTTACATGCTTCAGCGACACCTTTATTTATTTCCTCCTTTATCAGAGAAAATAAACAGACGTTTGTTTTTATATTGGGAGATCAGGAAGAGGCAGGTTATTTTTATCATGACTTGACGCAAGTAAATGGAGAAGAGAATATTTTATTCTTTCCTTCTTCATATCGTCGTGCCATCAAATACGGGCAAAAGGATGCGGCAAATGAGATTCTTCGCACGGAAGTATTGAGCCGTTTGCAGAAAGGTGATACTTTGTGTGTTGTAACCTATCCCGATGCTCTTGCCGAAAAGGTTGTTTCACAAGAAGAACTGACTGATAAAACATTGAAGCTGAGTGTAGGTGAACATGTGGATACTGAGTTTATTGCAGAAGTGCTTACCGGCTATGGGTTTGAGCATGTGGATTATGTGTATGAGCCGGGGCAATATGCAGTAAGAGGAAGCATTATCGATGTTTTTTCTTTTGCTTCTGAATATCCTTATCGCATCGATTTCTTTGGTGACGAGGTGGACAGTATCCGCACTTTTGAAGTGGAGAATCAGCTCTCGAAGGAAAAGAAGCAAAGCATAGCCATTGTGCCGGAACTGACAAAGGCGACGGACAGGAACGGTGTTTCTTTTTTTGAGTTTATACCAAAGGATACCGTATTGGCAATGAAGGATTTCCTGTGGGTACGCGAAAGAATCCAATCCGTCAGAGATGAGGCGCTCTCTCCACAGGCTTTGGCTGCTTATGAAGGGGAGAAGACAGAATTGATGAGTTTGGAGACAAAGTTGATTGATGGTTCAGAGTTTGCAGTTCGTGCGTTAGAGTTCAAAAGAATAGAATTTGGGAATAAGCCTACGGGTACTCCGCAGGCCACTTTGCCCTTTGATACAAGTGCGCAACCGATTTTTCACAAGAACTTTGATTTGGTAAGCAGTACGTTTACCGATTATCTGGAACAGGGCTATACATTATATATATGTACGGACAGTGAAAAACAGGCTAAACGGTTGAAAGATATTTTTGAGGAGCGGGGAGATAAAATAGCATTCACTCCGGTCAATAAGACATTGCACGAAGGATTTAGCGATAATACTCTTCGGAGCTGTTTTTTTACCGACCATCAGATATTCGACCGCTTTCATAAATATAACCTTCGGAGTGACAAGGCCCGTAGCGGCAAAGTGGCACTGACATTAAAAGAGTTGAGCCAATTTGAACCGGGAGATTATGTTGTGCACATTGACCATGGAGTAGGGAAGTTTGCCGGGCTGGTGCGTATCCCCAACGGCGATACCACGCAAGAGGTTATCAAGTTGGTTTATCAAAATGAGGATGTCGTCTTTGTGTCTATTCATTCCTTGCACAAGATTTCCAAGTATAAAGGGAAGGAAGGAGAAACTCCGCGCCTCAATAAACTGGGTACCGGTGCTTGGGAGAAAATGAAGGAACGCACCAAGACCAAGATTAAAGATATTGCCCGTGATTTGATTAAGTTATACTCTCAGCGAAAGCAGGAGAAGGGTTTCAGCTATACTCCCGACAGCTTTTTGCAGCATGAGCTGGAGGCCAGCTTTATTTATGAGGATACTCCTGACCAGCTGAAGACAACTCAGGATGTAAAGGCTGATATGGAAAGCGAACGTCCGATGGACCGTCTGGTGTGCGGGGATGTTGGTTTTGGAAAAACGGAAATAGCAGTGCGTGCTGCTTTTAAGGCTGTGACGGACAACAAACAAGTGGCGGTACTTGTACCGACTACCGTATTGGCTTATCAGCACTTTCAGACTTTCCGTGAACGATTGAAGGATTTTCCGTGTAAAGTGGATTATCTGAGTCGGGCTCGTAGTGCCAAAGACAGTTCCCGCATCGTGAAAGAATTGGGAGAAGGCAAGATTAATATTCTGATTGGTACGCATAAAATTATTGGCAAAAGCATTAAGTTCAAGGATTTGGGGCTACTGATTATAGATGAGGAGCAGAAGTTCGGAGTCAGCGTAAAAGAGAAACTTCGCCAGATAAAAGTCAATGTTGATACTCTGACCATGACGGCTACCCCTATTCCGCGTACTTTACAGTTTTCACTGATGGGTGCGCGCGATCTTTCTGTGATACAGACTCCTCCCCCCAATCGCTACCCCATCCAGACTGAGGTGCATACATTCAATGAAGAAATTATCACTGAGGCTATCAACTTCGAGATGAGTCGTAACGGTCAGGTATTTTTTGTAAACAATAGGATACAGAACCTGGTGGAGCTGGAAGCAATGATTAAACGAAACATCCCGGACTGCCGTGTTTGCATCGGTCATGGACAGATGGAGCCGGAAAAACTTGAGAAGATTATTTTCGACTTTGTGAACTATGATTATA
>OGFJ01001999.1_pt1 | contig 11792 bp, 8 predicted proteins | sample 1570861 | NCBI WGS metagenome assembly OGFJ01 (sample SAMEA2582060, study PRJEB24529) | metagenome | biome: Human gut stool | place: China | collected 2011
TTCTTCTAATTCATTAATAATCGCGCCTGCCACACAGAACAAAAGAGCGGCCAATGCCCCACAAACGATTTTCATACTCGTTTCGTCCTCCCTTTTACGAATATCTTACGGGAAATCTGCTTTACCCCCAACGGAAACCAAAGAGCGTGCCGTCCATGGTCAGTCATCGGTTTTGATGCCGACTTTTTTACGCTGTTGGGTTGGTTCTCGCCATTATTATAGCACGCTCCACGTGCTGCCACCATACGGAAACAACTAATCCTGTATGATTTCAACGGCTTTCTCCGCAGTTCCGGGAAAGCGGAGTACATCCCGCAAGGGAACACCAACGGCTTGTATCCGGGTAGGCGTGGAACTGCGCCGCACGATCGGGAGAGGAACGTCCATTTCATATAGATTTCGTCTATAACGTATAGAGCCTGCCTATCTCAAACTGTATAATAAAGTAAGGGAACGAAACGGAGACGACCATCATATAAAGTCGCTTCCCGCCCCAAACAGCAAGGACGTTTACAGGAGGTTGCTTATGAACAAACAATTCGAGCCCTTGTTTACTCCGTACGATGCGTGGCTCTGGGCGCACCCGCCGGTGTATGCCATAGCAAACGGTGGTCTTGGTGCGATCCGCGCCAAGACCACCGTTTTTATAGTTTCAAAATGCAACAGGAGGCACCCATTTCGGGTGCCTCCTGTTGTGTCAAGAAGGAAAACGCGGCCCTTTATTGACCCAGATAATCGTACAGGTACGCCTCCATCTTGGGGGTCCACCAGTTCAGGTAGCCCGCCTGCGTGGGATGGATGCCGTCGAACATATAGAGCTTGTAATCTTCCTCAGAAACTTGATTCATCTCGGCATCATTCCACAGGTCGATGACCCCGATCTCATACTTTTCCTGCAACTTCAGCAGCTGCTCCACCATCTTGCCGTAGGCGGGGCTGTCGTACTGGGTGCCCGTATAGAACACCACCGGGCAATGCCATGTGGTGTCGGCATATACGATGATGTATTCGAGCGCGCCAAGGACGGTTTTGGTGTCAAAGTCCTCCAAATTGCGGGAACTGCTGATTTCCCCCAGCGGGATCGCGTTGCTTGCATCGTTGGTGGAAAGCTGGCAGATGAACGCATCAAACTGTGCGTTGGGGTCGATATTGTGCAGCATCCGCTGGATGTAGGAGGTCTTGTCGTTGTCGGCCAATGTGGTGCCGCCGACAGCCTCTTTGACATAGGTGCAGTTGTTGCGAACGGCAATGTACTCCGCAAAGGAGGTTTCCAGCGAGGCAGCCCCCTCGGTCACCGAGGACCCCAAAAAGCACAGGTTCATACCGCTCAACGGGCTGTTCTCCACCGGCGCCACGTTTTCGGGGCGGTAGATCTCGGCGTTGCCGGGCAAGCTTTTGAGGTACATCGTGTTCAGGAAGCGGAACGGCCCATGGCCCAAAAGACCTTGCAGAGCACCATAAGCCAGCGCTAATAGCAGGACCAGGATCAGAGCAATGATCAAAAGGACTTTTCCTACTTTTTTCATACAAACTATCCTCTTTCTTCACTTGAGTTTCCGGATGTCCCGCGCCGTGTAACAGGGGATCACGAGAGAACTCCAGATACAAAGCCCTTTACTGCGCCAGCAGCAGGTTCATCTGCTGGATCAGCAGCTCGATCTGATCACCGGGCATCACGCTGACCAGAGATTTCAGCGGCATTTCCATGATCATCTTTTTCATCATGTTCATCGACCCTTCATCCAACCCGTCGGTACCGGCGCTTTGCGCAAGCGGGGCCAACAACTGCATGATGGTCGGCGCGGTCTTGGGGCAGGTCAGCAACTCGCCCAGTGTGGTGGTCAGTGTTACGACAAAGGGGAGTTGTTTTTCGGTGGTAAAGGACAACTCGGCCGTCAGGCGGATGTCGTCGCTGGCGCGACCCACCATGACCTCATACACACCGCTGGGGGCAAACCAGTCGTGCAGGCGTTCCTCATAGTAGCTCAAGTCGCGTGCCGCCAGCGTCAGGGTCACCGTCTTGCACTCGCCCGGTTCCAGCAGTACCTTGGCAAAGCCGCGCAGCTCTTTGCTGGGACGCTCCGGTGTGCCGTTTTTGTCGCGGATGTAAAGCTGGACGACCTCGCGCCCGGCCACCTTGCCGGTGTTGGTCACATCCACACTGACGGTGACAGTCTGGCCATCCTGCAATGCGGGCGCGGAAAGCTGCAAATTGCTGTAAGCGAACTCGGTGTAGGACAAGCCGTGACCGAACGCAAAGCGGACAGGGACCTGCTTGGTATCGTAGTAGCGGTAGCCGACAAAGACATCCTCGCCATAGGCAACACGCTCGTCATTGCCCGGAAAGTGCAAATAGCTGGGGTTGTCCTGCAAACGGAGCGGGAAGGTCTCAGCCAGATGTCCGCTGGGGTTGGTCTCGCCGTACAGCAGTTGGTCGGCGGCCTCACCGACGCCCTCGCCGCCGAGATACAGTTCCAGAATGGCCGAGACGCGGTCGGCCCACGGCAGCTCGACCGCGCTGCCGTTGTGCAGGACCACGACCACATGGGGCTGGACCTTTGCGATCTCGTCGATCAGGCGATTCTGGCAGGCGGGCAGCTCCATCGAAGTGCGGTCATACCCTTCAGACTCAAACGATTCGGGCAAACCGGCAAAGACAACGGCGACATCGGCGTTTTGTGCCGCCTGAATGGCCTCGGCCAACTCTGCGTCGGTCATCTCGTCCCGCATCGCCGAGAAGCCCTTGGCGTAGCAGACGTTGCGGCCCTTTTGCTGCGCAACCTCCCACGCGGAGGTCACGCGGCTGGGATGGATGTGGCTGGAGCCGCCGCCCTGATAGCGCGGTGCCGCGGCAAACTCGCCGATGTAGGCGATCTTCTGATCCGTGCCCAGCGGCAAAACACCCTGATTGGTCAGCAGTACCGCGCACTGCGTCTCGACGGCAACGGCCTCGGCGTGGTCTTTGGCGCGGTCGAACACGGTGTCGGGGCGGCGGGCATCCACATAGGAGAACACGACCTTCAGGATGCGCTCCACCGCGCGGTCCAGTACCGCCTCGTCCAGCGAGCCGTTCTGTACGGCCGCGACGATCTTGGCATCGTTGTAACCGTTGGAGGAAGGCATCTCCAGGTCAAGACCCGCTTCCAAGCCTTTCACACGGTCATTGGCGGCACCCCAGTCACTGACGACGTACCCCTCAAAGCCCCATTGGTCCCGCAGGATGTCGGTGAGCAGCATCTTGTTTTCGGAAGCATACACGCCGTTGATCTTGTTGTAGCTGCACATCACCGTTTTGGGCTGGGCGGCCTTGACGGCTTCCTCAAAGGCGGGCAGGTAGATCTCATGCAGCGCACGCTCCGAGAGGTCCGAGGAGATGGTCAGGCGGCGGGTCTCCTGATTGTTGGCGGCAAAGTGCTTGATGGAGGTCCCCACGCCCCGGCTTTGTACGCCGCGAATGTACGCAGCGGACAGCTTACCGGCCAGATACGGGTCCTCAGAAATGTACTCGAAATTGCGGCCGCACAGCGGGCTGCGCTTGATGTTAACGGCGGGCCCCAACAGGATGCTGACATCCTCGGCCTGGCACTCGTCGCCCAAAACCTGACCCATGTGCTCCAAAAGGTCAGGGTCAAAGCTGGAACCGGTGGCGCACCCGGCCGGGAAGCAGACAGCCTCGACGCTGTCGTTCAGGCCGAGGTGGTCCGCTTCACCTGCCTGCTTGCGCAGACCGTGCGGGCCGTCGGTCACCATCACGGCCGGGATGCCCAGCCGCTCGATCCCCTGCGTGTGCCAGAAATCCGAGCCGGAGCAAAGGCTGGCTTTTTCTTCCAATGTCATTTGGCCGATCAATGCTTTCAAATCGCGCGTCATATTCTATTCTCCTTGTCTGTTATTTGGCAACGGCATTGTACCGCGCATTCCTTACTTGCTATTTTACACAGCAAGACGTATAATGACTATATGGTATAAACTATCTCAACACGATTTCAACGAAAAGGTGATTTTTTATGCGGCCCGGTATCTTTGAGGAAAAATCCAACAACCACTTGAAGGAAGTCACGGCCAAGATTCGTGAGCGTTATCGGGCGAGCACCTACGCACAGTTGGAGGAAACGGCAAGTGGAGACTCGAATCGCGTCAAGGAAAAACGCTTTCTGTCGTTCATCGCACTGGGCAACGCCGTGCTGGCCGATGAGTTTCTGGCTCGTGCTTACAACAAGCAGGAATCGTTTCGCTTTGGGGTGATGAGCACCTCGTCGATCCAGCAGGCGCGATACGCCACCGTGGCTTCGGTCACGCTGTTTTGCCGCACGGCCATCGACAACGGCTTGCCGGAGAATCTCGCCTACAGCATCAGCGATTCCTATTTGCTGCACTTAGACGAGACCGAAAGCATTGAGGAGATCCAGTTCTTATCCCTCAGCGCGTTCCGGGAATACTGCCAGGTCATGCAGGACTGGCGGCTGCAATCCTGCCGCAAGGAGATCAAGCAGTGCTGCGAGTATATCCTGCTGCACATCCACGAGCCCATCAGCCTGACGGAACTGGCCGAGCTGGTCAATCTTTCTCCCAATCATCTGTCCGCACTGTTTCTTAAGGAAACCAGCTTTCGCCCCACCGAGTACATCCGCGCACAAAAACTGAACTACGCCCGCTATATTTTGGACAACTATTCTCCGACCATCGCCACGCTGGCCAATCTGTTGGCGTTCCCCAGCCCGAGCGCCTTCGCCCGGCAGTTCAAGCAGCAGTACGGCCTGACCCCTACGGAGTATCAGCGACGAAAAGAATGAACAACGTCCCGGCAGTTCAAAGGATGAACTGATATAGTCCCCTTAGAGTAGACAGCTAAAGAAGCAAAAATTTTCAAGTCTACACTAAGGGGGCTTTATTATGTCAAGAAGAAGGAACAAGTACTACGACAGGAAACTAAAGCTGCAAGCAGTGCAAGATTATCTTGGAGGCGGTGGCAGTTTACGGACTATTTGCAAAAAACACGGGATTAAAGACAAAAAGCAGCTGCGGAACTGGATAAAGTGGTATAATGGTCATAAAGAAATCAAGGAGAGGCGAGCAGCCGGAACGGAGATTTATATGACCAAGGGCAGAAAGACAACAGAAAAGGTCCGCGCGAACTCCCGTTTTTCCTCTGCGCTGGCATTTTTGAGCAGCATTATGCTTCATTGCTCTGTGGTTGCTGCGTTGCTTCCGTAATAAATCCCGGCATTCCGATGCCGATTGGATTTTCTGGTGGATGGCGTGTAAGAAAAAGTGTTTTTGGGGGGTCATTTTGTGGAGACACCCTGTTCAATCGCCAGAGTTATTTCATCGACTTCTTTTTTTCCAAGAGGGTACAAGGTCCCAAAAACCAGCCCGGCAGCAGCGCACAGAATCAGCGGAAGCATGATGGAACAGAAGATGATGCCGCCTTCGACGCTCTGCGGTTGTTGCGCTGCTCCTCCAATAAATCCTGTTGCCGCCAACATATATCCAGGGATTGCCCCCGCAACGCCTTGGGCGGCTTTGGAGACAAAAGAGGACAGGGATGCGACGGCGGCTTCGGCTCGTTTGCCGGTTTTATATTGCACATACATCGTGTTGTCGGCCTGAATGCCGTAGGCAAGGGGTCCGATAAAACCCCCACCGATCCCGGCGAAAACAGCGCCCAAATAGATCAGCAGCAGAGACCGGACATCTATAAACCGGATCAGTGACCCACCTACGGCAACGATGATCCCCGCGAGAAAAACGTTTTTCTTTCCGACTTTGTTTGCCAAAACAGGTGCCACAGCCATGCCGAGCAGAGTAATCACAAGGGAAACAACCGAAACACCTGACATCAGTTTGAGATCCTTCATAATATAAGTGTAGAAAAAGGTGCCGGTGCCACTGCTAAGGGAGGTGCCGACCGTGGATAGCAGAATCGTGAGGAAGTGCGTCCAGACTGGCTTGAAGCGAAGGAACTGAAACAATTCCCGCAGGCTATACCGTTCGTCGTCGGTGCCTTTGGGCGTTATCCATTCATGTGTTGCAGCTTGCCTCCAAAGTTTAGCAAAACAAATGATTTTATGCTGTTCTCCCGTACAAACGAGAAACAGCCGATCAGATCGTCCAACGGGATCATGCGGCAAAATCCCCCCCAAAAAATCCGGGATTCTGATACCGATTGGATTTTTGGGAGGGATGCAGGAAAAAGTGCTTCTCAGCCGCAAGTGATTGACGTAGAGATGACTTAGTACCGATTGATCATCTGTGCTTCCGCTTCCTCGCGGGTGATCTCACCATTGTTGCACTTGGACATGAGCTGAACATCATGGTCGTTGAGTTTGTACAGGCGCAGGATGAGCAGCGTGCAGATTCCCCCAATGATGCTGCCAAGGCAGCTGAAGGTCCACAATTTATCGGCAAATCCTGCCGCCTGAATGACGCCCTCACCTTCTTTGAAACCGATCAGAGTCAGGGCAAAAACGCTGACGGCGGCTGCGACCGCACCGTTCAGTTTGGTAAAGAACGTCTGCGCCGCAAAAGTAACGCCACGCATTTTCAGTCCGGTTTTGTACTGCCCATACTCATAACAATCGGGGGTGAATTGGTATTGCAGGATCGCGGCGATGCCCAGCGGAAATCCACCCAGTGCGTTTAGGATCACATAGACCATCATGTTCTCATATCCGGCTATGTAGCGAACGATGCCCAAAATCAAAGCAAACATATAGGAGAAATAGAAAATTTTGAATTTGTCATATTTCTTGCATAGTTGTACAGCAATCGCCGCACCGATCAGTGTCGGAACGATCACCGCCATCGAGACAAAGGAAGCAATTTCTTCGCCGCCGAGGCAATACCGGGCAATGTATAACCCCCAGGTGGCACCAATATTGAGCAGACTGCTGATAAGAGGAGCAGCAAAGAAAATCAACAGGTATTTATTGGAACGCAGGCATTCGACCATATCGCGCAGCGTATAGTTTTCCTCGGCTCCTCCATCCCGTGCTTTTTCTCTTTCGATCACGCGCTCTTTTGCAAACAGACACATCGGGATCATCATGGCAGCGGACAAAATGGACAACACGATCACAGTCGTAGCCCAGCCGCCCAAACTCTGTCGGACCAGCGGCAAAAGGATGCCGGTCACAATGCCGGCAAAAATTGCAAAAATTCTTCCGATGCTGTTCAGGGACACGCGCTCTTTCTGGTCAAGCGTCATTGTAGTGACAATGCCAAAAATCGGCACATCGCAAAGCGTATAGGCTGTATCCCACAGCATATAGGCAAGGGTCGCCCAGATGACCTTGGCCACCAACGGGATGCCCGTAGGGATCACGAAAAGAAGAATGGTAGAGACCGGGATCGCGATGACAGACATTCGGAGCCAGGGGAGAAATTTTCCTTTCTTAAAATGCACCTTATCCATGATCATGCCGAAGATGGGATCGTTGATGGCATCCCATACTTTTGTGATCAGTGCCACGACCGCAACCCAAGCCGCCGTGATGCCGACATCCGTGAAATAAGTGGTCATGTATCCAATCAGGCCGTAGAATACGTTCTGGCCCATAAAATACATACCGTAGCTGAATTTTTCCCTTTTGGTAACAGTGTTTTCCATTATGTTATCCTTCCTTTCCGTGTGTTGGAAAATGGGGCGTTCCATCGCGGTGCCGCCCGCTGATCTGACGTTTTTGCCCGGAATTACTGCTTTACATCGCAATCAAACGTATAGGGACCACTTCCGATCTTGTACGAACTTCCGTCTGGCAGGTTTACCACTGCCGTAGTGTTGCAGGGGATATCCACTTCTATATCTTCATGGTCTGTATTGACTGTTTGCTTTAAGTCTTGTAAGCTCCATAATGGTCTCCTGCGCTTGTAGAAATTAGCGTTCCTTCGTCGGGAACGTGTTCCTGAAACGTTCAAAATTCTTCCAGCAATACGTTGAGACGTTGTGCTTGCTCTGCGCTCACCCCGCCCGCGAAAGCTTCTGCGGCCTGCCGCAGCGTAAGCCCATACGCAAGATCCGGGATCATATCCACCTCCATCATATTGGAAAGGAACGCCCTGATCGCCGGCTCAGCCAACAAGTCTTCCAGCGTGGAGTCTACGCTGTAGCTTTTTTTCAAGGGGCTTGCGGCCTTGTAGGTGACCGTATATTGCCCGGCCTTTACGCAGCAGATCCCGTTTTCCACCGTTTCAAACAAAGGGTTATCCGTATCGTGGTATACGGAGTCTGGCGCATACGGAAGGATCACCTGCGCCTTTGCACCGAACGGAACGGTGATGGTGACTGTGATTTGGTCGCCGTTTTCGATCTGCCACCCACAGCGATAGCACCCGCTGGCCGAATCGTAAACCGCGCTTGCCGAGCCCAACTTGTGATCCACCTTGGGGCTGATGCGCATCATCTTGCCGCCCGGGCCTTGCTCCGTCACATCGATCCCGGCTACATGGCGGAAGATCCACTCCAATACAGCGCCATAGGAATAATGATTCAGGCTGTTCATCCCGGTGCTGGAAATGCGACCGTTTTCATCCAGCGAGTTCCAGCGCTCCCACACCGTTGTGGCCCCTAACTTTACTTCGTGGAGCCAGCCCGGGTACTCCTCGTTCAGGAGTAGCCGATAAGCCAAATCCGTCATGCCATGCTCGGTCAGGACGTTACACAGCAGCGGGGTCCCCACAAAGCCGGTGTTCAGCTTATTTTTGTTGTCCCGAAGGAGTTTTCGGAGCATCTGCTCCGTCAGGCGTTCATTGTCCGACAAATGGTATTTCAGTGCAAGGACGAGCCCTGTCTGCGTTTTCACGGCACATCTGCCGGTAGCGGTAAAATATTCTTCCTTCACCACCTGCCACTGGCGGTCGGCGATGGCCTGGTAGTTCTGTCTTGTTTCTTCCAGACCGAGAACTGCGGCCGCTTTGGCAACGATCTGGGCACTTGCCGCATAGTAGATGTCAGCGATGTAGGCTTCGTCCGTCGCCCCGTAAACGCTGTTTGCAACGGCCCCGGCACGGTCAAGCGCCAGCCAGTCTCCGTAATGAAAAACCTGTCTCCATCCATGGTGATCGCCGTCAATCTTGCGGATATAATCGACCCATGCTTTCATGCTCTCGATCTGGTTTTCAAGGATCGTTTTGTCACCGCTGAACAAATATACATTCCACGGAATGATACACGCAGCATCGCCCCATGCGCAGGAACACTTGCTCGGCCCGAATGTGGGGACGACCTCGGGGACCATACCGCCAGCCAAGAGCTGTTCCTGATACAGATCGTATAAATATTTCCGATAGAAGGCAAACGAATCGGCCAGATAGCTTGCCGTTGCGGAAAAGACCTGCGTATCGCCGGTCCAGCCCATTCGCTCATCGCGTTGCGGGCAATCGGTTGGCACATCGAGAAAGTTTCCCCTCATGCCCCATTCTACATTAGAGATCAGTTGATTTACCAGCGCATTGCCCGTTTTCACGTTGCCGATGCTCTCGTAATCGCTGTGCAGCACGATGGCTGTAAAATCCTCGCATGACAGGTTGGAAACACCGCTGACCTTTACATAACGGTAGCCGTAGTATGTAAAATGGGGAACAATGGTTTTTTCTTTTCCATCTGAGACATAGACATATTCCGAAAGTGCCGTTCTCAGGTTTTCGTTATAGAAACACCCATCTTGAAGCACCTCGCCGGTTTGAATGCGAATCGTTGTCCCCGCCGGTTCCCGCACACGCAGTTGGAAAATTCCTGTGATTTCCTGCCCCAAATCGAATACTTCTTCACCGCGCGGCGTATGGATCAACGCCACCGGCTTCCGCAGCATTTGTGCCTTGACCGGGATAGACAGCCGTTCCATAAGCCGCCCCTTCGGTGCCTGTGCGATCCGTGCGCAGCATTCCGGGGTAGGCGGCAAGGTATCATCCCGCCGTTCGCCGTCATAAATGTTGGAGAACCACAGGTTGCTTCGTTTTACCGACCAAGTCTCATCGGTGCCGACCACCTCGTTTGTGCCATCTTGGTACGCAATGTGAATCTCCGCGATCAGCTTCCATTCACTTCCATAGTATTCTTTCCGCTCAGGATCGCTGAATCCGAACCGCCCTTTGTACCAGCCGTTTCCCAGCAGGATCGACAGCATACCACCTTCTGATACCTGCTCCGTAACATCATAAGTCTGGTACTGAATCCACTGTGCATAATTGTTACAGTACGGCGTTAAATACTCGTCGCCGATTTTGCTCGATACTTTGCTGGTTTCCCCCAGAAAATATGCTTCGTACAATCCCAGACCGCAAATATACAGCCTTGCGCGTGCAACTGCCCGGGTCGGGCTGATCCGCTTGGAAAAAATCGGATGACGTTGCTGGCTGCTGTCACAGGTGATCCACTGGGCTGTCCATGGCTCCTCCATTTTGGCGGTCTCAAAAAACTGCACGTCGGACTCGATCGTTTCTGCGGCATCCGTTGCCACAAGGACTTTCCAGTAATATCTTGTGCAGGGTTGTGGATCAAATTCTACCCTTGCGGCGCGGCTGTCAAGTGCGGCCTCTCCCGTATCGAAGCAAAGCGTGGTAAAGGTCGGCTCTTTGCTGATCATGATCCTTGCGTGGCTCTGTTCCTGCCCTTTGCACCCTTTTACCTTCCACGAAAACACCAGCGGCTTCAGAGCATAGCCTACAGGGTTTGTGATGTGATTGGTTTTTGCAGCATAAATCTCGCCCATACGGTTTTCCTCGCTTCTCTGTTATCTGTGCGCTTCCCAAAAGACAACTGCTTCCTGAAGCCAGTTTTTCACTTTGGTTTCTGACCCAATGCCAAAGCCATGCCCCAGACCGTCAATGATTTTGACGCTCACATTTTCTCTGCCCAGTGTTTTTTCCAACGCCGGAAGCTGTGCTTCTACGTTGGCAAAGCCGAACTCATCCTGACGCCCTGCGATGGAAAACACGGCCAAACCTTGATCCTCCGGGAGTGCTTTGATATTCCAATCCAGTCCGTACATAGGAAAAATCGCCTTCGGCCTTGGCAGGTGATGATTGTGGCAGCAATCGGCATAGCTTGCAAAAGAATAGGCTGTCGTCATAAGTCCCCCGGCCGAGAACCCGAAGATGGCATAATCATCCATACAGATCGCAAGTTCCTTTTGATGGTTCGTCAGATAACGGATCGCCTGTGTCAGTTCCTTAGCAGCTGCCTGCCCCTGCTTCAACGGCTCTGTTTCGCCCAGTTGCTTGCCGATCGGATAGCTGAGGACAAAGACGGAATATCCCATTTTATGCAGTTCCATCGCGATGGGGTATCCCTCGCAATCCGTCACATTAGAAATGAAACCGCCCCCGGGAACCACAATGGCAAGTGGCTTGCCCGGCTGCCCGTAGTAAAACATTCCCGTCAGATGGCTTCGATAGGGATGGTCCTTCATGGCTTCCTGCGGGTACAGGCCGGACACCAATTTGGCTTGTCCCTTCTCCACAAGGCCCGTCAGATAATTGAACGCATCCAGCGCGGTGTCGGTCTGTTCCGCACGGCCCTGTGCCTGCATGAAATCCTTGTACTTTGCAGGGGCAATGGCTTTTAGCGCGTTATCCTCCAGATTGAAGAACATATGATAAAAGCCGCCAAAGATTGGATGCTGCATAAAAAAACCGACCTTGTCCTCCTTGGTTGCCGGTCGGAAGTGTCCGCTTCCATCATAATAACAGCTTTCCTTTATCTTGGGGAAGCCGCATAAGCCGAAAAGTGCCGGCAGAAACACCGCCTTTTTTTGATCCACATACCAAATCGCGCCTACCACACAGAACAAAAG
>OGFJ01002022.1_pt1 | contig 11670 bp, 10 predicted proteins | sample 1570861 | NCBI WGS metagenome assembly OGFJ01 (sample SAMEA2582060, study PRJEB24529) | metagenome | biome: Human gut stool | place: China | collected 2011
TTCCCTACACGACGCTCTTACGATCTTGTTGCTGGGGATCAATATGGTTATGGGGCATTCGGAGATGTTGTCCGAAATCGAGAACGATGTTCGGCCCTTGGCTTTCGCCTTCTGCTCCATCATGGTTCTGTATCTGGTTGGCATGGCCGATGACTTGATCGGCATCCGTTATCGAGCCAAGTTCGTTATCCAGATTCTGTGCGGCATGATGCTTATCGCCGGTGGTATATATATCGATAACCTGTACGGCATTCTAGGCATTCATTCGGTTCCATTATGGCTGGGGTATCCTCTGACCATTCTGTTCGTGGTCTTCATCATCAATGCCATCAACCTGATCGATGGCATTGACGGACTGGCTTCCGGGCTATGCAGTATTGCCTGTTTGCTTTATGGGTTGACTTTTCTTATGTTTCACCAGTATATATATGCCATGCTGGCGTTCGCCACATTAGGGGTGTTAGTGCCGTTCTTTTATTACAATGTTTTCGGGAATGCCGAGCACGGAAAAAAGATTTTCATGGGTGACACAGGCAGCCTGACCGTTGGCATGATGCTCTGTCTTCTCAGTCTCAAGTTGACTATGTGTGGGACAGATGATAATACGGTACATATAAATCCGATGGTGCTGGCATTCTCCCCGCTGCTGATTCCTTGCTGTGATGTGGTCCGGGTTTATCTGCATCGGGTACGCAACGGAAAGAACCCGTTCTTGCCGGATAAGAACCATATCCACCATAAACTACTTGCTGTCGGAATGCAGCAGCGAAGTGTCATGATTATCGTCATATCCGTATCGACCGTATTCATACTGTTTAATATTCTTCTCTCCCTTTATCTGAATGTAAACTGGATCGTACTAGTCGATATCCTGATATGGACTTTCACCAATATCCGACTGACGAAACGTATCGGACAGCTTCAGTCGAGACAGGCAACCAACAAATAAAAATCAATGAAATATGAAAATCAGATACATTTTACTCTTATTGACCGTGGCTTCCCTGCTAGGATCATGTGCCGCGCCGAAAGTCGCTTATTTTACGGACCTGAAACCGGGTATGGCAGAGCAGGTTCTTAATCCATTGGAAATCAGGGTACGTCCCGAAGACAAGATTTCCATATTGGTCAACAGCAAAGACCCTTTGTTGATGGACCTTTTCAACCTTCCGATTATATCCCGACAAATCGGTATAAGATCAGAAGCATCCAACAATCAAGGAATGTCAGGATACACGATAAACAAGGATGGAAATATCGATTTTCCCGTGCTGGGGCATATCCATGTGGCGGGAATGACACGCGAGGAGATTGCCTTGTGCATAAAAGAAGAGTTGATCTCGAAAAACCTCGTAAAAGATCCGGTAGTAACAGTGGAATTCATGAACCTGACCGTTTCCGTGTTGGGTGAGGTCGCCAACCCCGGACGTTTCAATATCGACAAGGACAGGCTGACGCTCCTGGACGCTTTAAGCATGGCCGGGGACCTTACCGTCTACGGGAAACGGGAGAACGTGCTGGTACAGCGGGAGGAAAACGGCAAAAAGACCCTGTACCGGGTCAATCTGAATTCGGGATATGACCTTTATGCTTCTCCCGTGTACTACCTGCAACAGAACGATATTGTTTATGTCGAACCTAACTCGGTCAGGGCAAGACAATCGACAGTCAATGGGAACAACGTGCGGTCTACCTCTTTTTGGTTATCGTTGGCCTCGCTGCTGACCACCATTACCGTGTTGATCGTGAAATAAATATAGAATCTGATATGGCCGTAAATCAAAAGAATACAAAACCGGGACAGCCGGATGATTTCCTGCGGATACAGGATCTGTTGTACCTGTGCCTCGCGAGGTGGAAGTGGTTCGTCCTGTCTTTGGCGATAACGACAGGTGTTGCTGCTGTCTATCTGCTGTGTACCCCTGCCGTATATACACGCACTGCTTCGGTGTTGATCAAGGAGGATTCCAAAGGCAAGTCGGTTTCCCCGGATCTGGAATCCTTTTCGGAGTTTGGGTTGTTCCAGTCCAGCACCAATGTAAATAACGAACTCATCACCTTTCAGTCGCCGGCTTTAATGACCGAGGTAGTTAAACGATTTCGTTTGGATATGAATTACTTCGTTCCGGGGAAATTCCACCGTCAGGTGGCCTATGGACTGACATTACCAGTGGATGTAACGATAAGTGACTTTCCTGAAAACGAATCGGCTGGGTTTACATTGGAAGTACAGCCAGACAGCACATTACTCTTATCCGACTTTACACGTAACGGGACGGAGCTCGACGGAAAGGATATAAAGGGCCGCTTGCTCGACTCCATCACTACGCCATTAGGGAAAATCATTATCCATGCAACCCCCAATTATGTGAAAGGCGAGACATACACATTGTATGTAGGTAAATCCAGTTTGTATGATGCTGTAAACTCCTGCTCGTCCAATCTGTCCGTTTCATTGAATAATGAGAAAGCGTCAGTTATCGACCTGTCATTCAGGGATAATTCTGTACAACGGGCGGAGGATGTATTGAGCATGTTGATTTCCGTTTATAATGAGAACTGGGTGAAGGACAAGAACCAGATCGCTATCAGCACCTCGATGTTCATCAACGAGCGTTTGGGCGTAATCGAACAGGAACTGGGCAACGTGGACGAGGACATTTCATCCTACAAGTCCGAACATCTGTTACCCGACGTGCAGGCGGCTTCGAGCATGTATATGGCGCAGAGCAGCCAGACGAATGCGCAGATTCTGGCTTTGAACAACCAGCTCTACATGACCCGCTACATCCGGAACTATTTGTCCAATGACGCCAACCGTACCCAACTGCTTCCGGCCAATTCCGGCATTGAAAGCGCCAATATTGAATCGCAGATTGCCGAATACAACAAACAACTGTTGCAGCGCAACAGCCTGGTTGCGAACAGTAGTACGGAAAATCCGCTGGTCGTTGATATGGATCAGGCCCTGGCATCCATGCGTGGGGCGATAATCAGGTCTATCGACAATCAGATAGTAACCTTGAATTCGCAGATAAAAAGTTTGCGGCAGACGGAGCAACAGACAACATCACGTATAGCAGCTAACCCTACACAAGCCAAATACCTGCTCTCGGTGGAACGCCAGCAGAAGGTAAAGGAGGCTCTTTATTTGTTCTTACTGCAAAAGCGTGAGGAGAACGAACTCTCACAGGCATTTACGGCCTACAATACCCGTATTGTTGCCCCGCCCCACGGTAGCATGTTGCCGATGTCACCCGTGCGCAAAAACATCTTAATGGTCGCGTGTGCTTTGGGACTGCTTATTCCGGTAGTCATTATCTTTATATGTGAGAACATGAATACCCGTGTACGGGGAAGAAAAGATCTGGAAAGCGTAACCGTACCGTTCATCGGTGAAATTCCGCTGTTCACAAGAAAGAAGAAAGGAATATTCAGAAAGAAACCACAGGAAGTCAGGGCCATTGTTGTCAAGGAGGGCAGCCGTGACATCATCAACGAGGCATTCCGTGTATTGCGTACCAACTTGGAGTTCATGACTGGCAAGGATAAGGCATCGAATGTCATCATCGTGACCTCGTTCAATCCGGGCAGCGGCAAGTCGTTCCTGACCATGAATATCGCCGTGAGCTTTGCCATTAAAGGGAAGAAAGTGTTGGTAATCGACGGTGACCTGCGTCACGGCTCTGCGTCATCCTATATCGACTCTCCTACCAAGGGGTTGAGCGACTATCTTGGCGGCAGGATTGACAATCTCAATGAAATAATTGTCACCAATCCGAAACAGAAATATCTGGACATCCTTCCTGTCGGCACCATACCTCCCAACCCCACCGAACTGTTGTTCGACGACCGGCTGAAACAGGTAATAGATACCGTAAGGGAACAATACGAATATGTGCTGATTGACTGTCCGCCCATCGAACTGGTGGCCGACACGCAGATAATCGAGAAGCTGGCTGACCGTACTATTTTCGTGGTTCGTGCAGGATTGCTTGAACTGAGTATGCTTGCTGAACTGGAGAAAATCTACGGGGAGAAAAAATACAAGAACATGTCCCTGATCCTGAATGGAACCGAGGGAAGCGGTGGTCGCTACGGATACCGTTATGGCTATCGGTATGGTTATCACTATGGTTACGGTTCGGAATATCACTATGGTTCCGATGAAAAATATATAGAGTAAATCGTTGATTATCAAGCAATTAAATACGGAGTAAGAATGTAAATTTGATTTCCCTATTGTTTCACTAAAAATCACAACTATGGCACAGAACGATTTTACAGAAGACAAAGCGACCTTATTCGGTGCGGGTATGGTTACTGTAGGTGTATTTGGTAAAACAGCATTGATTACCAAAGGAGTCGGAGTGGTTGCCGCAACAAAAGCCGGAGTATTGGCTGGTGGATTTATCTGTCCTCCTGCGGCTATCTGTATCGGTTTAGCTTGTGTTGGGGCCGGGTTGATAAATCATTTCGGCAAGCGAAACTGGTGGTGAAGTTTATCACCGGGACAATCAATTCATTCCCGGATTCCGCATATATGTCATGTGGAATCGGGAATGATTAAAAAGTTTTATGTCATTATATGTGGTTTTTTAAAAAAAGGGAAAAACAAAATATAATAAAGCTAATCGGTTTTACAGACTATCATTCGCATATTCTTCCGGGCGTGGATGACGGTGTACAAACGATGGACGAATCTTTGGAAATTCTACGTTTGTATGAGGAGCAAGGGATCAAATCCGTATGGCTCACACCGCACATCATGGAAGACATTCCCAATACGACTGCCCATCTTCGCGACCGTTTTGCAGAATTGCAGGCTGCTTACACAGGTGGCGTACAACTGCACCTTGCAGCGGAAAACATGCTTGACAATCTCTTTGAGGAACGGCTGGGAAAGAATGACCTGCTACCTTTAGGCGAGAATGGCGACCACCTGCTGGTGGAAACCTCTTATTTCAGTCCTCCGATGGGCTTGAAAAATATCCTGCTTCGCATCAAATCTAAAGGATACCACCCTGTTCTCGCCCATCCGGAGCGTTATGCTTATATGGATGAATCGGATTACCGACAGCTAAAAGACATGGGTGTGAAATTCCAGATTAATCTTCCATCAATAGCGGGTATGTATGGCAACCGGATTAAGAAAAAGGCCATGTTTCTTATGAGAGAACAGGCTATTGCTTATATAGGGACAGATATTCACAGTTACAGTATATTTCAAAAGTTCATTTGTACAAGCGTTACAAGAAACGTACAAAAACTGCTTGATTTATAGTCAAGATTATTGCGGCTATGGATAGCCAAGCTATAACAAAAATTCCTATTAATAAACAACAAGATGACAAGCGGAGAAAAGGCTCTTTATCATTCCATTATAGAGCAGTTAAAAGATAAGGAACTTTCCGATAGCCAAAAAGACAATTTTGTGAAAAAGCTGGATGAACTGTTCAAAAGTATGAATGACCAATCAAAAGAATTTCAATTAAACTCAATTTTATGAAAGCATGTTTTATGGGCTTGGGCTATATCGGATTGCCTACAGCCATTATCGCAGCAAAGCACGGAGTACAGGTAACGGGTGTTGACATCAACCCCAAAGTTGTAGAGCTGACCAATCAAGGTAAGCTCCACATCATTGAACCGGGGATGGAAGAAATGCTGCAAGAAGTTGTGAAAAACGGGACATTGCACGCAAGCACGAAGCCGGAGACAAGTGACGCTTACTTTATGGTTGTTCCCACCCCGTTCAAAGGTAATCATGAGCCTGATATTTCGTATGTAGAGGCGGCAACTCGTGCTGTACTTCCTTTTCTCAAGGAAGGTGACTTATATGTAATTGAAAGCACATCACCCGTTGGTACGACTGATAAAATGCGTGACTTAATTTTCGCTGAGCGTCCTGAATTGGAAGGTAAAATTTATATCGCCTATTGCCCCGAGCGTGTACTTCCGGGCAATGTGATTTATGAGTTGGTACATAACGACCGTGTCATTGGCGGTATGAACGAAGAAAGTACAACAAAAGCAATCGAGTTCTACTCGCAGTTCGTACAGGGGACGCTGCATCGGACTAATTGCAAGACCGCTGAAATGTGCAAACTGACTGAGAACAGCAGTCGTGACGTGCAGATAGCTTTTGCCAATGAACTTTCATTGATTTGCGACAAGGCAGGGATTAATGTTTGGGAACTTATCAGGCTTGCCAACAAACATCCGCGCGTAAATATCCTGCAACCTGGCTGTGGAGTCGGAGGTCATTGTATTGCTATCGATCCATATTTCATTACAGCGGATTTTCCGGTTGAAAGTCGCATAATTTCTACAGCACGCGAAATCAACAATTATAAATCGTTCTATTGTGCTGAAAAAGTAAAGAACGCCATGTTTGAATTTGAACTGAAAAATCACTGTAAGCCTGTGGTAGCAATGATGGGGTTGGCATTCAAACCGGACATTGACGATTTGCGTGAATCTCCAGCAAAATATATCACAACTAAAGTAATGCAAGGATGTAATAATGCCAACATTTTAGTGGTAGAGCCAAATGTGAAAGAACATAACGTGTTCAAGTTGACAGACTATAAAGAGGCTTATGACAAAGCCGATATTGTTGTGTTCCTTACAGCCCATACACCTTTCAAAGAACTACCGTGGAAAGATGATAAAGTGATACTTGATTTCTGTGGAATATTTAAGCAATAGAGGTAGACAATCATTAAGTTTACCAAGACTTACCCTCCCAATAAACGTACACATATACTGATTGCAGATTTACAGAAAATCTATTGCTTTAAGAAGATGACATTAAGCCAAGTTTTCAAATCAAGATTGTTGTCAAATATTTGGAATCAGTTTCTCCTTTATGGTTTCAGTAGCATTATACCAATTCTACTAATTCCATATTTGTTGAACGTTATAGGAGTAGAAAAATACGGTCTTGTAAATTTTGCCATTATATTTAGCTTTTACTTTCAGATATTCAATGAGTTCGGTTTCGATTTATCTAATGTCAGGCATGTCGTCAATAATAGAGACAATCAAGAAAAATTGGGAAGGATAGTTTCTTCTATTCTGCAATGTAAGTTTTTTCTCATACTCTGTTCTCTATTTGTTTATATTTTAGTTGTAGGGTTGATTCCTTCACTAAGGAATGAACTCACGCTTTATATATTAGCCTTTATTCGTTTGATAGGGGTTGTCATTGCTCCCTATTGGCTTTTCCGTTCAATGGAGGACATTAAATATATAACACGTATCAGCGTGCCAATAAAGCTATTATGTATATTGCCTATTTTTTTAATCGTTAAGTCTACTGATGATTATGCATTGGTGATGTTGTGCTATGCTCTTGAAACATTTGTTTCAGGTATTGTCGCTTTATTCATTGCCCAAAAAAGATACGGGATCAAACTTCAAATAGTCTCGGCACAAGAAGTGAAATTTTATCTTAAGGATAATATTCCGTTTTTCTCATCAACTTTTTTGATGAGAGCCTATAAAACAATGAATACCTTAGTGCTTGGCTTTATTCTTGGAGATTTTGCAGTCGGATTATATACAGCTGCGGAAAAACTTCATAATGCGTATTCATCATTTGTTTCTCCGCTTTTATCTCAGATATTTTACCCATATTTCACAAGGATAAAAAATATGGGTAGAGCGACTACTATGGATTTTCAGTTTTATCCATTTCCCGAGGAACGGACATTTTTCAGGATTTCTGCTGCGTGCTGCAATTACCTCCTCGATATATTTTTTGCTTCTATCGATAGGACTTTTTTGTTTCACCGTTGGTATGCGAGATTTTGTTGCCAGAATTCGAAGAATAATAAGTTGATATGAAAGGGCTGCACAAAAAAATAATTATAATTTCTACCGAATTTCCTCCGGGACCCGGAGGAATCGGCTCCCATGCCTATTCTCTAACCGAAGCCTTATCTAATAAGGGGTGGGAAATGGACGTTTTTACTTGTGGAGATTATTCTTCGAAGCAAACGATCGTCGATTTCGACAGAAAACAATCTTTCAAAATCCACCGTTTCCGGAGAAAAGGGTGGCTTACCTACTTTTATAGGCTATATGATGTCGCGCACTATATCCGTAAGCAAAGGGGGGGGGAAATTGTTATCGTATCAGGAAAATTCTCTCTTTGGATCGGGTTATGGCTCAGACTTCGTTTTTTCTACAGAGACCTGCATATTCTCGGTATCCTACACGGTTCCGAAGTGAACTTACCCGGTCTTTTGGGAAAGAAATTCACCCATCTTTCCATGATGGCCTGCAACCAATTAGTCGCAGTATCTCATTATACGGCATCGATTATTCCCGCATGGATACGGAAAAGTAAAAATATAAGCATAATTCCGAATGGAATCGACTGTCAACGAATGGATCGGAAATTAACCGGGAGTGTCCCTTTAAATTTACAAGGAAGTCCTATTTTGTTAACTGTCGGAGGAGTAACCCCTCGAAAAGGACAACATAGAGTAATACGTGCACTTCCCGAGATTATTCGGTCTTATCCCCAAGCTTGTTACCATATCGTTGGATTACCGATTTACCAAAAACAATTCGAGGAGTTAGCCATTCAGTGTGGAGTGCAGGAGCATATAGTGTTCCATGGAGTATGTCCGACTTGGGAGAAACTGACGGAATATTACAAAGCCGCGGATTTATTCATGCTTTTGAGTGAAAATCAAAAAAACGGAGCTGTAGAAGGATTCGGTATCGTCGCATTGGAAGCTGGATTCTTCTCTTTACCGGTAATCGGAGCAACAGGTTGCGGAATTGATGATGCCATCGATGACGGAAGAAGCGGCATTTTGGTAAATGGAGACAATGCAACGGAAATCTGCAATGCAATGACAAAGATTCTTGCAGACAAAAGCAGCTTCAAACAGAGATCGAAAGTCTGGGCCGAACAGCATGATTGGAATATAGTCATAGAAGATTTTATCCGCATACTGCCACCTACAAAAGCATAGAATCAATGAATTATTTAGATAGTCGGAACTATTCGATTCCATTTAAATGGTTAGTATTACATATCCTGCTGGGGATTACTGTCGTATACAGTCATACGGTGGCACAATTATGGGGTATCGTAGCATTAGTCGTCGGAATCGGGCTCATTTTGAAAAATCGGAATCGAAATGAAGAAGTTGCGAGAGTTATCGTCTACCTGGCTTCGCAAGAGGTACTTCTAAAAGTATGTGATGCGCAGATAGGTAGCGAATTCATAAAATATATTGTTGTTTTATTCTGCGTGATCGGTATACTGATATCAGACGTACCATACCCTAAAAATCGTCTTTGGATACTATTCCTAATTTTGTTGATTCCATCTACAATTCTTAGTATCAATTCGATAAAGTGGTTTGAAAATATCCGATATTCACTTTCAGGAATTGTTGTATTAGCCATATCCGCATACTATTTTACGGGAAGATGTGTAGAATGGAATAATTACAAAAAGATTTTAGGCGCTATTATACTCCCGTTGATTTCCCTATCTATAGTGGTAACGCTTGAAACTCCCGACTTCTCTGCAGTGGAGTTTACAGCCACTTCCATGTTTGAAACAACCGGAGGGTTTGGTCCTGTCCATTTATCCGTGGTTTTAGGTGTAGGAATTCTAATTCTCATCACTCTTTCTTTGATTAAACAATCGTTAGTTATAAACCTACTCGGAAATTACATTGCAATATGCTTTCTGGCCTTCAGATTGTTACTCTCTTTTTCCCGAACTGGAGTCGTTGCTTTGGTTGTCTCCTTGGGAGCAATTCTGTTTTGCTTGATCATGAATAACTCGATCAAGCTGAAAAAGATATTGATTTACCTAAGTATTATCGTTATGGCTGGTATCGTCGTTTGGAACAAGGTTGACGATGTCACGCATGGAGTAGCTTCTTTTCGTTTTTCAGGTAGAAACAGCGTCGGAGATAAACTTGACGATGTAACATCTGGACGTATTGATCTTTTTACAGAAGAACTATCTATGTTTGCAGAAAATCCTATTCTCGGTATTGGAGCTGGTAATACATCTTCCGAACGACAACATCGTTTCGGTCAGATACACTCCTCTCATACAGAATATTCGCGCCTGCTTTGTGAACATGGAATATTAGGTATTGTAATGAATTTGATCTTATTGGGAGTCCCTTTATCGTTTTTAAAAAAAACACGGGGAGTGACCCGGCTTTTTTTCGTGGCATTTATCGTCTATTCTCTGCTAAGCATGGTTTCAGCCGCGACCCGGACAACTTTACCTTTGCTGATATACGGACTGGCTTTTTTACGGATAAAAGAGGATTATATCAAGAAATAATGGTCATGAAACATCTCAACTCCATAGACATTGTCCGGTCACTCAGTATGCTTTATATCTTGATATTCCACTGCGGAAATTATACCGAAGAGATCAATTTCCAGCCTTGGGGTGACTTTTTAAAAAATGGGGCGTTGGGAACATTTATGTTCATCTCAGGTTATTTGCTGGGACGAAAATACACTATTTTTCATGGGATAGATGCAGTTAAATTTTTTTTTATCACTCGAGCCATTCGTATTCTGCCATTATTTTTCCTGTCGCTACTAATATATTTGTTCATGGGATATCTTTCGGTCAAAACCGTATTATTATCTATGACAGGATTTTCCGTAATTATTCCGCCTCAGCCTCCTACGCTTTGGTTTGTTTCCATGATCATATTATTCTACTATCTTTTCCCCATCATGTCAGGACAACGAATATCCTCTGTGTTTATGATCGCAGGCTGTATTATACTCGTGGTTATGGCCGCTCAGGGGGGGGGTATGGATGTTGATCGACGTTTTTATTATTATTTTCCATGCTTCATTGTCGGGATTACAGCCGCAAGATATTTACCAAACCAATTCTCAAATTATAAATTTGGTATATTAGGGGCTATCGCATTCTCTTTGATTAGTACCGGATACTTGTGGTTAGATTTGTTTGGCAATGAACCTGCAAACTCTGTTTTTCGGATGCTAATAGCACTGTCAGGTACGATGTCATTCATATCGTTGTCTTACTATCTAACAAACTCTTCCCATATCTCTTTCTGGGCTTCTCGTATCGCCTATTCCAGTATGGCTGCATATCTATTCCATCGGCAAATATTTAGCGTTATCAGACAATATGTTTATTGGCCGGAAGATGGAACCGGAAGAGTCTTGTTTTTACTGTTTGTATGTATTCCAATCATTTTGTTAACTGGGTACATCATCCAAACCGTTTATGACTATTTCCTAAAAAAATTAGTAGTTCGGGAATAGATTGCCGTATTCCAATTAAATATCTATCTTATGAGACTTTTTATCCTACTGTTATACTACGGATTTTTGCGGTTTCTTCCCGCAACAGACAATGCCTATTGGATATTTTCTCTATTCAGAAAAACACGATCATGGGTCGGACACTTTCTATTTGACCAATGTGGAAAACAAATCAATATCGAACATGGAGCAAATTTCGGAACCGGTCGTGGAATCTCAATCGGCGACCGATCGGGAATTGGTATCCGTGCGAAAATACGGGGACCATTGCATATCGGATCGGATGTCATGATGGGACCTGATGTTATTATTCTTACTTCGACCCATGAGATATCCCGTACAGACATTCCGATGCGTGAACAT
>OGFJ01002026.1_pt1 | contig 11650 bp, 8 predicted proteins | sample 1570861 | NCBI WGS metagenome assembly OGFJ01 (sample SAMEA2582060, study PRJEB24529) | metagenome | biome: Human gut stool | place: China | collected 2011
CTGCCGGACGGCCCGGCAGGCGGCTTTTGCGGTTGTGAATGGGTATTGAGAAGGTTGAAGAGGGGGAAATGTCAATTATGCAGTCTTTTTCACTGTCTGCTTTTTGGTTGCATAGATGAACAGCGCCAGCATGGCGATCGCAAAGAGGATGCCCACCGGGTAAGCAACTGCGGTGTTATAGACGGTAGCGCCCTCAGCAGTCTTATGGTTCAGCAGGCCGCCCAGGCACTCGGGAGCCAGCACGAAGTAAGTAGAGGACACGGCACTCATAAAGGTAGCAGGCACTGCAGTGATCCAGTAGTTCTTTTTCTCCTTGAACAGATACATGGAAGCGGCCCACAGAACGATCATGGCCAGTGTCTGGTTGGTCCAGCTGAAGTAACGCCAGATCACGGTGTAGTTGATGAAGCCCAGCGCGTTGCCGATACCCAGGAAAGCGCCCACGCCCAGCACGGGGATGCAGAGCTTCAGGCGGTTGCCGTAGCTGTCCTGATCGATCTTGAACCAGTCGGCCAAGGTCAGGCGGGCAGAACGGAAGGCGGTATCGCCGGAGGTGATGGGGCAGACGACCACGCCGATCATGGCCAGTGCGATGCCCACGCCGCCCATGGTCTTGGAGCAGACATCATAGATGGCCTTGGACTGACCCATTGCCAGTGCCTGTGCCAGACCGGTGTTCAGGCCATCGGTGACCTCGTACAGAGAGCAGCCTGCAGCGGCCCAGATCAGGGCAATGACACCCTCGCAGACCATGGCACCGTAGAACACGAAGTGGCCCTGCTTCTCACTCTTCATGCAGCGGGCCATCAGAGGCGACTGAGTGGAGTGGAAGCCGGAGATTGCACCACAGGCAACGGTGATGAACATGAAGCTCCAGATGGGAGTGTTGGAGGGGTGCATATTGCTGAAGTTTGCCCAGATCTCGGGGATGGTGTAGGCCGGGTTGGTGAAGATACCAAAGATAACGCCCACTGCCATGATGATCAGGCAGATGCCGAACACGGGGTAGATCTTACCGATGATGGCATCAATGGAGATAAAGGTTGCGATGAAGTAGTAGACCAGAATGATGATCAGCCAGAACAGGGTGGTGGTGAGCATACCGCTCATGCCGCTGTTCTTGCACAGGGTCACGATCAGGCCTGCGGGGCCCACTGCGAACACGGTACCGACCATGATCAGCAGCACAACAGAGAACACACGCATAATGTTCTGCATCACGGGGCCAAGGTACTTGCCGGTGACCTCTGCGATGGAAGCGCCGTCGTTGCGCTCGCTCATCATGCCGGAGAAGTAGTCATGCACGCCGCCGGCAAAGATGGTGCCGAAGGTGATCCACAGGAACACCACGGGGCCCCACAGAGCGCCCTGCATGGCACCAAAGATGGGGCCAAGGCCCGCAATGTTCAGCAGCTGGACGAGGAACAGCTTCCACTGGGGCATCACGACATAGTCCACGCCGTCATTGATGCGCACAGCAGGCGTTTCACGGTCGTCCGGGCCGAAGGTATTGTCCACGATCTTGCCATAGACGAAGTATCCGCCCACCAGGATCGCAAGACAGAGCAGAAAACTAATCATACCAGAAACCTCCTTTTTGCCCCTGCCGGCCGCGGCCCCATTCTGCCGCATACCCGGGGCTCTTTTCTGGCCTCATGGTAGCACACTTTTTTCCAGCGGAGAAATATCTTTCTGGCATGGGGCCATATGGTTTCCGATATAGCTGCAAAGAATTTTTGCCGCTTTTCCGTTTATTTTTTGACCATTTATCAGCAAAAATAAAACCGGGCGCTCATTTTCGCCCGGTTTTGCATCCATTTATTGGTTTTTTTGTCAATTTCAAAAGAAGCAACCTTTGCCGTGCCTTAGCCGGAAAGCCCCTTTATTTTACGGTGGAAGCCGCTTCCTTGTGGAGCAGATCCACAAAGGCCTGCTCCTCGGGGCGCAGGCGGCCCTTGTCCGGGTAGACCAGCACATCCCGCATCTGCTGGCGCTGGGCCGGGCACCTTTTCAGCACCAGATGGTACTGCTCCAGTGCCCTGCGGGGCATGGGCGATGCCCACATGTAGGCCGTGGGCAGCCGCTGCAGGATCGAGAACTGGCTGCACCGCTCATACACATGGATACGGCGTTCCGGGTTGACATGCCAGCGCACACCGTCGCCGCCCTCCTCGCCGGGCAGCTGGAAATCATCGTGGAGGATCTCCATATACTTGTCCAGCTCAGACAGGTCGCGGATCTCCTTCCGGGCCAGCGGGCCGTCCCGGTTGGTCAGCAGACTGTATTCAAAATCCATAATGGGTTCCATTTTCAGGCCCCGCCGGGCGCAGTAATGGGTATAGTGCTCGTCATCCTCCACGGCGTACCGCAGCAGAGCCAGATGATACCCCTGCCGCAGGACATGATCCAGTGCCTCCATGGAGCCGCCCTCCCGGATGTGGATGTGGAGCCGTTCTATGGAGGACACCTTCTCCAGATAATCCACCGCCGCATAGGAGGCATAGGTGGCGTGGGGGATCATTACCCGCAGCTCGGCGCAGCGCTCCTGCGCCTCCTGCACGCTCTGGTCCAGCCGATCCACCTCCCGCAGCACCCGTTCGGCCTGCTCGATGAAATGCCGCCCCTGCTCCGTGGGGATCATGCCGGTGGATGACCGCTCAAAAATGCGGAGATGGTATTCTTCTTCCAGATTTTTCAGCGCCTTGCTCACGTTGGGCTGAGCGGCATACAGCCGCTTTGCCGCCGCACTCACAGATCCGCATTCCATGATGGCGACGAGATACCGCAGTTCTGTAATGTTCAACTTTTTCTCTCCTTTTGGCGTTTTTATCCCTTGCGCCTAGTTTATCAGGCGGCACACGGGGCTGTCAAGCGTTGACGGGGCCCCGCTGCCGTTTTATAATGTAAGAAACAATCTGCCCGAAAGAGGTCGAAGAGGATGGAAGAAAAAAACTACCGCGTTCTGCGCATTGAGGAGCAGCTTTATGGCTGCGAGGAGCTGCCCGAGGGCCAGCCCGTGCTCTGTGATGTCCTGCTGGAGGCTGCCGACGGCACGCAGCGGGTTCTCCCCTACCCGGATGCCGAGCTGACCCGGCTGGACATCAACGAGGGCAGCACCGTCACCCTGCGGGATCACAGGCTGGCCAAAGCGGCGCACAAGGTCTATTTCACCCGCCACGGCGAGACCGTGTGGAACGTGGAAAACAAGATCTGCGGCATGACCGACAGTCCCCTCACCGAGCGGGGCCGTGCACAGGCCCGGGCCCTGGGCCAGAAGGTAAAGGCCGGCGGCTATGCCATCGACGAGATCCTGTATTCTCCCCTGTCCCGCGCCGCCGACACGGCAAAAGCCATCGTCGATGCCACCGGCATCCCTGCCCGGTGCGAGCCGCGCCTGCGGGAGCAGTGCTTCGGCCGCTACGAGGGCACACCCCGCAACGGCGAGAAGTTCCGCATCTCCAAGACCTGCTTTGCCGACCGCTACGACGGCGGCGAGAGCATGCTGCAGCTGGCCCAGCGCATCTACAACCTGCTGGACGAGCTCCGGGCCGACACCGACAAGACCTACCTGCTGGTGGCCCACAACGGCATTGCCCGGGTGGTGCAGTCCTATTTTTACGATATGACCAACGAGGAGTACGCGGCGGCAGGCATCAAAAACTGCGAGTTCGTGGAATTTACATTCTGAAAACAGAAAGGACCCGCCGAGGGTCCTTTCTTTGTTTGCGGTTATTCCGCCTTGCGGTAATGGAACTGCTGGTCTCTGGTGATGAACAGGCCGATGCTGACCAGCAAAGCGGCCAGCTCGGCGGCTGTCACGGCCAACCAGATGCCGTCAATGCCCAGCAGGAGCGGCAGCAGCAGAACCGCCGCCACCTGGAACAGCAGGGTGCGCAGGAACGAGATGAGCGCACTGGTCACACCGTCGCCCAGGGCCGTGAAGAAGGAGGACGCATAGACGTTGAACCCCATAATAAGGAAGCTCAGGCCATAGAGCCGGAAGGCCCGGGTGGTCAGAATGAGCAGGTTTTCATCATAGCCCACAAAGAAGCGGGCCACATGGGGGATGATGAACATGGAGCCGATGGTCATTCCCACTGCAACCACGCCGATGAGCTTCAGGCTCTTGCGGTAGAGGTTGTTGACCTCCTTGCGGTTATTGGCACCGTAGTGGTAGCTGACGATGGGCGCACTGCCCACGGCGTAGCCCACAAACACCGCCACGAACAGGAAGGACGCATACATGATCACACCGTAAGCGGCCACGCCATCCTCGCCCGCAAAGCGGAGCAGCTGATAGTTGTACAGGATGTTCACCAGCGACATGGAAAGGTTGGTCATCAGCTCGGAGGAGCCGTTGATGCAGGCATTCAGCAGAACTTTGCCCTCAAAGCGGGGACGGCAGAGGTGGATCAGGCTGGTGTTGTTCCGGTTGAGGAAGTAGAACACCGGCAGCAGGCCGCCCACCACCTGGCTGAGCATGGTGGCAATGGCGGCACCCTCCACGCTCCAGTGCAGGACGCCCACCAGCAGCACGTCCAGCACCATGTTGGTGCAGCCCGCACCCACCGTGAAATAAAAGCCCAGATGCGGCTTTTCGGCGGTGACAAAAAAGCTCTGGAACATATTCTGCAGGATAAAGGTGGGCAGGCTGAGCATCAGCACCCGGCCATAGCGCAGGGCGTAGTCCAGCATCTCGCCTTCGGCACCCAGCATCATGGCCACCGGCCGGAGCAGCAGCATCCCCAGCACGGACAGCACGATGCCGGCGATCAGCGCCGTTGACATAAACAGGCTGAAATAGCGGTCGGCACGGGCTTTATCGCCCTCGCCCAGCGTGATGCCTACGATGGCGCTGCCGCCGGTGCCCAGCATAAAGCCCACGGTACCCACCAGCATGGGCACGGGCATGATGAGGTTGACTGCCGCAAAGGCCGTTTTGCCCACAAAATTCGAGACACATAGGCCGTCCACGATGCCGTAAATGGAAGTAAACAGCATGGTGCCGATGCAGGGCAGCACAAAACGGATCAGCCGTGAATAATCAAAGTGGTCGGACAATTGGATCATATTCTTTGACATGATTTCTCCTTTCGATCAGAACATACAAAAAAAGGCCGGATAAGTTTCGCAGCTCCGGTGTTTTCCCTTGTCTGCTGAGATGCTACGGCCATTCTCAGCCTCCGGGGAACACGAACTGCGACATCTTATCCGGCCTTTCAATTACGTTGAAACAGCCCTCCGATGAGCAAAAAAGAGTATACCAAAGTTTATTTTTTATGTCAAGGCTTTCTTTACATCATTCCGCCGGGCCGCCAGCCGGTGCAGTAGCGGGCGTAATCGCGGTCAGCCTGCTTGACATAGAGCACAAACTGTTCCCTGCCTTCCTTGTCCGTGACCTGACGGACTTTGGTGGGCAGGCTCTGGCGCTGGAGCAGCTCCAGCTCATCGTTGAGCTCTTCCTCGGTATCAAAGGCATCCAGCTTGGTCCAGTGGGTGGCAAAGAGCCAGATGTTTGCAAGGGTGTTATTCATATTCAGTCTCCTTTTCCGGGGCATCGGCAAGGGTGCCGGCCCGGTAGAACGGCGCAATGGCGTTGGCATCGCCGTGGCGCACGATGGAATAGGTAATGTCGCAGTAGGGCTGGATGGCCGTGCTCTTTTCCACGGTGGAGATGAGCAGCACCTGCAGCTGCAGGCGGCGGAACAGCTCCATCATGGGGCGGATGCGGTCACTGGTCATCTTGCTGAAGGCCTCGTCCAGCAGGACAAGGCGGATGCTGTTCTCGCTCTTCTGGTAGATCTGCAGCAGGCTGGCGCAGATGGCCACATAGAAAGGAGCCTGATTCTCGCCGCCGGAGGAATCGCGGCTGACGCGGGAAAGATAGGCCTGCTGGCCCGAGACGGTGTTGGTCACCTTGATGTCATAGTCCAGATAGGTGCGGTAGTCCACATAATCCGAGAGGGTGGCACCGGAGGTGGTGCGGCCCTCCTGCCGGGCCCGGGTGTTCTCGTCCACATCAGCCATGATCTTTTCCATCAGCGCGTCCACCTGCCGCTCGTAGACGGGGTCGGCGGTGGCGGCAAGGTTGTCCAGCGAGTCGCCGTCGGTCATCTGCTGGTTGCCCTTGTCCACAATGACCTGATAGAAGGAGGCCAGCTGGGGGTCACGGCTGGGCTCCAGCTCAAAGCGGTAGACTTCCTCGCCGTAGGTCAGCTGCTCCATCACCTTGTTCAGCTCCCGGAACTGGCGGCGGGCGTTGAAAATATCATCCTTCATCCGGAAGAGGATATCCTTGCGGAAGCGGTCCTTGCAGTCCCGCTGCGCCTGTTCCAGCCGGGCGGCGTAGCGCTCCAAGTCGATGCGCACAAGGCTGTCGTGCTGGGCGCGGTACTGCTCCACCCCGGCCAGACCCAGCGGATAATCGCAGACGTAGTGTTCGTTGTAATCCCTCTGGGCGGGTTCCAGCGTGGAAGTGAGATAAGCTCGCAGGGCATCGTCCAGCCTGATCTGTGCCTTTTCGGCAGTCTGTGCGGCAGCACGGGCCGTGCGCCCGCCCGTCATCAGGCCCTTTTTGCGCTCCTGTGCCAGAGGCTCCAGCAGCGGGTGCTGTGCAAAGAATGCCTCTGCCGCCTCCCGGCTCTGTGCGGCGGTCTCCACCGCCTTACCCTGCTCTGCCTCGCAGGATGCGATCTGCTTTTCGCAGATGCGGATATCGCCGCCCACCTGCTCCACGGCCTTGCGGGCAGTTTCCCATGCAGCTTCCCGGGCTTCTTCCTCGCGGTAGAGCTGCTGCAGCATGGGGTTCTCGCGGCAGTCCGCCAGCTTCTGCTCCTGCGCGGCGTAGTCGGCACGGGCGGCATCCAGCGCGGCCCGGCTGGCCCAGAGTTCGGCCAGCTGTTCCATCGCATGGCCCCGCAGGACGTTCTGGTACTGGTCGTAGGCAGATTTCAGGGTCTTTTCGGTCTGGGCGGCTTCGCGACAGCGGTCAGCCTGGGCGGCAAGCTGTGCTTCCAGCGCGTCGGCACGCTCCCTGCGGGCATCCAGGCCGATATAGCGCTGGGGCCTGCGCAGGCGTTCCAGCCGGAAGGGATGGTGGCGCAGCAGGTCCCGGGTGGCGCTGTCGGGGAAATGTTCCAGCGTGTCGGGGGTGTCGCAGCAGACGATGCGGCGCAGGATGGTGTCCGCATACTGTGCGGCCAGCGGATTCTCGCTGGTGACCTGGGCGGCAAGGCTGTCGGCGGGGGCCGTCTCCGCATGGCGGTCCGCCTTGCGGATGCCCGGGGTATCCAGCAGGCTGATGGGCCCCACCCGGTCGCCCAGCGCCACAAAGGCGCTCTTGGCGGCGGCGTAGTGGGCAGGCGGCACAAGGATATCGAACCGGCGGTCACCCAGGCAGGCCTCCACACAGTCCTGCCAGCTCTCATCGGCCACGGTCAGCAGCTCACAGAAGATCTTTGCATCCGCTGTCATGCCGCGGCTTTTCAGCTCGGCGTTCACGGCATCCCGCACTTTGGTGGCGGCATCGCCGTGGGGGTAGACCCACTTGCCGCCGGACACGGCGTTCAGCTCGGCCCGCAGGGCCTCCTGCTCTTTTGCCAGATCCGCCGAAGCCTGCCGGGCAGCGAAATACTGCTCCTCCAGCGGCTTTTCGATGCAGGCCAGGGCCTCGGTCAGGGCGGGGAGATGTTCCGCTGTCAGGCGCTGGGGCCAGAGCTCCTTCTCCACCGCAAAGCCGCTGCGGTTCAGCTGGGTCAGCAGGCCGGTGATGGTATCCGCAGTTGCTTCCAGACCGTTCCTTGTCCGGGCCGCTGCATCCAGTGCACTCTTTTTCCGGGCCAGCTCCTCGGTCAGGGCATCCAGCGCCCGGCCCGCGCCGCTGTCACCGGCCGCACCGTGGGCCGCCAGATAGGCCCGGCGGGCTTCGGCTTCGGCGTTCTTGGCGGCCTCGTATTTTGCGTTCAGGTCGGCCAGCTGGCGGCGGCCTGCGTCCAGATGGCTCTGCCAGGAGGCATCCTCACCGGCATCCGCTTCGGCGCGGGCCAGCAGGGCCGCGCCCCGGTTGACAAGGGCATCCGTCTCTTTGGCAGCAGCTTCCCGGCCATACGCCACGATCTGTTCCAGCGCGGCGGCACGGGTCTGGGCCTCGGCCAGAACGGCGTGGAGGTTTTCCAGCTCCACCCGGTCGCCCTGCAGCGCTTCCAGATCCAGCTCCGGTTGGGGCAGGATGTACTGGTACAGGAACTCCCGGAAGTTGGGGATCTCGTCCATGCTGGTGCCCATCTGGAACACTTCATTGAACTTTTTGCCCAGCGGGCTGGAGGCGCGGCCAATGCCCAGGGCACGGCAGATGCGGTCCCGGGCCTCGCTGGGGCTGCGGGTGTAGGACAGGCGGCCCACGGCGGGCTTGAAGTCCTCCTTGGCGCTGGGGGCACCGGTGCGCGGATCAAGGAAGGGCAGCTTTTCCAGCGTGATGCCGTCCTCGGAGATGTACCAGGTCTGGTCGCCGGGGTGAAGCTCCTGCATGGGTCCCTCGGATTCCACCCGGACAGCGATGACGAAGCTGGTCCGCTTGACGGTATCCCAGAACTCGGCACCGATGTATGCCACCGTGCGGCCCGGGCGGCGGTAGGCGTTCTCGCCGCGCTGCTTGGCGTGGACAGAGCCCTGCAGGGTGCGGCCGCTCTTTTTATTGCCCAGGGCATTGAAATTGCGGTTGGTGGTCAGGCAGTAGCGGATGGCATCCAGAATGGTGGTCTTGCCCACCGCGTTGACACCGATCATATAAGTCAGACGGGCACAATCAAAGGTGACATTTTCAAAGTTGTGCCAGTTGATGAGCTTCAGGCGCTTTAATTCGATCATTCTTCTTCCTCCCCGCTGGCATCCCCGTCAGGCCGCTCGTAGAGGGCCAGTTCCTCCCGGGTGCGGCTGCTCTCGGCGGCGGCATCGGCAAGATCTGCATCCGGCAGGGCCAGCAGCACGGTGGGAAACACCTCGATGCGGCTGTCCAGACCGGTCAGCCGCCCCACCGGGCGGGCCAGATTGTACCTGCGCAGGGTGCGCATCAACTCCTCCAGCGTGCGCTGGTCCAGCCGCCGGGGCAGGTTCATCTTCTGCAGCTCCGTCTGCACCTCTTCCACCGTGACCAGCACCTGATCGGCGCTGGCGGCAAGGCTCTCCCGCTTTTGCAGGTAGAGCAGGCGGAGCACCAGCAGCAGGATGCTCTCGTATTTCAGGAGCCGGGCCTGACTGCCCTCATGCTCGTTGACCAGCGCCGCCGCCTGCAGCGGAGCCGGGTAAAGCGTTACCGCATAGCCCAGCGGCGCGAACACGGCCCGCACCTCGGGCAGATGATCCTGCACATAGAGGTATTTTGCCCGCTGATCCTCCACGCCGCCCAGCACAAAGCAGTGGTTGAGCAGATAGTTTGCGGTCTCTTCCAGCATTTTATTCGGTTCGGCCATGGTCAGTGTCCTCCCTGCGGGGTGTCAGAATAAACTCTTCAAACCGGAAGCCGCCCCGTTCGACCCAGTTTCCGGTAAGGGTGATATCGTAAGCCCGGCGCGGCGACTGCGAATAGGTGTGCAGGCCGATGATGCGGGCAAAATCGCGGGGGTATTCCTCCGCCAGCGTGGAGGCGGCCACCGCACTGCGGGCGGCAAGGGCCTGTTTTGCCAGCAGGCCCACATTTTCCTCAGTCACGGCCATCCGGGCGTAATCCAGCAGCAATTGCTGTTCTTTGCGCAGCTGCTCCGCATCCAGCCCGGCCTGCCGCACCGGGGCCAGCGGCGTTTCGCTGCGGGGCGCGGCGGGCGGGTAGAGGGGCTTTGCCCCGAACACCGCCGCCGGGTAGAGGTGCAGGTGCTTTGCCACCGGGCCGTCATCCGGCGCGAACAGCTGGTCGGGCGTTTTGATCTCCTCAGCATAGCGGCGGAGCAGGGCGGTGACACTGCCCTGCGAGGAGCGGTCGCTCAGCAGCAGGAACTGTGCCCGCTGCACGGCCCGCTTGCGGTAGCGGATGTGGCTCTGGTCGATCTGGCGCATCAGGGTGCTCATCTCTTCCAACGAATCCCGCAGCTTCTGGATGAGGGCACGCACGGCAGGGGCGGCCTCGCCGGGGGCGCAGTGCTCCACCCGGGCGTAATCCAGCGCCAGCCGGGGCAGGTGTTCTGCCTCGCAGTCGTCCAGCTCCTCTTCCAGATAGGCACGGTAATTGAACAGGTTATCGCTGGTCTTGAAGCGGTGGTAAGCGGCGGCCACCACCTTTTCCTCGTACTGGTCGAAGAGCTCCAGCACCTCCTGCGGGGTGCGGTTGCGGGTGAGCCGGTCGATATAATGCCCGATGGATGCGTTCAGCGCCCGCAGGGACTTGTTCAGCGCTTCCAGATCGGAGGCCACCTCCCGCAGAACATTTTCATAGGGGCTCTTTTCCTCCCCGATGTTCTGCAGCAGCTGCCAGGCCTTGTACAGCTTGCCGGTGTAGGTGACAACACGCGGGTTCAGGATCTCTTCCAGCGCTTCCAGCAGAGGGGCCACTTCGGGCACAAAGGCAAGGGCAGGCTCCTCCTCATAGCTGCCGGGCTGCTCTTCCAGCCAGCCGGTGCGGCGCAGGCGGAGCAGAAAGCCCAGCGCAAGGGTATGGGGGTCCCGGGTGGGCTGTTCGGCTTCATCGCCCGCGTCATCGGCATCCAGTGCCAGCGGCTTTGCCAGCGCCGCAAAGTAATCCTCGGCCCGGCTCACCGCTTCTGCCCGGGAGATGGAGTAATCCGCCGTGTGGCGGCACTCCTCCCACAGCAGGAGCAGCAGCTCCGCATAAAACGCCCGGTTGGGCCCCGCCAGCGGGCGGAACAGCCGCGGGCTGACCAGTTCAAACAGCTGCATCCAAAGGTTCCTTTCTTTCGACAAAATCCATTTTTTATTGTACCACATTCAGAAGGATTTTGCCACAAATACAAAAAGCCCCGGAGGGCGGCAGGGGTTCCGCGCTCCGGGGTATGCTCAAGAAAATTTTGCTTGTATTCTAATCGTTACGATCAGGCGTTAAAGTTCACCTTTACAGTCATTCTGTATGCAACGCCAACATAGGTCTTGCCATTCTTCACGATGCTTGCAGCGCCGACAGCTTCCGGCTTCTGAGAGGAAATCTTATCCGCGTTGTTTGCATTTGCCTTGCTCAACAGCTCCTCAGTTACTTCGATGGCCTTATACTTGGTCTTGTCAGCGTTGATACCCTGAGCAATGACATACACAGTGAAGGTACCAGTGCCATCCTTGTTATCAACAACATCGCAAGGCAGGCCATAAATCTTAGACTTGTTCAGAGAAGCGATATCGATTTCACCGTTCTCATCAATCTGGTTCAGCATTGCACCAACTTTATTCTTCAGGTCTGCGTCATTCTGATAGGTAGTATCGTAAGCCTTATTGAAGCTTTCGATCATCAGGTTTTCTGCACGCTGGCCCAAAGACTGCGGTGCCTCCTCGCCGCAAGCGGTCAGCATCGCCAGAGCCAGCACGCTGGCCAGCAGGATTGCAACAAAACGTTTCATTTTTTTCATAAAACAATTTCCTCCATAATAAAATTCAGACCCCTGTATAACCCCAAATCATACAGTGTGTCTAGGTTCATTTTAGCTCTTACCCCCCC
>OGFJ01002046.1_pt1 | contig 11512 bp, 5 predicted proteins | sample 1570861 | NCBI WGS metagenome assembly OGFJ01 (sample SAMEA2582060, study PRJEB24529) | metagenome | biome: Human gut stool | place: China | collected 2011
AATGCTGGGACAACGCTCCGGCCGAATCATTTTGGGCAACCCTGAAGCGGGAAACGCTACCGTTATCCGGATGCTTCAGCAGCCGAAAGGAGGCGCAGGATACTGTGACTCGTTGGATATCTTATTACAATGGAACTCGGCCCCATTCACAGCTGGGGATGCGATTCCCTTATCAATTCAGATTAAGGGCGAAAGCCTTGTAATCCGGGCTTTTTTATCGAGATTTGAAATTCCGCGCCCACGTCCCAGTTCCAAAGCGTGCATTGATCGACTGTTGGACAAACAGATGCGCCTGATCTTTTCTGGATGCAGTGACAGAAAACATAAACTAATATGCCCAAATTTTTGTCTTCTAAATGGTAGATGATTAGAATCGCTGATAGAGATGAAAGGAATTCTTAAGTAAATGAGTCTTCAGTAATGCCTTAAGTCACGATGACTAAGTAATAGTAACGATTGATACTCTGTTAATAGAAAGAAAATGGTACAAGAACAGAACATTGATTTGGACGCTGCCCAAAAAAGTATTGATAAATGCAGAAACAAACTTTTGGAGACCAGTGCTCGAAATGTTTTGCTTAATTTTAATATTAAGTCGAAGTCGAAAGTAATTCGAATTTTTGGCACGAGTATTGAGGGCGTAGAGGAAATTATTAAAGGGCGCAAGCCTTTTGGTTTGGATTTCGTAACACCGCTTAGCGAAGCTGAGATACATGCAAGAGTATTATCGGACGAACAACTCAGTCGGATAGAAAAAGATGCTATTGAGTGCGCTAAATCTCGAGGTTATCCTGCAGAACTTGATTTGCCGATTTTTAAGGTAAGCACGAATCAGCTTGTTATTCCGGAAAAAGGTAGAGGAAAAATTTATAAAATACCGGTTCCTTATTTTAAAGATGAATTAGAGAAGCGTCTAAAAAGATTATATGATGCTCAGCGGACGAAATTTGAGGAAACTGGTGTAAAGACTTTATACCTTGCGTTGGGTTTTCTGAAGTGGCGCGAGGCTAATTTCTCAAATAAAGTAATGATGGCGCCGTTACTGAGTGTTCCTTTGGAAATGAAGAGAACAAAGGTAGGTGGTTCAGGAATTGGTCGTGAATATTTATTTGAGACATCCGCTCAAGAATCAGAAGAGATTAATTTGACTCTCAAAATTAAATTGCAGAGTCAAGGTTTTGAATTGCCTGATTTTAACGAAGAGGAGAGATCTTATACCGAATATTTAAATTCTGTTAAAGAGCGGGTTGAAATATTTAATCGCGAAACAGGAGGGCAATGGGAGGTAGTTGGATACGGAGCGCTCTGTTGCCTCGAGTTTTTCACTCAATCTATGCATCATGATTTGGATCCTGATAGCTGGCCAGACGGCATTAAGTCAATGGTGAACGGGACGGCATTAGGGGGATTGTATCTCAAGAGGAATGAAGAAAAGGACTTTAATTCCTGTACCGATCATGATATAGATTCAATGCCTAATATACATCAATCGGTTCCGTTGATTTATGATGCAGATCCTTCTCAGCATGATGCCTTGATTGATGTTGTTGAATATAGAAAAGACTTAATTATTATTGGACCTCCAGGGACAGGAAAGTCGCAAACAATTACGAATTTGATTGCTGCTTCCATATTTAATGGGAAGAAAGTCTTATTCGTTTCAGAAAAGATGGCAGCTCTTCAGGTTGTTAAGCGTAGACTTGAGAGCGCTGGTTTGGGTGAATTCTGTTTTGATTTGCATAGTAATGTTTCTAACAAAAAGGAAATCCTGAATAATGTCCAAAAGAGGTTGAATTTTACTTTTAAGGGTTTTACGGAGGATTCTTATGCGGAGCTTGTTGATAGCTATGAGTTTCAAAAAAATAAGCTAAATGAATACGAAGCCATTATAAACAGAAAGTGGGGAAAAACGGGGCTTACAGTTCATGATTGGCTTGTAGCTAAGGCTAGATGGGAAGTAAAACTTGGTGATGCGGCTTTTTCTATACCAGTTATAAAAATTGATAGTTCATCGATTACTATAAATGAACGTGAATTGTTGGATGATGAGCTGAAAACTTTTACTGAGGCGTACATTAAAGTTGCTACCCTGCATAATGGTGATCAAATTGGTGCTTTGGAAACACACCCGTGGTATGGAGTGTGTTCTGTAAATGTTCGCGAAGCTAGAGTGGCGAAGCAGGCTTATGGATGTCTTAATGATTCTCAACGAAAATTAGAATACACTCTTGAGCAGCTTCAGGCTTTAGAGAAATTAGTAGGTAAAAGTTTCATTTTTAATTTGTCTGATGCCAGTAGATTTAAGGATCTTAACTCGATCTTGCCATCGAACCTGGAAAAGGTTGTATGGGATGTGGTTCCTTTTATATTAAACATCGATTATAGAAAGTCTCTAGAGAATTATATAGAGGAATTTGATGGTTTGCGAGAATATGTTCATTCCTTGGGGCGATTGTTAAAAAAAGAATGTTTGAATGATTTTATAGAATCGTTTGATGAGAATATATTTAATTCATTTAATGAGAAAAAGAAGGTATCGATTTCTCAGCTAAAGGAATATTTGGCAGAGATCGAGCTTTCAAGACAAAGTGTTGAGGATGAGCGGTCTCGAATTTTAAATTTACTGAAGGATGCTCCCGAATCAATTAAAAAGTCTGTTCTTGATAAAGACTATTCGAAAGGTGCTTTGTTTTTCAAGAACTTCGTAGATGAACTGAATAAACTTAACCGGTCTTCGTGGGGTTCGGGATGTCAACTGACAGATATTTTAGGATCTGATGTTGTAAGCTATCGGAAGTCGAGATCTATTTTTTTGACAGCACGAGAGAGAGTATCTGGGATTTATGACTTAAAAATGGTTCCAGACTATGCCTCTGTAAAAGAAGTCGTGAGTAGGGTTAAGTCGGCAGGATTTTTCGATAAGGTTCTGGCAGTTTTATCCGTAGGTGAATACGCTGACAATAAAAGAAAAGTAATTTCTTGGGCAAAAGAAACGAAAGATTGTTTGAGTTTCGAGAATCTGGATTCTTTGGTTTCTTTTGTGGAAGCCAAAGATGAGTACGAAGATTGCCATTATGAAGAAAAATTTAAAGGCTTATATCGTGGTGTCGAAACAGATCCAGACGAACTCCAGAATTACTTAAATTGGAGATCTGGTGTTAGGAAAAAATATGGAAAATTGCCGGACGCATTTACTTATCTTGTTTCTTTAGACGAAAAGTCATATTCTTTGCTAATTGAATTTTCATATCCTGACAGATATGTTGAAGCCTGCAAGCGATTGAAGGATGCTTTGAGTGGATTTAGGGATGTTCAGAAAACGTTCAAAAATATTGAAGGAGTAATTGACTTCCAAGATAATTTAATGTCTAGTATAGAATGCTTAGACAAATTTGCTTTATCTGACTCGGTTCAGGTGTCTGAACTAAGGGGTATTGCTGAACAACGACAGGGCTTTTTGTCTAAACTTAAGCGACTTGAAACGAACAAAACTTGCAAAAGTGGCTTGAGTCAATATGTGTCAATTGATATCTTTTCCGATGAATCCGAGTCTAGTGTTGACTACTTAAGAAGTACACTAAATCTATATGAAAGATTGCGCAATCTGTTGAATAATGAGGAGGCTCTGAACTCTTTATTGCTAAATTGGACGGAAGAGAAATATAGGCTGTTTATAAAGTCTGCAACTTCATTTTCAGAGTCTATATCTGATTTCGATTTGTCGTTCTCTTCTTTTAGTGACTTGGTCGAACTAGATTTGAGTCAGTGGCAGAGAAATTTAGTGGCGAGTCTCCCAGAACTTTATTCTAGGAATCAAGAGGCACTTAAGAACGAAGAAGATCTACCGCTTTGGGCAAATTATGTCAGAGCATTAAGGGACTCTAAGAAATCAAGCATCTATCCGTTAATCAAAATGTTGCTTGATCATCAAATTTCTCTTGATGAGTTGCCGAGTGTGGTTAATTACAGTATTGCAATGTCTGTTTGCAATGCTATTCGCCAGAAGTATGAAAATTTACCAAGAGGTGTTGATCAAGATAAGAAACAAGGTCTCTTCAAGCACTATGATAAGGCCTTAAGTGAGAAAGTAAGAAATTGTATTGTTGCACGCCAGGCAACTCATAAAGGATTTGTTGGAGTCCATTCACATAAAGTTTCTGAATTAACTGAACTCAATTTATTGGCTAATGAAATTAAGAAACAAAAGAGGCATATTCCACTTAGACAACTGATTCAGCGCGCTGGCAGAACATTGCTTGACATTAAGCCCTGTTGGATGATGAGTCCATTTTCAGTGGCTCAGGTACTCAAGCCTGGTACGATTCTCTTTGATCTCGTCGTGATGGATGAGGCATCTCAAATTTTGCCCGAATATGCAATCGGAGCGTTGGCACGTGGTAAGCAGGCTGTTATTGTCGGTGATCCTAAACAGTTACCTCCAACGCCATTTTTTAGATCAGTTGCGGATGATTCTGACGATGATGAAAGTGAAGACTATGACGAAATTGACAAACAAGAAAGTATCTTGGAGTATTTTTCTTCGAAAATTCCTCAGCGCCAACTGAATTGGCATTATCGTTCTCAGCATGAATCTCTGATTCTGTTTTCTAATCGAGAATTTTACAATGATGAGCTTGTTGTATTTCCGTCTCCTAATCCTAAAGATGAAAATCTAGGTATTAGATTTAAATATATCGAAAATGGTTTCTTTGTTAATGGAAGAAATTTTAATGAGGCAGAGTTTGTAGCCAAGCAGATCATACAGCACATAAAAATCCATCCTGACGAATCGCTCGGTATAGTAGCCATGAACAATGCACAAAAAGAGTGTATTGAGCAATGTTTAGAGAAGTACGCTAATAGTCTCGAAATTCATCTTGATGAATTGATAAACAGACCGAACGAAGGCTTATTTATAAAGAATCTTGAAAATGTCCAGGGCGACGAGCGCGATGTGATATTCATCTCGTTTACCTATGGCAAGGACAAAGATTCTGGAAAAGTTATGCAACGGTTTGGGCCAATTAATCAGGAGAAAGGGTGGCGTCGACTAAATGTTCTTTTTACTCGTGCGCGAAAACGAATGCATGTCTTTTCGTCTATGCGAGATGTTGACATTTTGCCGAACGAATCCTCAAATGGTCATAAAAGTGTCAAGGCTTTGAAAGACTTTTTGACTTGGGCTCAAAAGGGACAACTACCCGTAAATGTGACAAAGACAGGGCGCCCTGCCGATAGTGATTTTGAGATAGCTGTTATGGAAATGCTCAAAGATTATGGCTTTGAATGTGAACCTCAGGTCGGTGTTGCATCTTTTTTCATTGACGTGGCCGTAAAAGATCCCTATGACCCCGATACCTATCTTATGGGGATCGAATGCGATGGTGCAACCTATCATTCATCGAGATCTGCCAGGGAACGTGATAGGTTACGACAGGAAATTCTGGAGAAAAAGGGCTGGACAATTCGACGTGTTTGGTCGACTGACTGGTTTGAGAACCCGAAGGCAACACTTAATCCAATCATCCTTGAGTTGCAGAAACTTCGAGAACAATCTCGTGTGACCCATTCTCATGAGGTCAAGGACGATTTGGATTTTGAGGCCAAGTCGTCTACCTTCTGTGCTAGAGATGAGAAGCTTTCTCCATCACATGTGTCTAACTTCGCCACTGAGGAAGAATACGATCATGTAGAGAGTGGCAAGGTTGAGATTGATAATGATCTCAGTTTGAGAGAGCAACTGATGGCCTTAAGGAATCAGATCGACCAAGAGTTCCCTGATGTACCAACTGATAACAGATTGTTAAATGACAAGATCATTGATGCCTTAATTCGTCACAAGCCGCGTGATCGAAATGAGTTTGCTGAGACTTTACCTCAAGCCTTGCGTCTGCAAATAGATATTAAGCAAGCTAATGAGCATCTTGGGAGAGTCTTTGAGCTCATAAATGAGTTTGTTTAACGCTGAATCATTTTTTTTAGAAAAAGTGCTAGCCCTCACCTGTCTTACTTCCTTAGCAATTTAGCTCTCGTACAACAAGATATGTTGTATGGACTGCGGGGAAAAGGCAGCGGAGGGTCTACTGATGCCCAAGTCCACGCAGGCTAAATGGGGAGAAAAGCAGCTGCGTTGGATCAATGCGGTTCTCGTCTACTTTTTTCTGCGATACCCGGCGGTAGTCATTTTGCTCCTGACGAAGTTGGAACCTCGCTCGGTAGCTTGCGGCATGATGGATACATAGAGCTGGGTTATGGGTCTAAGCCCATTGTATCCATCATGGTATCCATCATAAGAGCGCTGGCTGTCAGCGGACGAGCGACGGCGCTATTGTGCTATGTTTGTGGGTACAGGATTGTTTTTAAAGGGAAAAATAACAAAAAAACCGAACGGGTGCGAACCGCTCGGTTTTTTAACTTGGCGCCTCTGCCGGGACTCGAACCCAGATCTAACCCTTAGGAGGGGCTTGTTCTATCCAGTTGAACTACAGAGACGCACAGTGTTCAAAATTTCCGTTTTTGCCTCGGAATGTCTGTCAGGCCCGCAATTGTAGCAAACCGACAATTTTGTTCGAGCAAATTTTGATAGCATGAGCAAGGATGTATAAACAACGGCTGATGACTGACTTCCTATGTTTAGTTTCCGTGACAGCGTCGATCTTTGGCTACGAATCGGTTTCGGCGCTCTGATTCTTCTTGGTTGCTACTTTGTGATGCAACCTTTTCTCACGGCCATTTTGTTGGCGGGCATTCTGGCTGTCGTCAGCTGGCCGTTGTACGAGCGGGCGCTCACGAGCTTCGGCAATCGTTCGACGATAGCGGCGACATTCATGGTGTGCGTCGTGATCGTCACGGTGCTCATTCCGTTGTCGATCATTACGGGCGTTCTCGCGCATCAGATTCCGCAGCTGATTCATTGGGTACGCGACTGGGTGGCCGGCGGTATGAAATTGCCCGATTGGCTAATTGCCATTCCCTACGTCGGAGAAAGCATCAACGAAGCCTTTCACTTAGGTTTTGATCCCGCCGCCCTCGGGGACTTCATTCAAAAGGCTATCGACCCCGTTACCAAGTGGGTGCTGAGTGCGTCAGTCGGCATCGGCAACGGCTTGTTCCAGATGGCGCTCGTTGCCTTTATTGCATTCTTCTTCTATCGCGACGGCAATTCGCTCGCGCGCCGCGGTCGTCTGTTCCTAAAGCGAGTCTCGGGCGATCTTGCTGATGAATACACCGGCATTTTGGTCAACACGACGCGCTCGGTGGTTTTCGGCGTACTCGGTACCGCCGTGGGGCAGGGTGTGGTGGCGGCCATCGGCTTTATCATCGCTGATGTTCCGGGTGTTGTGATGCTCAGTTTCGCCGTTTGTGTGCTCTCCGTCGTGCCCGTTGGTCCGCCTCTGGTGTGGGGTTCGGTTGCCATCTGGCTCGCTGCGACCGATCAGATCGGCTGGGCGGTGTTCCTGGTTTTGTGGGGAACGCTTGCGGTGAGTTCGGTGGATAACTTCATCAAACCTATTTTGATCAGCCGCGGTACGGCATTGCCTTTGGCTCTGGTTTTCCTGGGCGTCTTGGGCGGCATCATGAGCTTCGGCATGCTCGGCGTCGTGTTGGGTCCCATCTTCCTGTCGGCGGCCATCGCTATGCTGAAGACTTGGCTCAAGCATCCCGTCAAGCGTCTGGTCCCCGTTGCGGTTGTTCCTGGTTCGGAAGTGAACGCTGCCGCGGAGCCTGAAGAGCAAGTGCAGGTCGAGGAAGACGATTCTTCCGAAGACGATAGAAAGCCTGCCTCGGCCGTGCAGGATACGCCGGACGAAAATCGCCGCTAAAATCCGTCTCGAGTTTTTACAGTTTGCGCCCGTCACTTTCGACGGGCGCTCCTTTTCCGATTGTGGTCAAAGTAAGCGCCCACAGGGCCTGATTCCGAGAAATGGCAGTTCGCAAGCGTCCGTCTGATTATCAAGAAAATTCCATTCGCGTCTTAAAGGGGCTGGAGCCCGTCAAAAGCCGTCCGGGCATGTACACCCTGACGGACAATCCGCTTCACATTATTCAGGAAGTGCTTGACAACGCGAGCGACGAAGTGCTCGGCGGGTTCGGCGACACGATCACGCTGACGATGTGTGCCGACGGCAGCGTTGCCGTTGAAGACAACGGCCGCGGCATTCCGGTGGGTATTCACCCCACGGAAGGCATCCCGACGGTGGAACTGGTGTTTACGCAACTGCACGCAGGCGGTAAGTTTGACAAGGCCTCAGGCGGCGCCTATAGCTTTTCGGGCGGTCTGCATGGCGTCGGTGTCTCGGTGACCAACGCCTTGAGTCGGCATTTGAACGTCACGGTCTGGCGTGACGGCAAGCAGTACGACATCGGCTTTGCTGACGGTTTCGTATCAGAACCTCTTACCGAACAACCTTCCAGTCGCGGCAAAAAGTACACGGGTACGCGCGTTCAATGTCTGCCGGATCCCAAGTATTTTGATTCGCCGACGATTCCGGAACAACAGCTCATCGGCCTGTTGCAGAGTAAGGCCGTTTTGCTTCCGCGTTGTACGGTTCGCTATGTCAACGAAAAGACGGGTCAGGAACTGTCCTGGCGCTATGACGGAGGCTTGCGAGAATATCTGTTGGCCGAATTCACCGAGCCGCTTCTTTTTGATCCTTTCGAAGCGCAGGGGTGGGCTGAAGAAAACGACGAGACGTTTGCTGTGGACGAGGGTGCACACTGGGTGGTGTGCTGGAGTGAAACCGGCACACCCGTGCGCGAGAGCTACGTGAATTTGATTCCGACTCCCGCCGGCGGCACGCACGAAGCAGGCCTTCGCGAGGGTTTGTTTCTGGCGCTCAAGTCCTTTATGGACGCGCATGGCTTGATGGCCAAGGGCGTGAAGCTTCTGACCGACGACGTCGCAAGCCGCGCCAGTTTCGTGCTGTCGGCCAAGGTGCTCGATCCCCAGTTCCAGGGCCAGACCAAGGAAAAGCTCACAAGCCGCGATGCCATGCGATTGGTGAGCAATTTCGTTCGGCCGCAGTTCGAGTACTGGCTCAACGATCACATTGAAGAGGGCAAGAAACTTGCCGAACTGGTGATTCGCCAGGCGCAGGCGCGTCAGCGCCGCGCTCAGAAGGTCGAAAAGAAGAAGTCTTCGAGCGTGGCAGTGTTGCCGGGCAAACTCACCGATTGCGAATCGACCGACATCAGCCGCAACGAAATTTTCCTCGTGGAAGGTGACTCGGCAGGCGGCACGGCCAAGCAGGGACGCGACAAGGAGCATCAGGCGATCCTTCCGTTGCGCGGCAAGGTACTCAATACCTGGGAAGTCGACAGCGATCGTATCTTTGCCAGCCAGGTGATTCACGACATCGCGGTGGCCGTGGGCGTCGATCCGCACAAGCTCGACGACGACACGGATCTCTCGGGGCTTCGTTACGGCAAGGTCTGCATTCTGGCCGACGCCGACGTTGACGGCAGCCACATCCAGGTTCTTCTTTTGACACTCTTTTATCGTCACTTCCCTAAACTGATTTCGGAAGGACACGTCTTTATCGCTCAGCCGCCGCTTTTCCGCGTTGACGTTCCGAAACAGGGGAAAAAACCGGAAAAGAAAATTTACTGTGCCGATGATCGCGAACTCAAGCGCACCTTGAGTAAACTCGAGAAAGAAGGGCTGCCGCTTGAAAAGCTCAGCATCTCCCGATTCAAAGGTCTGGGTGAAATGAGTGAAAAGCAGCTTGCCGAAGCCGCGTTTCATCCCGACACCCGTCGTCTGCTGCCCGTGACGCTCGGCGGCATCGAAAAGGCGCAGACCGACGCCGTGATGGGATTGCTGATGGGCAAGGGCGAAGCAACCGGACGCCGCAGCTGGATGGAAATGCACGGCGACGACGTGGAGGTGGATGTCTGAGAAACCAAACGTCGTCGCGGTTGAAATCGCTTTTGAAGGAGAGAGAGTGATGGATTCAAAAGGTATTGCACAAAGCGTGATTGTGGCTGCGGGTCTGATCGGCGGTCTGGGACTTTTGGGCAGTCAGCTTTCCGACGGCATCAACGCCTTTGTCGATCGCGATCGCGTGGTGACAGTCAAGGGCCTTGCAACGGCCTCCGTCATCGCCGACGAGGTGCTCTGGCCGATTTCCTTCCGAGTGCTTGGAAACGATCTGCAGGAGGTCTACCGTCAGGCCGAAGCCCAGACGCAGATTGTCAAGGAGTTTCTCAAGTCGGGTGGCATCAAGCCTGACGAAATCACGGACGCCAGCCCCAAGGTTGACGATGCTCAGGCCAATATGTACGGCGAAAACAAGCGCGCATACCGCTATATTCTGACGCCGTCCGTGACCGTCTCGACGAAGAATGTGGATGCCGTGCTAGCTCTTCAGCGCTCGATGAGCGAGCTGATAGCCAAGGGCGTGACGCCGACCGAAGACTACAGCTTCCGCACGATCTTCAATTACACGAAGTTAAACAGCATCAAGCCCGCGATGATTGAGGCGGCGACGGTCAATGCGCGCGAGGCGGCCGAGAAGTTTGCAAAAGACTCCGGTTCGACTTTGGGCAAGATCCGCCGCGCCTCGCAGGGACAGTTCCAGATCTTTGATCGCGACGCCAACACGCGCTGGATAAAGAACGTGCGTGTCGTGACGACTGTTGAGTATTACCTTAAGGACTAATCGAGAATTTCGAGCAAGCTTTTGCTCGTTCCGTGTGTTCCTCAAGAGAGCCTTTTCGGCATCATTTGTGTCGAAACAGCCCGCTGCCTTTTTTGGGTTGCGGGCTTTGCAATTTTTTAGGCGTGGATCATGCATATCGTTTGCCATATGGCCGCGAGCGTCGACGGCCGTCTGCACCCGAGCCGCTGGAGTCCGTTTGTCGAAGACTGTTCGGTGGGCGGCGTCTACGAAGAGGTGGCAAATCAGTACGACTATGTCGGCTGGATGATCGGCCGCGTGACGATGGCCGAATACAGTGAGGCCATTACGGAGAGCGAACCCGCAAAACTGCGACCGGCTGAGGCCGCACCCGCGCAAGGCATTAAGGTTGACCCGAAGGGCCGCAAGATTTCGGTTGCGTTCGACTTCAAGGGCAAGCTTCACTATGGTCAGCCCGTGCAGGAAACGGGCGAGCAAATCGTGGCGGTGGTGAGCGACCGCGTCTGCGACGAATACATTGAAGAACTCCGTCAAAGCGGAGTGGGGGTCGTGGCGGTTCCCGTCAACGGCAATGAACTCGTCTTTGCCATGGAGCAACTTGCCAAGGACTACGGCGATGGCGTGTGGATGCTCGAAGGCGGCGCCATCATCAATGCGGCCTTCATGCAGGCGGCACTTGTCGACGAGGTGAGTACGGTTGTTTATCCGGCCATTGACGCGACCAAAGAAAGTCCCGCAATCTATGAAGCCGCGCAAGAGGGGGTGTTCCGTTTATCAAAAAGCGCCAAATCTACCGCACGCCTTTTGACATTTATTTGCTCTGAGCACCCGCAGATTTCTCCGAGAGGTCAGTCAGGCGCCCAACGGTTCTC
>OGFJ01002056.1_pt1 | contig 11457 bp, 10 predicted proteins | sample 1570861 | NCBI WGS metagenome assembly OGFJ01 (sample SAMEA2582060, study PRJEB24529) | metagenome | biome: Human gut stool | place: China | collected 2011
GCCAATCCCGTCGAAGTGAACTAGTCGCATGCGACGTTCTCAAACGACTAGTCATTAAAGAACGTCCCCAATGACTGCCTAGAAAACGAGCGAGGATCGCGGGGTCCTCGCTCGTTTTTTTGGGCAATGTTTCGACTGCGCCGTTACTTGTCGGCGGCCTTCTTGGCCGTCGTCTTCTTGGTGGTCGACTTCTTGGCAGTCGACTTTTTCGCCGTCGAAGTCTTCTTCGCAGCGGTCGTCTTCTTTGCCGTGCTCGCCTTGGTTGTGGTCTTGCGACCGCGGGCGGGCTTCTTCTCCTTGGTCGGGCAGTCCATGTTGACGCAGATACGCCACGGACCGCGCGCCGTGTTGACCACCACGATGGGGGCGCCGCACTCGGGACAGGTCTCGCCCGTCGCCTCGAGCTTGCCACGCGCCGGCAGCGGATAGCTCACGCCGCAGTCATCGTAGTTGGTGCAGCGGATAAAGCGCTTGCCGCTCTTCTCGCTCTTGTGCGCGATCAGGTCGCCATGGCGTCCGGCCTCGGCACACACCTTGCACTCGCCCACTTTAAGGTCGGGCTCGTAGTTGGTGGGGCACGTCGGGTTCACGCAGATCTCGAAAGCCTTCTGGCGGAACGGCTGACACTTGATGCGCGGCGCACCGCATTCGGGGCACACGGCGGCCTCGCCCTCGAGCGGGCTCACCTTGACGCCGCTCGGGACCGGATAGGTCACGTCGCAGTCGGGCCAGCCCATGCAGCCAATGAAGCTGCCACGGGTCTTGGCGCTCGTCTTCATAACCAGGTCCTTGCCGCACTTGGGGCAGGCGCCCACGCGCGCATCAGCCGTGACGGCGTCGCTGATGGCGTCGCCGAGCTCCTGCGTATGCTTGAGCAGCTCGTCGAGCACGCCGGCCAGCAGCGCACGCGAGTGCGTCACGACATGCTCTTCGGTGTCCTCGCCGCGCTCGACGCGAGTCATGTCGCCGTCGAGCTCGCTGGTCATATCGGGGCTCGTTATGCGCGGGGCAAACTGCGTCAGCGCGTCGATGATGGCGATGCCCAGCTGGCTCGGCTCAACGGGATCGTTTTTGAGATAGCGCACGGCATACAGGCGCTCGATGATGCTCGCGCGCGTGGACTTGGTGCCCAGGCCGCGCTTTTCCATCTCCTGCACGAGCTTGCCCTGGCTGTAGCGCGCGGGCGGCTCGGTCTGCTTGGCCTCAAGCTTAATGTCGAACACGTCGACCGTGTCGCCCTGCTCCAGCGGCGGCATCTGCTCGTCGCGCTTAAGGCCGTACGGGTAGGCCTCGCGGAAGCCCGGGGTCACGAGCACGTCGCCCGAGGCCACGAACGGCTCACCGTTCACGTCGAGCTCGAGCTTAGTGTTTTCGATGGTCGCGGGACCCATAAGCGTCGCCAGGAAGCGGCGGGCAATGAGGTCGTAGAGCTTGCGCTGGCCGCCATCGAGCGTGGACGGATCGCCTTCGCCCGTGGAGTAGATGGGCGGGTGGTCGGTGGTCTCGACTTTGCCGCGCGTGGGCTTCATGGGGCCGGCGAGTACCTTTTTGCACACGGGCGCCAGCGCCGGGTTGATCTTTGCCAGGTCGCTCACCACGGCGCCCAGATCGAGCGTCGCAGGGTACACGGTGTTGTCGACACGCGGATAGCTGATGAGGCCCGCCATGTAGAGGGACTCGGCGATGCGCATGGTACGTGCAGGTGAGATGCCCTCGGCCGCGGCGGCAGCCTGCAGCGAGGTCGTCGCAAACGGGGTGGGCGGCTGCTGCTTGCGGGAGCGCTTGGTCACCGCGGCGACGGTTGCCGTCGTAGCGCCGTCGACGTGGCCGTACGCCGTCTCGGCAGCATCTTTATCGGTAAAACGTGCCGTCTTGTGCGCAATCTTAAAGCGGTCATCCTCGGCAGCACCCTGAGCGGCACCCATGCCGCGAATCTGCCAATAGTCCTCGGGCACAAACGCCATGCGCTCGCGCTCGCGCTCGACCACCAAGGCAAGCGTCGGCGTCTGCACGCGGCCGGCGGAGCGCACGTTGCCAAAGCCGCCAAACTTGGCGAGCGTCAGGTAGCGCGTGAGCACCGCACCCCAAATGAGGTCGATGTGCTGGCGGCTCTCGCCGGCGTCGGCCAGATTCTGGTCGAGCGAGACAAGATTATCGAAGGCCTGCGTAATCTCGGCCTTGGTAAACGAAGAATACTGGGCGCGGGCGACCGGCAAGTCGGGCGCAACCTCGCGCACCTTGTTGAGGGCGTCCGAACCGATCAGTTCGCCCTCGCGGTCGAAGTCCGTGGCGATAATGACGCTGTCGGACTTCTTGGCAAGGTTCTTGAGCGAGCGGATGAGCTCCTTCTCGGCCGGCAGCTTAATGACGGGCGCCCAGGTGAGGTAAGGCAGGCTCTCGAGCTTCCAGCCCTTGATGGAGATACCATCGGCAAGAAACGGCTTGCGCTTGGTGTCGTAGGGCGGACGTGCCAGGCCATCGGGCATATCGGCCGGCAGCATCTCGCCGTCCTCGGTGACCGAATACCAGCCCAGCTTTTTATCGAACAGCACGCTGTCGCAAAAATCGGGCGCAAGGATGTGACCGGCAAGGCCGATCGTCACGCACTCCTCGCCCTTCCACTCAAAACGGTAGATGGCGGTGTTGTACACCTTGTCCTTTTTGGGCTTGCCCGTGGACAGACGCTCGGCAATCTGACGCGCGGCGTCGTTTTTCTCGGCGATGATGAGCTTCAAAAGAGGCTCCTATCTCGTATCTCTGCGGCTACGCCCGCCCGTATGGCGGCCGACTTACGCCCTTGCTTGCTCAATCTGCCCGATGAGCCAATCGCACCAGGCATCCATGCCCTCGCCCTTGTGCGCGCTCACGGCAAACCGCGGCGCCTGCGGATTGAGGTCATCGAGTGTCTTAGTATACCTATCCATGTCAAAATCGAAAGCCGGGGCCACGTCGACCTTATTGAGCAGCTGCGCGCCGGCGTGCTGGAAGATGCCCGGGTACTTGATGGGCTTATCGTCGCCCTCGGGCACCGAGAGGATCATGATGGACAGGTTCTCGCCCAAGTCAAAGTCGACCGGGCAGACCAGGTTACCCACATTTTCGATAAAGATGACGTCGATGTTCTCCAGACCGACGGCCTGGTCGAAGGCGTCGACGGCCTCCATGATCATGTTGCCCTCGAGGTGGCACAGGCCGCCCGTGTTGATCTGGATGGCGGGCATGCCGGCTTCCTTCATGGTGATGGCGTCGACGTCCGAGGCGATATCGCCCTCGATAACGGCACAGCGCAGGCTGGCTTTGTCACGCAAGCGCTCGTTGGTGCCCAGAATCGTGGTGGTCTTACCCGAGCCAGGGCTCGACAGCACATTGATCACGTAGGTGTTCGTCTGCTCAAACCGCTGACGCAGCTGATCTGCCAGGCGCTCGTTGCGCGACAGAATCGGCGACGCGATATCAATCGTTTTCTCGGCCATACTTAGCGCTCCTTACTTTGGCCCTTTTATACCCCATCGCTAGATGGCGAGCGTGCTAATCGTCGGGGGTCTCGATCTCGATACTTGCGATGTCGAGTTCGCGGCCATGCAGCAGACGCACGTTGGCACCGCCACATTGGGGACAACGGCAATGGAAACGGTCGTGCTCAAAGACCTCACCGCAGTCCAGACACTCGCTTTGTGGATGGACTTCCTCCACGGCAAGCTCGCAGCCGCGCGTGAGCGAGTCCTCGTCGCGAAACGTCTCCCACGCAAAGTCAAGCGCCTCGCGCACGACCTCGGTCATATCCCCGATACGCAGCGTTACCAAAACGGCGCGCGAGGCCCCCGCCCCACGCGCCGCGCGAATCACTGTATCGAGTATGCCGTTGACAATGCCAACCTCGTGCATACCGATTTACTCCTCGTCGTCCTCGTCGTCCGAGAACAGGTCCAGACGGCTCACGAACAGGCCCTCCTTGCCCTCGCGCGCGGTAATGACCACGCGAGCAATGGCGAGCGAAATCTCGTAGAGCGAGAGCAGGGCGCCATACATGAGACCCAGCGTAACGGGCGAGCCGTCGGGCGTAATCACAGCCGAGCCCACAAGCAGGCCTACGTACACGTAGCGCCAGGCGCTGCGGAAGGCCGCATAGGACACGATGTGAAAGACGGACAGATAGAAGATGATGAGCGGCAGCTCAAACGCCACACCAAAGCCGATCATAAAGAGCAGCTCCATGTTGACGTAGTTCTCCAGATCGGGCAGCGCCGTGGCGACGGCCGAGGTCTCGCCGATGAGCCACTCAAAGCCTGCCGGGATAATGATGAAGTAGCAGAAGATGGCACCCAGGAAGAACAGCACCGTCGAGGCGAGCACCGTGGGCACGACCCATTTGCGCTCGTTGGGACGCAGTGCCGGCAGGAAAAATGCCAGAATCTGCCAGATGATCATGGGCGTGCACATGACCACGGCCATCTTGATGGCCAGCGAGAAGCGCAGTCCAAAGCCGCCGAGCGTGGTGGTGATGTAGAACTTACCGTCCGGCACAAAGGAGCGGATGGGGTCTTCCAGGATGTCGAGCACCACGGGCGTGGCGAAATACAGCACGATGGCGGCGGCAAACACCGACACGACCACGATGGTCAGGCGGCGACGGAGCTCGCCCAGGTGATCGAAGAGCGGCATGCGCGCAGGTCCGATAGGCATTACTCATCGCCTCCCTTCGGGGCGTCGGCGGCAACGGCGTCGTCCTCGGCCTCGAGCTCGCGAGCGAGCTGGTCGACGACGGCCTTGCGCTTGCGGGGACGACGGGCGTAGAGGTCAGCCGTCGTGGGCTCTGCCGGCTCGGGCTCGGGCTCCGGCTCTGCAGCAGGCTCGGGCTCGACGACAGGCTTGGCGGCAGCGGCAGGCTCGGCGCTCTCGGCCTCGGACTCCTCAGCAGCACCCTCGCCCTCAGCAGCACCCTCGCTTGCAGCCTTCTCGGCAGCAAGGCGGGCACGGCGCTCGGCGAAGGTCTCCTTCTTTGCTGGCGCAGCCGTCTCGGCGGCTTCCTCGTCCGCATCGGAATCGTCGTCGGTCGCAGCGGCCTTCTTGGGCTTGACCGGCGCCGACGCGGCCTCGCTTACCGGATCGATAATCTCGGACTGAACAACGGCCGTCATCTTTTCCTGCGTCTCGCGGAACTGACGGATGGCACGGCCGATCGTGCGGCCCATCTGCGGGAGCTTATCCGGGCCAAACAGCAAAAAGCCGAAGACCACGATGATCGCGAGCTCACCCTCTCCAATACCAAACACACATACCTCCAAGGCTCGATGTGAGTCGAGCCCGCACCGCGCCATTCGGCCGGAACTCGTCTATTCATTCGGTCAAGTATAGCGCCCGGACGCCAAAACGTCCGAGCGCATCACAAACATATGCCAAACGGCACGCCCTTTTGGGGGCCAAGATTATGCAGCGGTGATCGAAATCTCCTGGTCGACACCCAACAGCTGAACCACGCGCATCACCGGAGGCTGCACATTGGTGCAGCTAAAGCGCTTACCGTGGTCGACCGCGTGGTGCGCGGCGCCCACGAGCACGCCAATGCCCGTCGAATCGATGTAGCTCACCTGGGCAAAATCGAGCTCAACGGCCTCAGTGGGCTGCTCGAGCGCCAGGTCGATGGCATTGCGCAGGCTATCGGCGTTAGAAATATCAATCTCGCCGGTGACCTTAATGGTGTAGAGCTCTGGCGTGGGGTTGGTGGAAATACCCAAATCCATGTATACGCTCCTTTACGTATCGAAAGTGCGGATAGTACGGGAAGCCGCGCGTTAGGCGCGCTCGGCACGCGCAAGCTCGGCAGCGACAAGCTTAACGGCCAGCACCAGCACATCGAGCGCAGCCTCCAGGTCCTCGACCGTGGGATAGCTCGGCGCGATGCGGATGTTGGTGTCGCGCGGGTCCTTGCCATAGGGCCAGGTAGCACCGGCCGGTGTGAGCTTGACGCCCAAGTCGGCGCAAAGCGCGGCGACCTTCTGGGCCGAGCCCTCGGGGCCATCGAAGCTCACAAAGTAGCCGCCGCGGGGATGCGTCCAGGTGGCGCAACCCGTGTCGCCCAAGCCCTCGGTGAGTTTGCGCTCGACGGCCTCAAAGCGCGGACGCAGGAACTCGGCGTGCTTTTTCATGTGCTCCTTGACCGCCTCGATGGTGGGAAGGAAGCGCACGTGACGCAGCTGGTTGAGCTTGTCGGCGCTGATGAGGCCGGCCTTCAGGCGCTTGGAGAACTCGGCGATAACCGCGGGGCTCGCACCGATAAAGCCGATGCCGGCGCCCGGGAAGGTGATCTTGGACGTCGAGGCAAAGGCCACCACGCGATCCTCGGTGCCCGCCGCGCGAGCGAGGTCAAAAATGTTTGCGAGCTCGTCGGTCTCGTCGTACAGGTCGTGCACGCAGTAGGCGTTGTCCCAGAAGATGCGGAAATCGGGCGCGGCCGTGGGCATCTCAACCAGGCGGCGCACGGTGTCCTCGCTAAAGGTGATGCCCGTGGGGTTGGAATACTTGGGCACGCACCAGATACCCTTGATGGAATCGTCGGCGGCAACGAGGCGCTCGACCTCGTCCATGTCGGGGCCGTTGTCGGTCATCGCGACGGGGACGTTCTCGATACCCAAGTCGGCGGTGATGCCAAAGTGGCGATCGTAGCCGGGAACGGGGCACAGGAACTTGACCTTCTTGCCGTCGTGCGCGGCCTCGTAGGCGTCCCAGGGCTCGCTGCCGCACGAGCCACAGCGCCAGAACATGCCGGCGATGTCATGCTCGATCAAAAGGCTCGACGAACCCAGCACAAGCGTCTGCTCGGCGGGGCAGCCCAGAAACTCCCCCGCCAGCTTGCGTGCCGAGGGAATGCCCTCAAAGCAGCCGTAGTTGGAACAATCGACGTTGCCGTCGTGCAGATCGGCGTCGGCATTGAGGATATCGAGCATGGGGCGCGAGATGTCCACCTGGGCGGGCGACGGCTTGCCGCGGGCCATGTCAAGCGCCAGGCCCTTGGCCTTGACCTCGGCGACCTCGGCTTTGAGCGCCTCGATGGCGGCATCGAGTTCGGTGGTTTCCATCTTCTGGTAGATCGTCTGCATGGGTGCGACCTTTCGCGAAGCGGTACGTTGCAGTTTGTCTAAGTATAGACCGCCACCGCCGCAACGTTATGAAGCCGTGATAGATTAAGTTCATCGCAATGAATTACGAATCGCCGCGCATGCCGGCGTGGGGCGCCCAAGGAGGCACTATGGAGTACGGATCGTTTCAGGCCGAGGAATTCGGCGACCTGCAGCGCCTGGTCGACGGACTGTTTTACGACCGCCACGCCATCGACCGCCTCGATTTGATCGTACAGGCCGAAATCTTGGACCTGGCGCCCGATCTCATGGAAATCGTCAACCTGCTGCCGCCCGGCTATTACGATCGCCAGTCACTTTGCGACCAGCTCAACTCCGCCTTGGCCGCCCACGGCTGGGGCGCCGTCTACGGAACGGTGGAATAAACCTAGTCATTTAAGAACGTCCCCAATGACTAAAACGCCGCCTGTGATGGTGTTCACAGGCGGCGTTTTCAAACTTGCATGTGCCCTTACTCGTCCTTGGACGCGGGGTGCTTGCAGACCACACTCATGTAGATCATGCCCAGCACCGCGGCGGTAACGGATCCGGCAAGAATGGCGGCCTTTGCGGCCAGAACCTCAAACTGGGCCGTCGGGAAGGCAAGGCCGCTAATGAGGATCGACATGGTAAAGCCGATACCGCCCAGAATGCCCACGCCGGCAATCATGTGCCAGTTGACATTGTGCGGCAGCTCGGAAATCTTGAGTTTAACCAGGGCAAACGTCATGCCAAAGATGCCGATCGGCTTGCCCAGCAGCATGCCAAAGTACACGCCGAGCGTCACCGGGTCGGTGAGCAGCGTGCTCATGTCCACGCCCACCAGGCGAACCTGCGCGTTTACGAACGCAAAGATCGGCAGGATCACAAAGTTGACCGGCGTGGAGATCAGACGCTCCATGCGGATGAGCGGCGGGGTCACGCGGTGCATGACGCGCTCAACCTTGGTGGTCGAGACGGTAAAGTCATGCTGGCCCAGGATGTGCGCCTCGTCGTCGTAGCGGTCATCGAGCAACGGCAGGCACTCGCCCAACCAATCGGTGAGGCTATCGAGTTTGACGCCGCACTTGGCCGGGATGGTAAAGGCCAGGATGACGCCGGCAAGTGTGGCATGTACGCCGCTCTTGAACATGCAGAACCACAACAGCAGACCCAGTACCGAATACGGGGCAAGGCGGTAATGCTGCGTCTTGTTGAGCCACACGAGCGCGCAGGTCACAAGCGCGGCGGCGCCCAACCAAAACGGATTGGGGCTCTGACCGTAGAAGATGGCGATGGCGGCGATGGAGATGAGGTCGTCGGCGATGGCGAGCGTCGAGAAGAACACGCGCACGCCGTTGGGCACGCAGTTGCCCAAAAGCGACAGCACGCCCAGCGCAAAGGCAATATCGGTTGCCATGGGGATAGCCCAACCGTTGCGGGCGCCGGCATGGTTAAAGATCAGGTAGATGCAGGCGGGAACAACGACGCCGCCCACGGCCGCCAGCATGGGAAGCATGGCCTGACGCGGATTCTTGAGCTCGCCGACCGTCATCTCGTACTTAAGCTCAATGCCCACGAGCAAAAAGAAGATCGCCATGAGGAAGTCGTTGACGAAAAGCTCAACGGTGAGACCGGCCGTAAGGTTGCCCAGACCCACATACAGCGGGGTCTCCAAAAAGTGATGAATGGCCTCGTAGGCATCGGTGTTGGCACAGATGACGGCGGCGATGGCGGCGATCACCATGACGGCGGCGGAAATCGTGCCGTTCTCGGCAATGCGCTCCCAAATGTCGTGGCGCTCAAAACGCTTGCGCTCACGGGTGTTGAACAGCTGCTCGGTTGCTGCCATGGGCGGCTCCTTTCGCGGGAAGGTTCCCGTCTTAAAAAAGCACGGCCCGCCCAAATGGCGGCGCCGCGCTCCAACGTATTACGCTTGCATCTAGCCTACCCTGCGCGACAAACGCGCAAGCGCGGCCGAAAAGCGGAACCACAGGTTGAACATTATTTGCTCAACGGTGCGAGCGCCCCTGTCCAATAGGGGACGCGGTCCCGCGCACAAAAAACGACCGGAGCGCGGGGCGTCCGCGGTCCGGTCGTCGGTGTTAGGTCAACAAAACCTAGCAGGCGGCCATGATGGGAGCAGCGACCTGCTTCTTGCGGGAAAGGACGCCCGGCATCCAGACGCCGTCGTGCTCGTCAGCGATGCCCAGGCCCTTCTGAGCGGCCTCGGTCTCACCCTCGAGCAGGACCTGCGAGCCCTCCTCCATGATGTCGGTGATGCACAGGACGATGCCGTCGGCACCCTTCTCGGCGGCATAGGCGCGCATGGCCTCGCGGATCTCGTCAATCATGCCAAGCGCACGGCTCTTGTCGACAGTCTCGTACTGGCCGATGAGCAGCTTCTTGCCAGCGGGCTCGAACATCTTGATGTCGTTGCCGACCATCTCGGCTGCAGTGAAGGAGCCGGACGGGCGGGTGAGGAAGACCTCCATGCCAAACTTGACCGGGTCGACGCTCACCTGCTCGCCGAGCTTGGCGGCGACGGCGCGGTCGACATCGGTGGTGGTGGGGCTCTTGAGCATGAGCGTATCGGTCATCATGGCCGAGAGCAGCAGCTTGGCCTGAACGTCGGAAAGCTCAACGCCGAGCACGCCGGCGAGCTTGGTGACGATGGTGCAGCTGGAGCCCCAGGGCAGGCAGATGTAGTGCAGCGGACCGGCAGTCTCGAAGTCGCCGATGCGGTGATGATCGACGACGCCAAAGACCGTGGCGTCCTTAAGGCCGGCGACGGACTGGGCGGACTCGTTGTGGTCGGTGAGGACGACGAGCTGACCGGCCTCGACGGACTCGATCACGCGGGGCTCGGCAATGCCGGCGTCGGCGAGCAGCTTGGCGGACTCGGCCGGAAGCTGGCCCAGCGCGCAGGCCTCGTAGGTGTTGCCGGCATACTCAACCTGGTTGAGCAGCTGGGACAGGACGACGGCGCTCATGATGGCGTCGTTATCGGGGTTCTGGTGACCAAAGACAAGAACGTTTGCCATGGATATCCTCCACTTGATATGTGTACTTGGACGTAGCTATGGTAGCACGCTGACGCCGAACCCTATGAGATGGAAGGGCCGCAGCACAAATTGGGGCAGGCGCTGAGGCAAAGTCTGTCCCCTCTGCACCATGTGGCGCAAACTAACCTGCCCCCTTGCGCCAGCTATTTGCCGGCGGCGCGCAGGGCTACGTAGGCGGCACCGATGATGCCGGCGTCGTTGCCGAGCGAGGCGACCTTAATGGGCGTCTCGCGCGAGGCAGAAAGCACGTACTGCTTAAAGTGCTCGCGGACCTTGTCGAGGTAGACATCGGCCGAGGCGGATGCGCCGCCGCCGATCAGGAACATCTCGGGGTCGACCACGTTGGCGATAAGCGCCAGAGCGCGACCGAGATAGTCGGCCATGGTATCGGCCGCGGCTAGCGCGAGCTTGTCACCCTCGCGACAGGCCTGGAACACGTCCTTGGAATCGGAGGGGCCGGTGAGCTCGATGGGGTCGACGCCCGCCTTCTCGCACTCGGCAAGATAGTTGCTCACCACGCCGGTAGCGCTGGAATACTGCTCCAGGTGGCCATGGCCGCCGCAGCCGCAGGTGCGCTCCTCAGCCGGGTTCAGGCACATGTGGCCAATCTCGCCGCCGGCACCCACAACGCCCGACACCACGTCGCCGTTAACGATAACGCCGCCGCCCACGCCGGTACCGATGGTGACCATCACGACGTTCTGCACGCCCTTGGCAGAGCCGAGCCAGGCCTCGCCCATGGCAGCGGCGTTGGCATCGTTCTCGTACTTAACGACCGCGTCGGGGCAGTGCTCCTGGATGGCGATCTTAAGCTCGGGCAGGTTAATGGCAATGTTGGCCTTGACCTTGGCATCGCCCGACGCCGGGATAGGGCACGGAACAGCCAGGCCAATGCCCGCCACAAAGGCACGCGGAATCTGCGCCTTGGCAACCACCTGGTCGATAGCCTCGGTCACCGCGGCAAAGCCCGCAGCGTCAACGATGGGAGGCGTAGGCACGCTGGCCTTGGCAAGCAGGTTACCGTCTTCGTCGAACAGGCCCTCCTTAACCGAAGTGCCGCCGACGTCAATGCCGATGTAGTACTGCTTAGGTTCCATGGGAGCCCACCTTTCTCGTTTAAACATTGCCAGTATGGTACCGCTCCCAAGGCAAAAACCTGCCAAAAAGGGACAGGTTTGTTTTAGCAGGTTTTATCTGGGGAAACGCAATTGGCCGCTCAACAGACCGCGCAAGACCATCCCCAAAATCAGAACCACCCTTAAAAAGGGTGGTTTGCTCTTAGGGTATAACCCACGGGC
>OGFJ01002062.1_pt1 | contig 11427 bp, 17 predicted proteins | sample 1570861 | NCBI WGS metagenome assembly OGFJ01 (sample SAMEA2582060, study PRJEB24529) | metagenome | biome: Human gut stool | place: China | collected 2011
CTACCTCAAGAAAGTAGGTAGGGCTGACCGGATTCGTGTGAAGGCGGCGCACTCCTTGACGATGGCGCAGATATCCACGCTCATGGAGGAGATGCGCCCAGCGGTAATCATCATCGACATGGTGGCGAATATCCGTGGCGGTACTATGGAGAGTGAGCACCAGAACCTTGAGGCGAAGTGGCAGGAGCTGCGTATCCTTGGGTGCGAGAACGACTGCGCTATCGTAGGGACTATGCAGCTTTCACTCGAAGGTTACAACATGCTGTTCCCGCCGCTCACTGCTATGAAGCAGAGCAAGATTGGTGTACAGGGTGCCTTGGACTTGGCGATTATGATGGGGTGCTTGGACAGAAACGAGCAGCCGCATATGCAAAACGTCCGCGGTATCAGTACTCCGAAGAACAAGATGGCACTATCTGGTAAAGAGTCGCTCCTGCAATTCGAGGTGGGATTCGAGCCCGGGCGCTGCCGCTTTGACGAAGGCCAGATTAACCAGTGACTTCCCTAGCGCCTTCTATGAGGGCGCTATGTAGGTACACAGGTAATGAGTGGGGTATATTATGTTTATACTGACAGACTGGGAGTGTAAGCACTGCGGGGCAAGGCTGGCATTTATAGGTGGCATGTGCATCCGGTGTGGGAGAAAGCAGAATGCTTAAACCGTCAGACATCACCTATCTCGATGACGAGGTAATCAAGGCGTACGCTGCGTCTGCAGGTACTTTCCGTAAACAATTCGCGCTGGACAGCAGCCAGCTGATTGTGCATCTGGCTATCAACAAGGCTCGGAGGGCTAAATGGAAATGACAACCAGTATAATGCACATTGACCTGGAGACGGAGAACCATGAATATTACGGCTCTAAAGCAAGCCCATACTGCCCTGACAACTATGTTGTTGAGTCAGCGTGGCGTATCGACACGACACAGGCTGACAGTACTACCACTGTTGGCGCGACTCAATCGGTGCGCTTCAATTCAAGAGCTGATTTCTTGGCGGGAAACAGTGCAGCAGAAGGCTGCCGGTGGTTTCATATCCCCGAGGATTGCTGGCTTATTGTTGCGCACAACGCAGCCTATGAGATTTCTTGGTTTCTCACGTACCAGCGGCAGCAGTTTGAGGCGTTCCTCAAGCGCGGCGGCAGGGTGTTCTGCACAATGCACGGTGAGTACATCGCCTCGGACTTTCAGAGCATGTATCCGTCACTGGACGAGACGGCTCCTAAGTACGGTGGTACGCACAAAGTAGACGGCGTCAAGATTCTATGGGAGCAGGGTGTGTTAACCTCCCAGATAGACCCTATTCTGCTCAGGGACTACCTGGTTAACGGGGATATCCCTAACACGGCACTGTGCTTCTACGGCCAGTGCGCTACGTTCGCCCAGCGCAATCAGATGCAGTACGTGTGGGAGCGTATGGACGCTCTGCTGGCTTGGGCATACTGCGAGTGGTTCGGCCTGTTCGTGAATATGCCTATTGCTCGCAAGAACCAGGAGGAGCAGGAGCAGCGCATCCGCGAGATTAAGCAGGAGCTGCAGCAGTATATCCCGAAGGACTTGCCGGATACCCTGGATTTCAACTTCGGTTCGGACTTTCATATGTCCGCACTGGTATACGGCGGGCCTATCAAGTACCGCAAGAAGGTGCCATATGACCCGCCGCAGTACGTCAAGGCCGACTTCTATAAGTACGAGGACGAAGAGGGTGCGCACACCTATATACCTGTACACGACACGCACATGCAAGAACTTCAAACGGAAGGCGGATGGTGGCGTGTAGTGACATATCGTGCGGGTAAGAACAAGGGGCTCCCCAAAGTATTCCGCCTCGATACCGAGGAAGAGAAACTTAAATGGGAAGACGACCTTTACTTCTGCCCGGGCCTAGTGAACATCCAGGAGCTTCCGGAAGTTATCCGGGAGAAGTACGCAGAGCGCGGGGAGTTCCGGCAGGCGCGCACCCTGCAGGATGGCACCCCTGTGTATAGCACCAGCACTGATGCAATGGAGGCGCTGGCTCGACAAGGGTTCGAGTTCTGTAAGTTGGTGAACGAGCTGGCGGCGCTGGAGAAGGATACCGGAACTTACTATTTGCGAGAGGTCCTGGACGCAGAAGGTAAGGTCAAAGAGCGGAAGGGGATGCTGCAGTACGTAATCCCGGAGCGTCCTGATGGTTCCGGTATCATACACCACCGGCTGAATACTTGTGCCACTGTAACCGGGCGCCTGAGTAGTTCCAACCCGAACCTGCAGAACCTGCCACGGCCGGATGAGGACGGAGATGGGGTAGCTAAATCCAAGGTGAAGCAGGTATTCACCAGCCGATTCGGGGATAACGGGCGCATCACTGAGGTTGACTACTCGGCACTGGAAGTGGTTATGTCCTGCGTGCATACGGGGGATAAGAAACTGCTGGGCCTGCTACAGGCAGGTACGGATATGCACTGTTACCGCCTAGCTTTCCGCGAGGAACTGCCGTATGAAGAAGTATATGAGCGCTGTCACAACAAGAAGCACGAGCTGCATCCGGTTTGGAAGGCAATGCGTACAGGTATTAAGGCTCCTAGCTTTGCAGCCCAGTATGGCGCTACGGCTAAGGGGATTGCGTTTGCTACTGGATGTACGGCGGAATTCGCACAGGCTTTCTTGGACAACGAGGCTGCGCTGTTCCCGCAAACAATTGGCTTCCGCGCTGTTGTCAAGGAAGAGGTAGAGCGTACCGGTGCGGAGGGTCGCATGTACCGGGAGCAAGCTGACGACGGTAGCTACCGAATCTACCGCATTGGGACGTGGACCAGCCCTGCTGGTGCCCGCTACAGCTTCCGTCAGAAAGAGCAGTGGAAGGAAGTTGTGCCTGGGCAGCGTAAGCAGAAGGTAATGGATTACAAGGAAACCGAGATGGCTAACTACTGGTGCCAGGGGGAAGCATTCTTCCTGATGGCAGTGGCTGCTGGTATGGTTCTTCGTGCACTCCTGGCGCGCGACTGGTTCAACAATCAGGTGTGTCTGATTACGAACGTGCACGATGCGTTGTATCTGGACAGCGCCAACCCGGAGGTTGGACGTGAGGCGAGCCTGCTGGTTAAGCAGTGCATGGAGGATGCACCTAAGCGTATCCACCAGCTCTGGCCTAACTACGGTATCATTGGCGAGGTGCCCTTCCCGGCGGAAGCTGAGATGGGTACGAGCATGTACAGTAAGGAGAAGGTAGAGTGAGTATAAAGTCTGGCAGTGTTGTGGAATTGATGGACCTGGGACCTGAGCCGATAGACCCGCGGTATGCAGCATACTTCACCCCGGGTACAAGGCACACGGTTATATTCTTCGACCCTGTTACTGGTGAGATAGAACTAAGTTACCCTGGACTGGTAGTAAGTAGACCGGGGGACGGTGTCACCTTCTTCCCGGGGGAATATAGGCTTATAGAAGAGTAGTGATAGGTGGACCCTTGGGCGGTGTAGGGGGTTAGGGTAACACATAAATATGCTGGGGTCAACTAAATAATTAAATAAAATTATTTGTTGACTCTGGCTTGATTCTGTGATTCCCGTGTAATTAATGTGATACGAGTAGGAACAACACAAGAGAGGCAACCTTGGCTACAGTTAGTTTGATTAAACTATTCAGCAAAGACCAGCACGAGGAAGTGCTGAGTTACTACAAAGACAACGCAGCGGCTGCTGCCGCCTACACTGATATGACGAACGGGAAATACCCCGTGTCCCGTCAGCTTGTACGCTACTGGCGAAGCATCTTCATGGATAACAAGGGCAGTAAGGCTAGTGCCAACCGCGGGCTGCAGGAAGCGCGAAAGCTAATCCAACCCAGCCCGACGGATGATATCGGGAATACGATGGTACCGGATATGTGTCACCGCATTCTGGTGGTCGGGGACCTGCACGCTCCGTATACCCACGTAGACGCAATGCCATTCCTTGAGAGTGTACGTGACGCGTACTGTCCGGACATGGTGGTGCAGGTAGGTGACGAGACCGATGGGCACGCAATCAGCTTCCACGACTCTGACCCTAACCTGGATAGCGCCGGGGTGGAGCTGGAGAAAGCCAAGCTAGTATTGGAGGAGCTGCATGAACTATTCCCGAACCTACTGGTTTGCGATTCCAATCACGGCTCACTCGTATATCGCCGCGCTAAAGCTCACGGTTTGCCAGTGCAATTTATCAAGAAGTACCGGGACATCTTATTCCCAGAGCATGGTGCTCCGGCGTGGTCGTGGGCCGACGCTTGGGTGCTCAATACACCGCTGGGGCCTGTCCGTTTCCAGCATCAAGTCAGCGGTGATTTCATGCTCAATGCATCCCACGAGCGCACCTCTCTGGTGCTGGGGCATGAGCATGGACGCTTCGAGGTTCAGTATGCTGCTTCTTCAACGGCGCTGTACTTTGGTGCGTACGCTGGGTGCTTGATTGACCGCAAGAGCATGGCCTTTGCCTATGGCAAGCTCACTCGCAAGAAACCAATCCTGGGTGTGATGGTAATCACCGAGGGTTGCCCGCAGTTAATTCCGATGCTGCTAGACGACGATGGTCGTTGGGTTGGTCGTTCTAAATAATATAGAGGTGATGATGAAAATGGGAACCTGTTCTGTACTGGGCCTTATCTTTGTAACCCTGAAACTCACCGGCGTTATCGCCTGGTCCTGGTGGTGGGTGCTGCTTCCGTTCTATGGTGGCATCGCCCTACTGTTGGCGCTCCTGGCGGCTGGTGGGGTAGCTGCAGCAGCAGCTATCGGTATTGAGTCGGCGCGTAAGGGTCGCTAAGTAAACCCTGCATCTGCACGTAAATATCATTTGAACTAAACGAGAGGGTATATGCACGCTACTTCTCTGCCGCAATATTTGCGGTATGACCCCGAATCGGGGAAATTGTATAGGCCTGACGGTTCCGAGGCTGTGGGTTACATTAAGGATGGTTACAGGGTAGTAAGTGTGAAGGGTAGGCAATACTTTGCACATCGACTGGCCTTCGCCTTAATGTGCGGACGTTGGCCGAACGTTATAGACCACGTAAACAGAAACCGCACAGATAATCGGTGGGTCAATTTAAGGGAGGCCAATAAAGCAGGAAACGCGAAGAATGCAGGATTGCGGAAGGATTCCCGGTCGGGGTATCGTGGGGTATCCTATCGTAAAAGCAACGGTAAGTGGCGTGCCTACATCCAAACAGATGGGGTACAATACCACCTAGGATTCTACGCTACCGCAGAAGAGGCCCACTTAGCAAGACAAGCAGTTATCTCTCAGCATCACAAACACTTTTCTAACGAGGTATAAATTATATGACTACTAATGTACTGGCATCCTTGAACGCTCTGGTAGACGCAGCAATCGAAACCCAAGATGTAGATATGCGGGAAACCGCACAGGGCGGTGCGTATGAGGACGTACTGCTGCCGAAGGGTGAGTACTATGGCTACTTCACCGAGTATGTAGAAATCGGTAAGCGCCTGCCGACTAAGGGTGGTAAGCCTACCGGTAAGCCTGCAGTGGCTAACGTACGAATCGGCATTGTAGTGTTCGGCCCTAACGGCGAAGTGAAGCGTATCCGCCCGTTCCCGATGGCTATCAGTAACTTTGAGCGCGCAGGCTTCAAGAAGTTCTTCGACAAGCTCAACTACGATAACAGCATTAAGCATGCTGCGCAGCGTCTGGGCCAGGCCTTCACCTTCCCGATTGATGAGCACACCAGCGCCGCGGGCAAGAAGTCTAACATCGTGGACCTGTCCGGTATCCGCCCGATTCCGAAGTTCGACCCGAACACCGGCGAGCCTATTAAGATGCCTGCGCTGGACGCCTCTGAGATTAAGCTGTTCCTGTGGAACAACCCAACCAAAGAGACCTGGGATAGCCTGCACATCGAGGGCACCTTCGACGATGGTAAGAGCAAGAACTGGATTCAGGAAGATATGTACAAGGCGGTAGACTTCCCGGGCAGTGCTCTGGACATTCTGCTGAACGCTGGCTCGGTTCCGAGTCCGGCAGCTATGCAGGCCCCAGCGGCACCAGCTGCACCGGCAGCTCCGGTAGCCCCGGCTGCACCAGTGGCTCCAGCGGCCCCCGTAGCGCCAGCAGCGCCTGCCGCACCTCAAGCCTAATCAACCCTAACCTAAACTAATATGGCCCCGCCTGGGGCCTTAGAGGAAGCCTATGAACGTCATTAATATTCTCATCAAACTCCTGAGCGCAGCCTACACCGCCGAAGCTAAACGCGCCGATGCCAAAGCGCAGTTTAACGAGCAGCTGTCAGTTAAATTCGCAGACGACGCAGTGCGTCTGGCCGCTCAATCCGAGGCGCGAGTAGAGGCCTCCAAGCGCAGCAAAGAATTGGCAGCGGAGCACGCTTGGCAGGCCGATAAACTGCGCGCTAAGCGTGATGAAGTAGCGAACTTCCTGGGGGTATAAATGCGCCTAGTAACTTGGATTAAGGAGAAGTACGCTGTGCACCTCCTGCTGAAAGCCGAGTCCCTGCAGGCGTACGCTGGAGAGCTGCGGGTAGATGCAGATACCTATGCAGCCAGGGCAAACAAAGTGCGCAACGAGATAAGTGCGCACCGCTACGAGCTTAGTCGTGCATGCGCCAAAGCGCGACACAGGGCTCATGCAATTGGGGCCCTAGCTACTGCTGCGGAAAGTAAGGCACACGCATTCATTTCAAAACATAAACTAAAGGGGTTTGATTAATGGACCAAGTACTGAACGCATATAAGGATCTGGCCGCGGCAGTAGGCGACGCCCTGTACTCGGCAGCACTTTATGCTTTAGGCACTGCCCGCCTGGGTACAATCTACGACGCCCTGGACAAGCTGGCGGCCCTGTACGGCATGGACCTGGAGCTGGCTGCTACAGCCTTCAAAGAGCACAATGACCTGGCGGCACATGCCGATAAGTTACGTGGTGATGACCTCGTGCTTATCCGTGTAGTGGGCACGCTCAGCGTTGGACTGGCGGAGATTGGATCCTGTATCTACGATGTAGACCAGAGCCTGCGCACTCCGGAAGTAATTGGGGACATGCTCGGCACCGTGCTGGTGCTGTCTGAGTTGGAGGCTTGAGTATGAGCGTACGTGTAGAGGTGCATGCGCCCAGGCACAGTTTTATGGCGCCTTATGCTGAGCATGCCTGCAACCGTTGGTACGTAACCTTTATTCGGGAGGATGACCCTTGTACCATGTACGTGGTGCGCTGGGCCGCTAAACCTACCCGCAAGCAGGTGAAGTTAGCCACTAAATCAGTAGCCAGACTGGAGATTTAATAATGCTATATGTATCCCGCGCAATTTACGTAGCTTTGATTCTCCCGCTGATTCCCTTGGCGGGACTGTGCTACCTTGGCGATAAGCTGAGCAAGGCAAAGTGGGCAGAACGCTGGGTTAACTGGGCCGATAAGAAGGCCCGCGATATTACGGGGCGCTAATGATTATCAACGGGGTTGACTTGTCCCAGCTCGGGGAGCAGTTAGCTCCGCAGAACTCTGGGAAGATTCTGCTGTACGATGCGGATTTCACAGTTTATAAATCCGCCGCTACAGTGAAACGTCTGGATACCGCGATACGTCGCTTCTATCAGCTGGTGCTTGAGGACATGTTCCTGGTAGGTTGCTCAGAAGCAGTGGCGTATCTTACGCCTACGGGGTGTGCTAAGTGCTTGCGCTGGCACCTGCCTACGGCTAAGCCCTACCAGGGGCAGCGCGCTAATCGGCAGGAGCTACCGCTCAAGGCGCCGTTGAAGCGGCACCTGATTGAGAATCCGGACCAGTATTCTGAGCAGGGCATCCAGGTGGTCAGCAGTGACTACTTCGAGGCCGATGACCTGTTCATAATGGACTCGTACAGCTTCGTGGACCGGGGAATCCTGATGTCGCAGGACAAGGATTCCTGGCTCAGCCCTATGGCCCGATTCGATATCCCAACCGGAACCGTATGGCCTGCCTTGGATAACCCATTCGGCTGGATTAAGTGGGATGATACCCAGGCTATGCCGGTACGGGCACATGGGTTGAAGTTCTTCTGGTGGCAGATGCTCGCGGGGGATGACGCAGATAACGTAAAAGGCATCACATTGCTTGATGGGAAGCTCTGTGGGAAGCGAACGGCCTTTGATGCTATCAACCCTATTACCTCAGAGCAGGACGCCGCAGAATTCGTTGTAGCGGCTTACGCTCGAAACAACCAAGATGTACTCGCAGAGGCAGAATGCCTGTTCCTGCGGCGCTCCCCGTCAGATTCAGCATACAAGTATCTGATGTCACTGTTGACTACTCCCAGTCTACGTGACTGGGTGCAGTCGCTGCACGAGTACCATAAACAGCACATACAGTGGATACAGGAGCACCCAGACAATGGCGAAGATGTCTGCGAAGGAAATGAGCCTGCGGGCGATTGAGTTATACTACGAGGGGAAACATGATGAACTTGAAACTATTCTGGATGCGCTGCGTGAACGAGCACCCAAAACACATCGAAGAACGGTTGAGCATTTGGATTCTCTCATTCACGACAATGCTATGCTGGATGTAATTGGGGAGATTGAGCTATGGTAGTTGATGCACTGGGAAGAGTTGCTGAGATTGGGCAGCAAGTAGCTTTCGGAGAAGCAAACAAGGGTGCGCACCCACTGCGTATAGGCACTATTGTTAAGGTGTCAGATAAAACAGTTACAGTAGAGTACGAACGTGCGCCTGCTAGATGGGAGCGCCGGGATTTAGGTATGATAAAGGACACGGCCAGGCGCAGTTCCTGGGCCTTTGTGGTGGTGCAATCATGAGCCTGCGTAAGATTACACGAGCACAGATTCGCTCTGTGGCTATTAAGCTTGCCAAAGACCAGGGAGGTATATGCCTCCTTTGTGGTAAACCTTTGGACTTCACAATCAAGGGGGTAACTGGTGATTCTGTTGTCGTTGACCATGATCATATTACTGGGCGTATTCGGGGTGCTCTTCATCGCTCATGCAATGGAGGAGAAGGCAAAGTGGCATCTGCCGCTGGGCGCTGGATTGTTGGTAGCATGCAATCTTCTGGGGCTATTGCTGAATCTCTACGTAGGGTCGCCGATTACTTAGACCGCGAACCTACGGATATGCTATACTATACGCACAAGACGCCGGAAGAATTGGCACAGGCACAGAAGCTCAAGGCCCGCAAGGCCCGGGCACGACGCAAAGCACGGGAGACTATTAAATGACAGGTACTGTTCTAGCCAACTGCGCAGGTTACTGTGAGGCCTGCAATGGGGATGACCGCTACCCGCACAGAGACTCTATAGCGGTTAGGATGCAAAGAGCTAAACTAGCAACCACCCCGGAGCCTACTGTAGTAGGTACTACAGATGCAGTGAACTCCCCGAAGCACTACCAGTTCTTCCCGGACCTGGAGGCAATCGAGGTTATTGCACGCAGTATGACGCAAGAGCAGTTCTACGGATACTGCTTGGGAAATAGACTCAAGTACAGGTTGCGCGCCGGGAACAAGGATAAGCTGGAGCAGGACATTGCTAAGTCCGATAAGTACTCAGAACTGTATGAGCAACACCGAGGTAAGTGCATTGACGCCAAGTGAGTGGTGCCACTGGATGTGGCATAAAGCAGTAGAGCGGGGTGATGAAAGCGCCGCTAAAGACTACCTGGAGATGTACAATCTCTGGGTGAGTCGAAATCAGTAGTTAGAAGCACCGGACATAACCAAGGAGACTAAGCGCCTATGATTAGCGCCCTGAATACGGTTGTAGTACCAGAGGAAGCGCTGGTGGAACGCCAGCTGGAGCTTGAAGAGACCTATAAGATTCGCGGAATCGAGCGGGCACGTAAGCTGATTACGGACGCATTGCAGAACGGCGGGATTATGAACCTGCCGATGACGCAGCGTATGCTCACCTCGGCATATGAGGTGGCTGCCGCAGCTATCGATGAAGTGCGAAATGTCAAAGCTCCGGGTATTGGCGGGAAGTACCGCCGGTTCCTGCGCTTAGTCCCCTTGGATGTCCTGACCACCCTGAGCCTGTGCACAATGTTCGAGGCGTTCAGCGTCGCCCCCGGTGAGTCCGCTAGTCGCCGCCAGACTGCGCAGGCGGTAATGTCCGCGCTGGGCCGGAACGTGCAGTCAGAGCTACTGGCTCTGCAATTACGCAACGTAGCTCCAGCGTACATGGACCGTGTGTATGAGTACCTCACAGAGCGTCGTACGAAGTCTCCTACGCACATCCTGCGTACGCTCCGTGCCAGTGCCGAGAACGTGCACTATGGGCACGAGCCTTGGACTAATGCCCAGAACATCTCCGTAGGGCGTCTGCTATGTGCTGCAGTGTTTGAGACTGGACTGTTCCAGTGGAAGAACTGTAGCGGTAATCTGAGCATGCTCTACCCGGCTGACGACGTTATGGAAGCCTTCCAGAAGCTGGTGGAGTCCGCTGATACTGTAACCATGAAGCCGCCAATGCTGATACCTCCGGTGCAGCACACCACTATGTGGGACGGTGGATACCTTACTCCCATCGACAATCGTGGCACCTATCATAACTCGCACATTGACCGCGCACGTCTTCGCGAAGTAGCAGAAGCATTCAAGTCCGCGGACGGCATCAAGAAGGCGCTTAATAAGGCACAGGAAACCCCGTACCGTATTAATAAGCGCATACTGGAACTGGTGCAAGAAGCACGGGCCCTGGGTATTGGAGTGGGTATGCCTCGCTCAGTACCAGAGCCTAAGCCGGAGTGGTACTTGGACGGAGTACCAAAAGAGAACTACACCGAGGAAGAGCTCGACCGCTTCGGGGAGTGGAAGACGCGCATGTCCCTATGGTATAGCGCGGACCGTAAGCGTGTATCGCAATTGCGTAGCCTGTTGACCACGCTGGAAATGGCGGAGGAATTCAAAGATGAGAAAGCCCTGTACTTCCCGACTTGTGTGGACTGGCGCTACCGCCTGTACTTCAAGTCCTCGCTGCACCCCCAGGGTTCTGATTTGCAGAAGGCTCTGCTGGAATTCGGTAGAGGTAAGCCTCTTGGAGAAAGAGGGCTGTTCTGGCTTAAGGTGCACATCGCCACTTGCTTTGGCTATGACAAAACCCTATTCGAAGACCGCGCAGATTGGGTTGATAAAAATATGGCAGTTATCCACTCAGTTGCAGAGAATCCACTTGATTCGGACGCTTTTAAGCAGGCCGATTCACCGTGGTGTTTCTTGGCAGCAGTGCTCGACTTGGTGGCTGCCTTGGATTCTCCGTGCCCAGAAGAGTACATCTCCAGAACTCCGGTTGCTATGGACGCTACAAACTCAGGTGGACAGCACCTCTCAGCGCTCCTGAGAGACCCTGTGGGCGGTCGTCTGACTAACCTGTACTGGGAGGGTAACGACAAGAAAGCGGACCTGTATATGGATGTTAAGCGCCGTACGGACGAGAAGGTGATACTGGA
>OGFJ01002064.1_pt1 | contig 11424 bp, 9 predicted proteins | sample 1570861 | NCBI WGS metagenome assembly OGFJ01 (sample SAMEA2582060, study PRJEB24529) | metagenome | biome: Human gut stool | place: China | collected 2011
ATGGAAAGGTTTCCATAAAAGGAATTGGAATATAAATTCAGATTCCGGTGTCTGACGAGATATGCCAGGAAAAAAGAAACCTGCAGACACAGAATATCCAGTATCACAAAATCAATGTGTTTGATCCAGCTGTTTTTTGCTTTCTGATACATGATGTCTCCTTTCTTTCATTTTTATGATTCTTATTACTTTTGTTCATTCCCAATTTTTTCTATGGGAAAGGGCACAGCAGAATCAACTCTGTGCGCCCTTTTCAAGAACCCGAGATTATTTAGAAACTTTCTTTACGGTTCCTTTGAATCCGGCTTTCTTCAGCTGAGCCTTGAATGCTTTCAGCTGCTTTGCAGACATACCGGAAACCTTGATTGTCATCTTTTTGGTGTCTACACCCTTAAATGCAGTCTTGTCAACCTTTACGGAAGCAGACTTGATGACGATTGTCTTTACAGACTTTGCACCTGTAAATGCCTGAGCGCCAATGGTCTTGATGCTGGCTGGAAGTGTAACAGTTGTAGCTTTTGTAGCATTTGCAAAAGCCTTTGCTCCAATTGCTGTAACCTTGTAAGAGACTCCATCTACAACAACCTTAGAAGCTACTGTAACACTCTTCTTTGTTGTCTTTGGTAAAGCCTTTACGGTTGCTGTACCGTTTGCTGCGGTACTTACCTTTGCGCCATTATCAGCCTTGACGTTTGTCTGTTTTTCCGGAGCTGGAGCTACGGTTGCAGAATCTGTTGCAGCATAAGCAGTACAAACAGATCCAAACATCATAGTAGCAGCGGTAATACCTACCAGCACCTTCTTGATTAATTTGTTCATTGGGATATAATCCTCCTTCCCTGATTATTTATGTGAAAACCCTTTCGGGGAATCACCTACTTCTGCTCTGTGCCATAGCCATAATATCCATGTTTTCCATAGTAGCCATAGCCTTTTCCATAATAACTCTTGCCATAGTAGTTGCCATATTTGTGATAATATCCATTTGCAGCGCCTTTGGCACGGCTGAGTGCAATGCCGACAACCGGACACCCGGCACGCTCCAACTGGCGGATCGAATTACGAACCATTGCCTTTGGCGTTTCTCCTGCGCGGACAACCAGCAGTGCGCCATCACACAGCGAGCCAATCTTTTCTCCATCCGATACCAGATTCAATGGTGGAGCATCAATAAACGTATAACGATAATTTTCATCCAGTTCCTCAAATGTACTTGCCAGTTTCTGTCCTTCGAGAAGCATGGACGGGTTAATAATATTTTCTTTATTCGGAAGGAGATCTCCCGCTCCGATATTGGTACGCAACACATATTTGTCCAACGTATCGTCACTTGCCAGATAATCGGAAGTTCCCAGAATTTTTCCATTGTCTTCCCTGACAATCTGATATTTGTCAACCATAACACTCTTGCGCAGATCCATGTCCACAAGAATGCTCTTGCTGCCGGCTTCTGCCATCTGCCGCCACAGCTGCATGGCAATAAAACTTTTTCCCTCATCCGGAGCGCTGGATATCACCATGATTTTTTTCACTTTGCTTCCAAGAAAGCTCACATTGACGCGTAGACGGTTCAGTGCTTCCTCTACCGCATACGGAAGTTTCGGCATATTCTGGACGGTCGCACGGTTTTTCGGTGTAAATTCCATTACTTTTTCTTCCTTCTTTTCTTTTTCTCTTTACTGATCGCTTTTTCTACCTCATCAGAAATTTCTTCGATATCCCCCTCCGGAATAACGGTAAACGGCATGATACCAAATTCTTTTTCGACATCCTCTGCCGTATTTAAGCTGTCGTCCATAAGCATACGTACCACGAAGATCACGGCTACAAGAAGCATTGCAACAACCGCTCCGAGAATAATATTTTTGGCAAGGTTCGGCGAACTCGGTTCATCCGGAACCACTGCATATTCCGCAATGGTCGGCTGTGCATTCTCAGATGCATTCATAACTTTCGGAATATAGGTTACCGCTGTATCTACAAGTTCATTGACCATCGACTGTGCAAGTTTTGGATCATTGTCCTCCACCGACACGGCAAGTAACCGTGAATCTCCAACAACCGAGATGCTTACTTTCTTCAAAAGATCTTCATATTCCATATCCAGATTCAGGTTATCAATCACTTCATTGAACACGGGACGGATTTTGATCAATTCGGTATAGTCCTGGGAAAGGGATGTTCCGATATTGAAATCCGACAGATCAAGCACACTTCCACTGGATGCGGAAATCATATACATTTTTGCAGTTGCCGTATATTTTGGTGTGATCAGAAAATGTGTGATGGAGCCTGCAATCACTCCCCCGATCACAAATGCGAGAATCAGCCATACCAGCTTTGCCCGCAGCAGATAAAAAATTTCAAGCAGATCAATTTCGGTTTCTTCGCTGTTCTGCTCTGTCAATTGGTTTTCCTGGTTCATTCGTTACTTTCCTTTCTCTTGCACCAGTAGATACAGTTGTTTCATGGATGTCTCCAGTGAATCTTCATCCATATAAAACTCCCAGTGTTTTTTTCCATCGTGCAGCTTTTCTCCAATTTTGGATGTACCGTCGATTGTGATAATTCCTTTGTCTGTATATCCCTGCATATCCTTTAACAGGGCAGTTAGATCATTCATCTTAATATCTGTCGTCGCATACGGGCGCAGCCGGTCATATAATTTCACGGTTGCATTGATATCCCCCGCATTCTGTTTCTTTATCTTTTTCATAAACGCTTTTAAAAAAATCTGCTGACGGCGCATACGCTGCGTATTGCGATCGTCATCCATGGCATACCGGGACTGCATGAGCAGTTCTGCCTGCCGGTCTGTCAAGGTAAGCGTTGCACCTTTTTTCATAGCCGGATCCAGCTTGGTCATATCATCTTCCAGTGTAACGGTTACTCCCCCCACCTCATGATTCAGAAGTGGCATTGCATCCATTTTCAATGCATAGTATCCATCAATAGGCAGCCCCCCAAGCATTTTGGATACAGTCTCCACCGTATTGCCGCAGCTTGCAGCCTTGTCCTTTCCATACCAGTGTGCCGTGCAAAGCTGCATCTGTGCACTGGCATTGGCACTTCCGTCTTGCAAAAGCATTGGCACTTCGGTGATGGTGTCCCGGTTCAGCTGCAAAATTCCATATGTTTTTTCTTCTTTGTCCACAACAACAAGCATCAGTGCATCTGCCATCGAGCCATGATATTCTTCTCCTTCGGCATCTTCGTTTCCGCTTTTGTCGGTTCCGATAAAGAGATACGTCTGAACCGGATGGGCAAATTTCCAGGTCTTTTTATGCAGCTTGATCGAGACGGGTTTTTCCTGAAATTCTTTCCAGACACGCTGCGTTTCATTTTCTGTGGCTGCCTGCCGGATACGCACGTCGTGCCGATCCATCCCACGGATGATAAAATATACAGCAATGATTACAAGTACGGCAATGATAATTTCTATAACTGCACGCATGGTTTTCTTTTTTTCGCTCACTGCAGTACCTCCCTGGTCAGGCGATCCGTTTTCTGGAGGAACGCTTCGCCAAATTTCTTTACAAGCACAATGCGTCCCTCGGCAAGATTTGGATACCGGGTATCCATGTTGTGACAATCACTGCCAAGAATAATGGTTGTGGCTTCTTTTGCAAGCTGAAACGCTTTATGCCTCTTTTTCCAGTTCAGAAATACGCCTGCATTCATCTGCCTGTATAATGGAAGTTCCATGACGGCATCCCAGATTTCTTTTTTCTTCTGGAATTCGTAATAACGCTCAATATGGGCAAGGACAACTTTCAGTTTCTGGTGCCGTACCAGTTTCTCCACATCTGCATAAATGGCAGAATCCCACTGGGCAAACGGCATTTCCAGAAGAAGTGTCTGTGTTCCTTCCACACAAAGCTTCGGGATCATTCCAGCACTTCCGATTCCTTGAAAATAGTAAACTTCCGCTGCCAGATACAACTTCTGGTCAAAACCATTTTCTTCCATCGCAGTTTTTAATTTTTCATAGCTTCGCTGTCTGCGCAGCAAAAATTCCTCCACAGAATCCTTCTGTGCATAAAAATGGGGAGTTGCTACGATTTCATCAACCTGCTGCTCCCTCTGCGCTGCTAACATTCTTAGTGACATTTCTACATTCCGGCTTCCGTCATCTATTCCCGGAAGAATATGTGTGTGAAAATCAATCGGCATTTTTTCTCTTTGCTGTTCATAATTATTCTATAATTATATTTGCGACAAAAATATTTTACTCCATATCCTGGTCTTCTCACAGTAGGTTTACCCGCGAAAATTGGCGAATTTTCCCGTTTTTCCGTTTGTAAACGCACAAATACTCAAGTCCTAAACGCGCCTATATTTTACGTTTGAAAAGTGTTTATTATATTTTAATAACTGATACTATCTTTATATAGGAAAATTGGTAATTTTTGGGAATACAGAGGATTACGAAATGAATAAGAAACGGGAACCTTATGATAGAATTGCAGTTGGCGAACGGATTCGCCATAAGCGGATACAACTTGGACTCTCGCAGGATGAACTGGCGGTGCGGATCAACCGGGCAACAAAATACTGTTCCGATATTGAACGAGGGATGTGTGGTATGTCTGTGGAAACCATGCTGGCGATTGCCAAATCGTTAGATATGAATTTAGATTATATGATGTTTGGAGAAATCTCTGAAACGGAGCGGGAATGGCAGCAAAAAGATGCAATGACACTGATCCATATAATCGAAAAGGCGCCCGCCTCCCAAAGGAATTATGCGATACGCCTTCTCAAACTATTTATTGCTGCAACCGGGAAGTTGCCTACATAGACCCGTTCTTTTTCACGACTTCCGGTACCGTCCGGAAAAGTATTTTCACATCCAGTCCCAGACTCCAGTTTAAAATGTAATACCGGTCCAGTTCCACAACTTTTTCAAAATCCGTAATATTGCTGCGGCCGCTCACCTGCCACATTCCGGTGATTCCCGGTTTGATGGCCAGACGGCTTCTGTGGTGCAGTTCGTATCTGACCCACTCATCCTCTGTAGGCGGTCTCGTCCCTACCAGAGACATGTCCCCCTTTAAGACATTCCAGAACTGCGGAAACTCATCGAAAGACCAGTCACGGATAAAGTTCCCGATTCCTTTCTTCACCGTTCCATCCGGCAGCTGTCTGCAGCCGATGATGCGTGGGTCAAAATCCAGCTTAAACATCAGCCCGTCTGTGACTCTGTTTTCTGCGGCAAGCTGTGCCTTGCGTTCTTCCGCGTCAGTATACATACTCCGGAACTTGTACAGCTTAAACTTCTTTCCGTTTTTTCCCACACGGATCTGGGAAAAGAATACCGGTCCGGGTGACTGAATCTTAATGGCGGGAGCCAGAAACAGAAACAGAATACCGGTGAGCACACATCCCACCAGTCCCCCGATAATATCAAACAGACGTTTTACAAACAGTTCTCCTGTGGAAATCGTATTGATGCTTGTGGTTAACACGGTGTATCCCCCAAGACGCTCCACAAACTGCCGCTGCGTTCCGAACATCAGTTTATCTGCCAGCTGGATATGCACCGTAATTCCCATCTCGTTTAACTGACGGACAAGATCATCCAGCTGCGTACTCTGCAATGGCAGATTTACAAATACTTCATCCACCCATTCCCTGCAGAGATATTCCACCACATAATCACCTGCTGCAACCAGCGGAATCCCTGCAATTTCCGTTGGATGATCCTCTGGCATGTTTCCTGTCACAGCCACTCCCGATATCTGAAACATCACATAGCGTTTCGCCCGGATATCCTTTTCCACCTGAGACAGCCGGTCAAAGTTTGTGATAACCAGTACGGACTTGTTCTGCTTCAGATGCAGCGTGCGAAGAATATGTTTTTTCCACAGAAGTCTTGTTCCATAGGTAAGCAATCCATAAAATAATGCCATGAGAAAGAACGTGATTCGCGAAAAATTTCCCGCATCTTTTACCGAAAACAGATACAGGACAGCAACCAGTTCCACAATCGCCACATGCTTAATGGTTGCGATAAACTCTACCAGATATCCACGTTTTAATACATTTTTAAGTGTATTCAGGAAAATCAAAAGACAAACATCTATCAGGATCAGAACGATAGACAAATTTGCATATATGTAATTGGTATATAGATTGACAGTTCTATGTCGTAATGTATAGGCTAAAAAAAATGCCACCTGCAGGCAAACCAGATCCAGAATCATAAAATCCAGATGCTTTACCCAATTGTTTTTATTCTTTCGGTACACAATATCTCCTCATTTGTATACAAACTTACTACTAAGATTGTACCAAACTCCGGTGTAAAAGTCCATAAAAGAGGGAGGATATTCCCATGAAATACCCTCCCTCTTATTTCCATTTTCACTTATCGATACTCTGCAAGATTAATACGGATCAGAGCCTTATGCAATGCAAATTCCGCGCGCTTCAGATCCAGATTGTCATTTCTGTTGTGAATCCGCTCCTCTGCCCGCTCTCTTGCGGCTTCCGCACGCTCCAGATCAATCTCTTCCGGCCATTCTGCCAGTTCTGCCAGAAGTGTTACCTTATCTCCAAGGATCTCGGCAAATCCGGCATGCACTGCTGCCACCTGTTCTTCATCCCCATGATGGATCGTGACAAGCCCCGGTTCCAGTACCGTTGTAAGTGGAATGTGATCACGATATACACCGATCTCGCCGGATTCCGTATTAAACTCCAGCAGATCCGCAGTTCCCTTATAAAAAACGCGGTCCGGCGTGATGATTTCTACATCAAATGTCTTTTCCATCTCTGTTTCCTCCAGCCGGCACACACATTACCCTGCATATGCCGCCTTTACCTCATCAATTGTTCCGGCATTCAGGAAATAACTTTCCGGCACGTCATCCAGTTTTCCATCCAGAATCTCACGGAATCCGCGGATGGTCTCTTCCACCGGAACATATTTGCCTTCCAGTCCGGTAAACTGTACTGCCACAGAAAACGGCTGCGACAGGAATCTTTGTACTTTACGCGCCCGGCTGACAACAAGCTTATCATCCTCCGACAACTCATCCATACCGAGAATTGCGATAATATCCTGCAATTCTTTATATTTCTGCAAAATCTCCTGTACTCCACGCGCAACCTTAAAATGTTCTTCCCCGACAATTCTCGGATCAAGGATACGCGAAGTAGAAGCCAGCGGGTCCACTGCCGGATAAATTCCAAGTTCCACGATGGAACGATCCAGTACCGTTGTGGCATCCAGATGTGCAAACGTTGTGGCCGGTGCCGGGTCTGTCAGATCGTCGGCCGGCACATATACCGCCTGTACGGAGGTGATAGAACCATTCTTGGTGGAAGTGATTCGCTCCTGCATCTGTCCCATTTCGGTAGCCAGTGTCGGCTGATACCCCACAGCAGACGGCATACGTCCCAACAAGGCGGATACTTCTGAACCGGCTTGTGTGAAACGGAAAATATTATCAATGAAAAACAGAATATCACGCGGTCCGTTGGCATCCCCACCCTTACGGTCGCGGAACGATTCGGCAACGGTCAACCCGGAAAGGGCGATGGAAGAACGTGCGCCGGGAGGCTCGTTCATCTGTCCGTACACCAAGGTAGCCTGTGATTTCTCTACTTCGTTGTAGTCTACTTTAGAGAGATCCCAATTTCCCTCTTCCATGCTTTTTTTAAACTCTTCTCCATAGCGGATAACGCCTGATTCAATCATTTCACGCAACAGGTCGTTACCTTCACGGGTACGTTCGCCCACTCCTGCAAACACGGAAAAACCGTTGTGCTTCTTGGCAATGTTGTTGATCAACTCCATGATAAGTACGGTTTTTCCTACACCGGCACCACCGAACAACCCAATTTTGCCCCCTTTTGAATAGGGCTCCAACAGGTCGATTACCTTGATTCCGGTAAACAACACTTCCTGTGTAGTAGACAAATCCTCAAACTTGGGAGGTTCACGATGAATAGGGTATGCACCTTCTTTACTTAACGGCTTCATTCCGTCCACGGCATCGCCCACTACGTTCATCAAACGTCCTTTAATCTGATTGCCCACCGGCATGGTGATGGGATGTCCTGTCGGTATTACTTCCATGCCGCGTTGCAGTCCGTCCGTACTGTCCATGGCTACGGTACGTACCGTGTCCTCACCGATGTGTTGCTGCACTTCGACAACCAGCGTTCTGCCGTCCGGTCGTTTAATGGTCAAAGCGTCGTGAATACTAGGAAGAAGAAGGTCGGTATCGATATCTTTGCCTTCGAAATACACATCGACTACCGGTCCGATTACTTGTGATATATGTCCAACGATTTGTGACATAAGCTTCTGTTTAGTTTTATTTTATAATTTATCTTTGCTATAGAAACAATCTTTTCACCGAATTGTTTAGGTCGGTTATGCACCAACGTGCGTGGCAAAGGTAGAAATTATCTTCAATCATTATTCCCCGACTAACATTTTTTACACTTTAAAACGACATATATCCATTAAAAGGGGAAAAACAGAACAATTTTGATAGAAACAATTGAAAGATTATAATTATTCTTCCCGAAGCAATATGTATAAGTAACCGTTTGACACATAGCTCCGGAGAGAAAAACATTAAAAAGTATGCATACTACTCCTTATACATACCTTCTCTGGATAATTGCTTGTCCAGATTAGCAACTCCGAGTGCCACTATTGCAGTCACAACTGCCGTATGCTCCTGATATTCGGGAATATTCTTTGTGTAAAGATCACGTTCGGTATGCCAGATTTCTCCGTAAGAAAAATTATATCCTTTGATATCATCTGTCGTGAAACCATAAGTAGGAACACCCTCTACGGCAAACACACTGGCATCGGTTCCTCCCGTTGAAGTGGGGCGTTTACGGGGTTTGGCAACTTTCACCTCGAACGGAAAATCAGGATTGATATTCTTCACCGGTTTACAGATTTCTACAAAATCATCATACATAGCTTGTGGAACGGAAATACCAATCGGAGGAGTAGGTCCGCCATCCCGGTTGAACAGATTCGCAATCTTTCCCAACTCATTCTGATGTGTGCGGGCATATGCTTTTGCACCTAGCAAACCGAATTCCTCTCCGGCAAAAGCAATGAATAGAATGGTACGTTTGGGCTTCGCTCCCGAAAGGGCGATAAGTCGGGCAGCTTCCATCATAGGACCGATTCCCGTACCGCAGTCAATTCCTCCCGTTGCCACATCAAACGCATCGAGATGACCACTGATTATCACATATTCATCCGGATATTTTGTACCCTTTATGGAAGCTACTACATTATGGTATTTCACCGGGCCAAGCTTGAAATGGTTACGAATATCAAACTCCAACCAAAACTCCCGGCGTTCTTTTGCCATCTGTTCTATAACGGCATACTGATGCTCATCCAATTTAATATCACATACTTCGGGTAAATTATCAAAAGTGGTATTCTTGTCGTTCACCAACGGCCGGTCATAGAGTGCACGCAAGGGTACGGAAGCAGACTGTATGAAACCCAGCACACCGGCTTCGCACATCTCTTTATAGAATAACCCCGGCATACGACGCAAAGGAATCGTCTTGTGATGTGCACCCTTTGTCCAATTCTCCTTCATCAACGAATCATTCATTTGTTCAATCTTCACGTTTTCCGCTTTTATCGCATTGCGAATTGAATCAGTTTTGGCAGAATGATCGACAGGCCAGCCCACATTTTTTCCCGAGACCAACACCCACGCCCCTTTCAACTGATGTCTCATACGTTTCAGCTCAGCTTCCGTTGCGGGTTCTATCAGCACATGGCCACGTTGCAGCCCTTTGGTTCCCGAAGTATAAGAAGGAGTGACAAAATGCAGATTCATCGGTTGGTCGCCCCCGATAAGGCGTCCGAACCATGGACCACGGTTAAAACCTACAGGCAACTCACCGGCTTCTTCCAAATGAGCTTCGATACCCCAACTCCTAAATTCGCGGAGCATCCATTCGGCAGCATTATCATAGGCATCAGAGCCAATGGGACGACCTCCAAAACGATTAGTCAGGACATCCAGCTGATGCATTACACGATTATCGGTCGTTCCTATTTCTATTATTTTCTTCACGGCGGCAGGTTGAGCATATACATTTCCGGCATACAAAGAGGCCACCAAAAAAGACACGGCACAAAGGTTTTTCATCATAACAGTTTCGCTTTATCAATGATTAATGACTGCAAATATAAAACCTTTCATGAAACCTTATTCATTTCAAGCTCTATAAATTTCCATTTCCCCTGAATGATAATGTAATTCGCACCTACATAAAAAGCTATGTCTGCATCACGCAGCCATAACTTTAAAAGAGAGTTTTATGAATTTATATAAAGTAATTGCAATCAAATGAATTCTTCGACCAAATACATCTCATTGAAAAGTGTTTGCGAGTAACCGGCAGCATTTTTTTGCAATAAATCAAGCAACAAATATTCTCCTCTGCGAACCCAATACACAAACTCACGCCGGGGTTCGTAAGTCTCGGCAAACTCCAGTAACCGCTCCAGTTCAAAATCATTAGAAACAATACCCGCACCACTCAAAGACGCATCGTAAGCATTACAGTCCTGTTCGATGTGTGCAGGAACCATCATAATGGGTTTTCCCAAATACATAGCTTCACAGATGGATTCAAACCCGGCAGTGCTGGCATAGGCTTTACAACCTGCCATCTGACGCAAAAATTCCACGTCATCCAACTGATAAAAAGTCAAAGTATCATCTACTTTCTTCACCGGTTCTTCCTCCCATTTATCCCAAAAGAAATGAAGCGGAATATCGGGATGCTTTTTATGCCATTCCATTATGTTCTCACCAAAACCTGAATTGACCATATATCCGTGCACATAATCCCCCTTACAAGACTCATATAATAAAACTTCCCGACGGAGTAATGGAGGAACAACACGAATGTGACATTTATCATCATCTTTCATGACACGAAAAGAAAGAGCCAATCGTTCGCGTGCTCCGATAGCAGTCAACCTGGTAAAGAATTTCAGTAATGCCACATTCAACTTTCCGACACGAGGGAATTCAAAATCTTTATGAAGAAACAAATATTGATGTCCGATACACACCTGAGGCACCGAAGGGCGAAACAATAAGTAAGTGAAACCTGTGAGCAATTCATAAAAATTAATAACCATGTCGGCTTCACTGGCTTCGATACGCTGGAAAATATAACGAATACTGTTCATGTAGACAGGCAGTTTTACCAAATTACAAGCAACACTGCGTATCAAACTCACCCGTTTGTTGGCTGGCGTAGGCGTAAAGTTCGGACTGACAAAACGTTTTACGGGTGCATGAATGCTACGGTTAAAAAATCCCGGCAAACGCCGCGAACTGCTCTTTCCAACCAACCCTTCCACAACCTCGTGGCCGTTACGAAGCAAAATCTCTTCCAAAG
>OGFJ01002067.1_pt1 | contig 11420 bp, 9 predicted proteins | sample 1570861 | NCBI WGS metagenome assembly OGFJ01 (sample SAMEA2582060, study PRJEB24529) | metagenome | biome: Human gut stool | place: China | collected 2011
AATCGCATAAATTCGCGCGGTATGTCTCGGGATTTTGGCATATTCATGCCAAAACACCTCGCGGAATAGTGGAGTGTGAACAGTAACCTAAAAATTACTGTTCTCACGATTCCGTGATATACAATACTCCTTAGGTTTTGCACAAAGAGATTCATATTTTTACATTACAAAGTGTCTTGCTGCAAACAAAGTGAACAATAAAGATATAATACAAAAAGCTGCCCGTCCACATACATTTTCATATGTGAACAGGGCAGCTCCTCATGTACTTTTTATGATATATCTCAGTTCAATTACCTTATAATCTCAATGTCTGGCGGATATTTGTAATCCGCTTTCGCTATCTGGTCCTATACCAGATAACAGATTCGGCTAATTTCCTCGTAAAAATCAGATCTCAGCCAGTTTCAGCAGATCCGGGATCTTGGATTCCCAGCCAAGTGCCATGATATGTACACCCTGACAGTATGGCTTGCACTCTTTGATGATACGTGCAGCGATCTCAACACCTGTGATACCTGCTTTTGTCTTTTCTTTGTCTGCTTTCAGTTCCTCGAGCATTTCGTCCGGAACATGAATGCCGGCAACGTTGTTGTTCATGAATTTAGCCATTCCAGCGGACTTCGGAATGATGATACCAACCTGTACAGGTTTTCCGAACTGTTTTGCTTTTTCCATGAATTTGATGAATTTCTCCGGCTCAAATACAGCCTGTGTCTGGAAGTAATCTGCACCTGCTGCAACTTTTCTTTCCATCTTTGCAAGCTGTGCATCAACGGAGTCGCTGCATGGAGATACAACAGCACCTTTGGAGAATTTAGGCGGCTCACCAACCAGTTCATTTCCGCCAAGGTCTACACCGGATTCCAGAAGCTTCACTGTGTGAAGAAGGGATACGGAGTCAAGGTCGAATACAGGTTTTGCCTGTGGGTGGTCACCCATCTTTGTATGGTCACCTGTCAGGCAGAGAATATTCTCAATACCAAGCATTGCTGCACTTAAAAGGTCAGATTCCAGAGCGATACGGTTTCTGTCACGGCATGCAAGCTGGAAGATCGGATTCATGCCTGCATCCTTGAGAACCTTACACATTGCAAGAGATCCAAGACGCATAACAGAAGACTGGTTATCTGTTACGTTAACTGCATGAACATCTTTGAGATAAGTTTTGGCTTCTTCTACCAGCTCATCCACATGGATTCCTTTTGGCGGTCCCACCTCTGCAGAAACTACAAATTCACCACGATCGAATAATTCTTTCATTTTCATTGTACATTACTCCAATCAATATAATTAATCTTGAATACTGTCCACTCCATTTATATACATTCCACAAAACATAACTACAAAGCATATCTGCAATACTCATACAATGCTCAAATATTCGGTCTTATGCCCTGTATATAAATCCGCGCTGCAATTCTAAGTGGACAGTATCGTAACTTATGCTTCTATATTATTTCACATCATCATCTGTTGCGAAATTATGAATCTGTGTCGGGCATTTCAGCAGATCAAGGCGTCCGATCTCTTTCAGACGTCTGTAGATGCGCTCCCATCCACATTCCATATCGCTGTCCACTTCGCATTTGCCATTCTTGGAACCGCCGCACTGGCCGTTTACAAGACTCTTGGAACATGCTGTGATCGGGCAGATTCCGCCGGTAAGGTTCAGATAACACTCACCACACTGATCACATTTATACTCTAACGGTGTCACGCCCTGGAAACCAGGTACCGGATATGTATCGCAGGCTGCGCATACTTTCTTGTCATCCAGATATTCTGAAATGGTCTGTACACCAACACCACAGGAGAATACTAAAACAAGATCAGACTCTTTGATCTTATCCATATGTTTCTTAAGACGTAACTGCATATTTTCCGGATTACAGATATAATCCGTTGTCATAATTCCTGTCACATTTCCTTCAGCGGAGAGCTCCTTCTGAAGTTCGACAGCTTCTTTTTCCGGAAAACGAACTTCTTTACATCCATGGCAGTTAATGATGAAAACTTTCTTTCCATCTGTCAGTGATGTGATAGTTTCTTTTGCTTTTAACTGGGTTATTAACATATTACTTCATCCCCCTTACTGCATTTTTTCCGGCTTTGATACTGTTAATGATCGGAATCTTGGAAGAACAGATATACTGACAGCATCTGCACTCAACACAATCCATAACGCTCATGTCTTTCATAGCCTGCCAGTTCTCTTCCTTCGCATATTTCACGAAATACAGTGGAGAAAGTTCCATCGGACATACATCCACACAACGTCCACACTTGATACATGGCTGCTCTTTCGTCTCGTCTGTATCGATCGCGATAATACCGTTGGAGCCCTTCATCATAGGAACTTCCAGAGTACTCAGAGGGAATCCCATCATAGGTCCACCCATCTTAACAAGTACATCATCATCTGTAAATCCACCACAGTAATCGATCAGCTCTTTTACGCTGGTACCGATCTTGATGATAAAGTTGCCCGGGTTCTTAATCTTCTCACCTGTTACAGTTGCAACACGCTCAACCAGAGGCATACCTTTCTGGATCGCATCGGAGATTGCTTTTACGGTACTGATATTATCTACTACAACACCAACATCTGCCGGGAGACCGCCGCTTGGAACCTTTCTGCCCATAACACGCTTGATGAGAGTTTTCTCAGCGCCCTGCGGGTATTTGGTTCTTGCAACAAATACTTCCATGTTTCCGATGTCAGCAACTTTTTTCTGCATTAATTCAATGGCATCCGGCTTATTATCCTCGATAACGATGATACCTTTTTCGGCACCTGTTGTCTTGAGGACTGCTTTCAGACCAAAAATAATGTCATCTGCATACTCAAGGAGTACTCTGTGGTCTGCTGTTAACAGAGGCTCACATTCACATCCATTGAGAAGGATGGTATCTACCGGTTTGGCAGGTTTAAGTTTGACACAGGTCGGGAAACCTGCACCGCCCATACCAACGATTCCGGCTTCACGGATGATATCAATAATCTCATCCGGAGTAAGATTGTCAAGCTCACCATGTGGCTGTACGGATTCGTGCAGAGTATTTTTTCCATCCGATTCAATGACAACAGCCATCACTTCGCTTCCGCGTGTGCCATGCATACGCGGTTCAACAGCAACTACGGTTCCGCTTACGCTGGAATGTACCGGAGCACTGATAAATCCGGCAGCTTCACCGATCTTCTGACCAACTTTTACAGTGTCACCAACCTGAACGATCGGATTGGCCGGTGCGCCCAGATGCTGTGACATGGAGATTACAACTGTCTTCGGATCCGGGAATTTCTTCAGAGCGATATGCTCACTGAATTCCTTGCGTTCTGACGGATGAACACCGCCGTAATATCCGTCCAGTCTGTCTTCTCTAATGGACTTTACATAGTCGTTGATCACTTTGAAATTAACTTTGGAGAAATCACGAACCTGTACAGGCTGGTTTAAGAATTCTTCCAGACGTCCCTGTTTTGCAAGTCTCTGGTAAATCTTCTCCCATGCACAGTCTTTATTCGGATCTACTTCGCATTTTCCATTCTTTGCTCCACCGCACTGTCCATTGACAAGACTCTTTGAACAGTCAACGATCGGACAGACACCTCCGGTAATGTTCAGATAACACTGCGCACATGCGTCACAGCTCTTCTTGGTAAGTGCCATGCCATGATGACCTCTGTAGTTAAGGGTGTTGCTTGCAGCAACTACCGGCTTACCTGCCAGATCCGCAACGGTCTGAATACCAAGGCCACAGGAAATTACTACTACATTCTCTGTACCTTCCGGAATCAGATCCTGTAATTTTCTTTCTGTGTGCATCTTGTTGCATAAGAAATCAAATTTCGCACTGCCTGTAACGTTCTTTCCCTGATCTGCAGCGAATTTCAGGAATTCGTCACAATCCGGTTCGTCAACAGTTTCAAATTCTTTGAAACATTTGTTGCAGGCAATCACAAACAGGTTGTCCTTACCGTCAAGCACTGATGCAAGTTCATCACTGCTTTTCAGTTTGTACTTAGTATAGTTTTCCAATTGCTCACCTTCCTCACGATAAAATTTTATCCTTATGATATCTGTTCTTATCCGTTCCCTCCATCTCTGCACTCAAAAAAGGGCTAATAAAACCAGATAAATAAGTTCAATACATATACCTTATTAAATGTAACATAAAATGCACATTTTATCCAGTTTTATTAGCAAATTTTATAAATTTCTTCTATGATTTCATCCTAAAATTCTATGAAGTGCAGATATTTGTACTGTAAAGGATGTGGAATCAGTAAATTGTATACAATATACCACATTCTATAGCAACTATGACGATTCAGCACCTTCACACAGTTACGCTCTCAAACTCAAATCTTTAGAAATCGCCTTCGGCGATGGAATAGTGTTACTGTTCACTCCATTCACAGTAACTTAGCCAAAATTCATTCTCTTTTTTATGAACACTCCTGATAATCCTCTCTCACAGTACTTGTATCATGAGTTAAGACGCTGTCCGCAATATTCACAATTGCTCAGACGTCCTTTTATTACCTGATTCTTTGCACCGCAGCTGGTACAGGTAACTGTAATATAAATCTTTTCATTTACACGTCTGTTTGGTGCAGTAATCATAATATAATTTCCTTCTCTGTCTATCTGGATATTCCGGATATATCCCCTGGCAATAAATTTTTCCAGTTTTTTTACTGCGCCTTTTCCCAGTTCCTGCTCAAGTTTCTCAAATGAGACCGTATTCTGGGCATAAGATTCAAACCAGCAGGCAATTTCCCTGGCTTTTTTCTTCCGTAATGCTTTCTGAACTTCCCTGAAAGTCGGATATAAAAATAACAGACAGAGCAGAATCTCTGTTGCTGCCATTCCCCAGCGTCCTTCACCAATATACTTCTCCGATGCACCAATGGCTCCCAGGGATAAAAGTATGCAGAAGCCACAAAGAACCCACTTCAGTTTTCCCAACACCCCTGCTTTTTTATTTTTTTCTGTCAAAAAATCATTCATGTCTGTTTCCTCTTTCTCTGATTAATCAAAATTCTATAATATATTGGTGAAGCTTCTGTCAGCCTGCCCCCAGCAGAAGCCATGCATCACCTGACGGATCATAATAATAAACCACATTGTCTCCTACTGCATAATAATGTTCTTTTGTAAAATAATCCTCATGATCCGTTCCCAGAACAAAGACCGGACAATTTCTTCCTTCAATGTACTCCTCAGTACCTGTATACCACAGAGACATCCCAAGACCAAGGTAATAGCTGACTTCATCTGTCTCAGAAAGCTGTTCTCTGGCAATCTTTATATTCAATGCTGAATCATGCTCCGGATTACACTCTTGGTCGTACTCTGACTCATACACGGGATTATATTCCGGATCATACTCATCCCAATTATAATATATGGAGAAATCATAGCAGTGGGTTTCTGCTGCAAGATGTCCATCCTTTAACGACACCATAGGATGGTATTGTATACTCATATTCTGCTTCTGTACAGAAACCATCACATTGGAATGAATCTCACTCACATTGCAGCGCAGGATAATGATTTCATTCTCCTTCCCTGTATAATATGGGGCGTTCAGATCATCCAGATATTCCCCTTCTTCCGTAGGCTGAGCCGGATAAACGCTGACCCTGCAATCATCCCCCGGGACAATGGCATAAATTTCATATCCCCCTGCATCAACCACTGTTCCATCCTGTAAAAAAGGATACGCAGCTGCCACTTCTCCCTGTCTGGTATATTCAAGTATCTCTGCTGCCTCTGCACCTTCATAGGTATATCCCAGAAATGCCATTCCGGCCTGACATTCATTTTCCCTGATAATGTCCTGCAGAATTGCCAGATTCTCATCTGCCCCAGGTGCTCTGGCAGATACTTCTCTCATACCTCCGCCATGAATACCAACAGAAAACAGTACCGCACAAACACATACAGCAACCGAATATTTTTTCATACTCTCATCTCCCTTCTTGTCAAACAGACATTTGCACTCCGCTTCGCTTTCTGCTCATAACAGAATAACTTCGCAGTTTATCAGATTTCTATTTTAATGTAGTTACGATCAGTTTACTTTCCAGTGCAGCCGCTATCAAATCTTCTTTACAGCTGTATCCTGCCCTGGCGATCATTTCCTGAAAATTCCATCTCACCCCGGAGGTAGAGCATTTCATTTCCCGCGCAATCTCTGAATATGACATTCCACGAATATACAGGCGGAGCATCTCCAGCTGTCTGGGACTGATATCACCGCTTGTGATCCAGTTAAGCTCCACCTTCGGCGTCATATCCGGAAATACATGCTCACCATTTAAGGTTCTGTGGATCACACTCCGTATTTCCTCTTCCCCGTGATCCTTATACCAGAGACTGTCTGCGCATCCACTTTTTGCCCTCTCCAGCACCTTGGGATCGATCAGGGAAGTAACGATCAATACCTTTGTATATGGATACTTTTCCCTGATTTCTTTTCCAGCACTGAGCCCATCATGATTATGAAACGTCTGCACATCCATAATCACAAGATCAATTGCCGAATAATCACAGATTTTTACAGCTTCACGTGCATCTGAAACCGTCTGGATATGTCGGAATTCCGGCTCCTGCATAATAATATATTCAAAATACTTCTGCATGATCTTCTGATCTTCTACTATCAGTATCCGTACCATCGAATCCCATCCTTTCTGTCAGTGGCATTTTCAATATCAGACAAAACTCAGGGGAAAAAGAAACCTGCATCCTGCATTTTCCTGATTCAGCTGCCTTTCTCAGTGCAGATAAACCACCGCCTTCTTCCGCATTTTTGTCAGGCACCTCTCCATCATTGGTAATCTGAACAGTATATTCATCTGCATTTTTGTCTATCTTCACCCAAACAGTACTGCCATGGGCATGTCTGGCACAGTTTGTCACACATTCACGGATTGCCCTGTCTGTCAGCAGCCTGTAAGATGGATGCATGGGAAAGTTCCCACTGATCTGAACTGAAATTCCAAGCTCTTCTGCATGTCTGATCGTATCCTCATATACTTCTTCCATACTCTCAACAGCAGAACCGGTAAGAATATAAACCAGATGTTTCAATACAGACAATTGTTTATCCATTTTATCCGGATCTTCTTTTCTTTCCAGTATTCTGCGTATTGACAGAAGGCTTCGTCCAAAATTGTCATGAACCTGCATTTTCATGACAAGCGTCTCCTGCTCTCTGATTTTATCTCCGATTTTTTCGTACATTTCCTCTAGCTTATGATTCAGGATTTCCAGCTTTTCATTGTTTGCCCTGATCTTTTCACCATTGTAATAAATTTCTGATACATTAACTGCCACTGTCTGCAGATATCCTGCACAATCCGGCTCCTGCAGACCATATTCCTGAAACATCCAGACAGAACCATCAGGAAAATAAAACACATTGCTGTCTTTGCTCAATCTGCAAAGACCTTCCGATTCAGGTTCCCCACTCATTGCTTTCCTTAATGCTTCATAATCCTGCAGATAAGAACCAGTCATGATTCTGCTCAGTTCCTGCATCTTGGTATTACACAAAACAATCCTTCCAAGAGGATCCGAAAAACAGACTCCACAGGGAACGTCATTCACAGCCTCATTCACAGACCAGTAAGACAGAGAATGATGATATCTGCGTCTCTCGCTCCGGATTGCCCAGCAAAGATAAAGCAACAATACCACCATCGCTGCCATCAAAACACTGACCGGACACATTCGGAGCATTAGCTGATATGCGCTTTCCCCCTGGCAATATCTGTGATCATTCATCAGGAACCCCATAAGCATAAAAGAAACTGCAAAAACAGTCACTGCTGTTATAATTTTCTTTTTCCCGTAAAAACAGGTTATCCTGATCAACAGAAGGATCAATTCCAGAATCAGGCAGATTTCAAGAAGGATCATCAAAAAATCCTGCATTGCCATACTGCATTCCGCAAAATCAGTCATCTTCCGCCTCTCTTTCTGAATACGATACATCCGATAAACCATTCGTTTTCATCTTCCTGCTGCACTTTTAATTCCGGTCTTTCTGACATGACTCCACGCAGATCCACCTCTGATACAATATGAACTGAAATCCGCAGCGCATCATCAATCTGCGACACACGGTAAAAAACAGACTGCATGATATCAAGCAATCGTTCCACAAGCCATTCAAAGGTGTCATAGCATTTTAGTATATCATCTGCATTCATCTGCACATCCACATTTTCCACGTAGTAAGCAGCCCGGATCCTGCATAATTTTAAGCTGTCACAGGATTCCGCCAGGCTTTGTCTGAGATCTTCCATTGTAAGCAGATTTCCATCTGATGCATATTGTGTCAGCACCAGATTCTTTCTCCGCTTCAAATACGTACCAACAACTACAATTTTACCGAGAATCCGATCATATTGTTCCCTTGATTCTGTCCGTTCCAGCTCATCCATAAACTGTGACAGCAATTCCAGCTGACCGGCAGTCTGATTCTGTATCATATTTAACAGACGGTTCTGTTCTTCTGTCTTTCTCCGCTCAGCCTCTTTCTGATAAGCTTTCTGTAACAGACGGTTTCTGGCAGTCAGTTCCTCCTGCTGTTCCCGAATATCCTGATACTGATCCAGCAGTACCGAAATATCCTCTGACCAAAACAAATGTCCTCCCCTTATAGGAATATGGTTGATCCGGATTCCCTGTTCCTGTACGGATGATCTGTCTATTATGATTTTACGCAGTTCAGGCGACAACTCAGGAAAGTCACCGGAATGATAATAGCGCTGAAAAGAATGATCCGTAATCTCTGCATCCAGTCCTCCGGAAGTCTGGAATAATTCAAAATATCGATTATTGGTCTGTATCAATCCACATAATATACAACCCTGAAAAATTGCTGCCATTAAAAGGCAGCACACTGCCGTCATATCCCCTGCAATGATTTTGATGAAAGGCAGGCGGAGTATATTTCCGATATTCCATCCCAGAAGCAATATTCCCGGAATCACCGGCAGCCAGAACTGTTTCTTTCCCGGAATTCTGCTTTTTCTGATCAGAATAATTTCCATCCCTGTCAGACAGATCAAAATCCATCCCTGAATCACCATAAAAACAATGCCATAGCTGTAATCTTCATCCGAAAATGGGGGCTGTTTGGAAAAACGAAATACCAGCTGATGCAAATCATTTGTAAAAACACTTACGATCAATATCGCTGCCACGGTCAATAAAATTATAACCTTTCTGACCGTTTTCTCTTCCTCCTTTTCGCCCAAAAACATTGCTGCTGCCAAACCCAGAACCGGAATCAGGAGCATGGGAATATAATATAGATACCAGCAGATATGTTCTCCAAGAGGATCATGAAAAATATGAAATTTTACTGTCCGCACAAAGAACCAGAATACCATCAGACAGCCAATTGCAGTCAGACATCTGCGCGTTTTTCTATGCACTACATGCTTTTCCAGATAAATCACCCAGGCACAATACATTCCCAGATAAATACAGTTACGACACTGATCTGCGAGATTTCTCATAAAAACATTTTCCGGTCTTCCCAGCCTGCAGAAATACGCCAGAAATACACTTATCAGGATTCCTCCATACGACAGTGCCCTTTTTTTATTGTATGTCATGAAAATTCCTCTCTCATCAATACACCTCTGTGATAAGTATACTATAAAGTTCTATTTTATTATATAGTTTTCAGAGAAACCATCCATTCTCAACCCCTGTTATCACAAACAGAGTGAACAATCCTGTCCACTCTGTTTCCCATTGCTTAAAACGGTCTTGGCTGACCACAGTATTCACAAAACTTTCCGGTATTCTCTGCACCGCACTGACATTTCCACGAACTGTTATTCTGTTGCATTCCTCCAGTCATGTTCGTTTCTGACATTCCCGTCTGCTGCATTCCTCCGTTCATGTTCATTCCCGGCATTCCGGACTGCATTCCTCCGGTCATGTTCATTCCTGACATTCCGGACTGCATCCCGGCTGCATTTGGTGTCAGTGCCGCAATAATCTGATAAGCAGTCTGCTCCACTTCCATCAATTCCCTTCTGTTATCACTGCTTATAGAGAAAGTATTCAAGCGAAAATCCATATCATCAAACCACTGAGTTCTCACTTTAATACGCATGGTATAATCAAATTCATATTTATATACCGGTGGCTGATAACTTACAGTTTCTCCATCCTTTGTATATGTTTCCTCATGCTGCTGTTGGTCTACATCAACCCTGCACTGTACAATGGCTGATAAAGGAACTATGTCCGGGTTTTCATTGACATCCAGTTTCCGCGCAACAGTAAAATTCCCCTTATTATCATCAATAAAAACATTGTAATTTCTGGTATTGATCTGACGGGTTATACAAAAGTCCATTACCGCTTTTTTGTTTTTTTCACGATATTCCAGCTGGCGTTTGATATCCTCTACTGTACTGTGCCGCCGCTCCTCAAACCATGGTGATAATTTTTTCGCACAATCCTTACACAGATTTCCGTCATCCAGTTTTCGATTTCCCAATAAACCAATTTTCTCTCCGCAGATGTCACAGATTTTCTTATCAAATAATCCCATACCCTATCCTCCTTTTTTATCTGAAAACCCATACTGCCTCACCGGAATGGTGCGGCAGTATTTTACCTTATTCTGTAACAATTATTTTTTCAAAATATGTCTTTACGGAAAAATCAACTTCACCTGTTTCAGAATCATCTGCTTCTTCGCCGTCATCAGATTCCTCTGCATCGTCTTCTGCTATCAAACACAGTTTTCCATCATCCAGTAAATTGAACTTCATATTATCAAGACTGAAAAACATAGTTCCTGCCTCATCCTCTGTTACAGCCTTTAATACCAGTGCGTTTCCTTCCACGTCGCCCTGAAGTTCTACTTTTGTCTCTTCTCCGCTCTCTATTAAGATAATTTCAGCCTTTCCGTCTTCCACAGACATACTCATTTCAAATCCTGTAAAGTCAGCATTAACTGGCATCTGCATTCCAAATGCTTCCATCAGAGTACAGCTCCATTCTCCTTCAAAATCCTTCATGGTTGGATTTTCTACCGGTTTGCCCGGCACATAAGGCTCATACTCTTCCTTTTCCTGACTCAGGATCATTGTCGTTCCATCTGCTGTTAAGGTTATCTTACCGTCCTTGTACTCACATTCTCCTGTCTGATCATTATGAGTCATCAAAATTTTATCATTTTCTATTTTCCACTCTGATTCATCTACTTCAGGCTCTTCCCCATAAACAGAACTTGTTGTTTCCATTTTACCGTCTTCTTTAATGTCCACGGTCACTTCCATTCCCATTGCCCCCGGATGAAAGGATGCACCTTCGCCCATAGAAAGCTCATTTACATACCAGGTTCCAATAACAGCCTTTTCTTCAAGG
>OGFJ01002072.1_pt1 | contig 11398 bp, 7 predicted proteins | sample 1570861 | NCBI WGS metagenome assembly OGFJ01 (sample SAMEA2582060, study PRJEB24529) | metagenome | biome: Human gut stool | place: China | collected 2011
ACATTAAGTTATAAAATCAGTATGCACAACTTATATACAAATTTCGTAAAAATCCCTTGAATATCTGCTGTATTCCGTCGTAATTTAGACAAAATAGAAATATAATCTGCAAAAATGGAACTAAGCAATTGATTTCCCAATATGGGAAGATACATATATGCGTTTATGAATATGTTCTTTTTGCCATACTCTTAAAATGACATTACATGAAAATTACTGTTGGTAACTACTCTTTTACCTTTGCAAAGACTAATCTTAATATTTTGTAAAATCACAGCATAAAATGTTGTTTTTCAGAAATTAGATTTAACTTTGCACTCGAAATCAAAGCGTTCTTTGTATATTGCAAAGTTGTGAAAGAAAAAGAATATAGCTCGTTTCTAAATCGTTAGCAGTCACATTCTTTAAAATACTCAACTCGCTGATATTCAATAAATAAAAGAATTTACTGTGACTCGCCGTATGGAATGTAAAACGCTTGTTTATTCCCGCCGCTTTTGCCCATGGTTTGATAAGAATATTGACCATTGCTGGGGACGGCAGGTCAAACACATGGTCATCAGGAGTTTTGTCTCCACGCGCAGGCATCCACTTCAACGCTTCCGGGGAAAGCGGAAGATAAATCGGTTCCTTGGTTTTCTGCATTGAAACCGACAGACGGTATTGTCCACGATCAACGAATACATCTTTCCATTGCAACTTGATTATATCACTGATTCGCAGACCGCAGAAACAAGAGAACAGATAGGCACCTTTCACGGATTCATTTTTCATCGGGGTTGCGATCAATGCACGCACCTCTTCAATGGTCATGTATGACCGTTTGCTTTCAGGCAGACGGATCTTTTCCGACTTGCTGATTTTCGTGAAAGGATTGGACTTGATGATCTCGGCCCTGACAGCCGCATTCAAGGCTCCGTTCAATACCCGGTAATAAGTATGCAGTGTGTAATTCGACACTCGTTTGCCTCTGGAACGGTATTCGGACTGAAGGTAGTCAAGATAATTCTGGCAGAATGTCTTGTCTATTTGATCCATCAACATACGTTCTCCCGCATAATCCTTCAAGATGCGTATAGTGATGTCAATTTGATAACCGTCCTTTTTGCCACGCTTGGCCTGGTTCTCCTTGTAGGTATTCATCCAGTCAAGCAGGTAAACTCTCTCTTTGGTTTCTATACCGGCCTCGCCGTTGGTCAGCTCGATAATACGTTTGGACTTGATGGCATTGGCGGCATTCATAGTCGCCTGATTCTGCCGACGGGCATTGTTATCCGTTTCCGGAATGAGATACAACTTAAGATATTCGTATGTTCGTTTTCCGAAACGGTATATATCAAGATACAGACTTTGGCTTCCATCTGCCAGCTTCTTTGTCCGAAGGCGGACAGGCTCTTTTACTTTTGTAGGCTTCTTTACTCGTGGCATATCGATCCCTTCATAATTTTGTTTCTGTTGCAAAGATATGAATAAAGGTCGATATTGAGAAACAAACGAGAAACAAAATTGTACCGAAAAAGAACCAATCAACTGAAAAGAAAGAAAACAACTGAAAACATCAAGTACACTATAATCAATTGTAAATAAGCGGTTTTATTTGCACTTGTTTAGCTCTTGTTTTCATTTTAGGGCTTTACTTTATAAATCTGGAAAGTTTATAATATCCCGGTTGATTATGCTTTTGCGCAAAATAAGGAATTTATGAAGCAGGATAATCCCCTAAAATATCCTGCCTACTATCGAGGGACCTTTATGTTGGACAAAACAGGTGATACTTTCTTGAATATGACTAACTGGAGTAAAGGCATGGTTTGGGTGAATGGTTATGCTATTGGACGTTACTGGGAAATCGGGCCACAACAAACCTTATATGTGCCGGGATGCTGGTTGAAAAAAGGGGAGAACGAAGTGATTATATTGGATATGGCTGGTCCTGTACAACCACAGATGGAAGGATTGCAACAACCTATTCTTGATAACCTGCGTGTACACGGTGCTGCCTATGCACATCGTAAGGTCGGTGAAAATTTGGATTTAACAGGGGAAGAACCTGTTTATGTAGGTACTTTCAAATCCGGTAACGGTTGGCAGCATGTGAAATTCGGAAAGGAAGTGGAAACTCGTTTCTTCTGTCTCGAAGCATTGAATGCTCATGATGGAAAAGATTTTGCAGCTATTGCAGAGTTGGAATTGTTAGGAGCCGATGGTAAACCATTGTCACGCCAGCATTGGAAGGTTATTTATGCAGATAGTGAAGAAACTGAAGAGGCAAATAATATTGCAACGAACGTGTTTGACTTACAGGAGTCTACTTTCTGGCATACTAGTTATTCTTCAGCTGCTAAACATAAATTTCCACATCAGATTGTGATTAATCTTGGTGAGGATAAGGTAGTGACGGGATTTTCTTATTTGCCAAGAGCGGAAGCCGGCAAGACGGGAATGATAAAGGATTATCGGGTATATTTAAAGATGATGCCTTTCAAACTTTAAGAAAGGATAATTTTATGTTTGTGATACGTACTTAAGATATTTAAGTCAAAGGTTGATTATTAAGTTTGTTCATTAAGTTATAGGAAAGTAAAAGAATAACTTCCACGTGAGTGAAGGTTTTCTTTTACTTTTCTTTTTTTATATTGGTTGAAATCATAAAGTAGCTTACTTTTGTTCTTTCTCTTATTATTGTATAATCTAAAATAACTAGTGATGCAAAAGATGAATAAAAATGGATTTAGCCAATGTGCCGGAGCGTACATTGAGCGTTTGCGGAAAGAAGGGCGATATTCTACCGCTCATGTTTATAAGAATGCTCTTTTTTCTTTTAGTAAGTTTTGTGGAACATTGAACATATCGTTCAGGCAAGTCACGCGGGAATGTTTACGTTGCTATGGACAGCATCTTTACGAGTCCGGATTAAAGCTCAATACGATTTCTACTTATATGCGTATGCTTCGTAGTATCTACAATCGGGGAGTAGAAGCGGGAAGTGCCCCTTATGTTCCCCGGTTGTTTCATGATGTTTATACAGGCGTGGATATCCGGCAAAAGAAAGCATTGCCTGTGACCGAGTTACACAAACTTCTATATGAGGACCCGAAATCCGAACGTTTGCGTCGTACGCAGACGATTGCCGCTTTAATGTTTCAGTTTTGTGGAATGTCATTCGCAGATTTGGCGCATTTAGAGAAGTCGGCTTTAGACCGGAATGTGCTTCAATATAATCGTATCAAGACTAAAACACCAATGAGCCTGGAAATTCTCGAAAGTGCAAAGGAGATGATGAATCAGCTTCGAAGCAATAAACCTGCTCTTCCTGATTGTCCCGACTATTTATTCGATATTTTACATAGTGATAAGAAGCGAAAAGATGAAAAAGCATATAAGGAATATCAGTCTGCTCTTCGTAGATTTAATAATTGTTTGAAGGATTTGGCGAGAGCGTTGCGCTTAAATTCGCCTGTCACTTCATATACTTTCCGACATTCTTGGGCCACTACTGCCAAATACCGCGGAGTTCCTATTGAAATGATAAGTGAATCGTTGGGACACAAATCTATTAAAACCACACAAATATATCTGAAAGGCTTTGGATTAAGAGAACGTACAGAAGTAAATAGAAAGAATTTATCTTACGTTAGAGATTGCAATGCAGGCAGGTAATATATAGACAAAACTTTAATAATCAGCATTTAAATGTATCTGTTACTTCTTAGGTAACGGAATTGAATATGACGCAAAGATAGACAAAAATATAAATAGCAAACAAATATTCTCCCATTTTTTTTCGTTTTATCTGATGCATACGGCAAAAAAAAATCCGAACATGAAATAATTATATCTTCATGCCCAATGATTTATATGTCCTGTTTTAAAAAGATTTTTCCCCTTCGCTAAAGGCAAAAGCTCTTCTCTCACTGTAATTGTCGATGTTTTTCTCTGTTCTCATTCCGGTTGGTCTCGATTGTGTGTTTACTGTTACCTAAGAAGTAACAGAATTATATAAGGTAAAAATAGTAGATTAATCAAAACTTTGAGAATGTCTCTATTTAAAAGTATAACATACAAATAAAGATGAAACAAACTAAAGCAGCTTTTAGGAATAAGCCATTTATTTCATTAAAAGGTAGTATTCTATTTCTGATACTCATTCCGATGACCGGTCTGGTTCATGCGCAATATTCCATGGGAACAACAGGACAGTTGATGATACCTACTGCTGAAATGCAAGAGACCGGTACATTTATGGGAGGAGTCAATTTCTTACCAGAACAGGTTACTCCATCGGTTTTCAGTTTCCCTACCATGAACTATTTTGTAGATATGACTCTTTTCTCTTTTATCGAATTCACTTATCGGATGACATTACTCAAAATGACAACCGGCACAGGCAGAACGGGTTATCATAATCAGGACCGTTCTAATACGATTCGCATTCGTCCAATAAAAGAAAGCCGCTATTTTCCGGCTGTTGTGATTGGTGGAGATGATCTTTTGACTGAGAAGAAGACTCCATATTGGGGAGCTTATTATGGTGTGTTGACAAAGACTATCGGATTTCGTTCAGGAGATCAATTGGCTGTCACAGCCGGATGGTATATTCATCAAGGCGATTGCCGGGTATTTAATAAAGGACCTTTCGGAGGTGTCCGTTACACGCCTTCTTTTTGCAAAGAATTGAAATTGATGGTGGAATATGATACGCATGGATGGAATATGGGGGCTGCCATGCGCTTTTGGAAGCATTTGTCCGTCAATGTGTTTACTCGTGAATTTACGTGTGTTTCCGCTGGTCTGCGGTATGAATGTACATTAATACATTAAAAGAAGATGAAAAGGATTGTTAGTGTGACTGCTGTTTTTCTCTGTGGTATTTCTTTGTTACAGGCACAGCCAGTTCGTGTGAGTGAGACACTGAAAGAATTGGAAATGGAGAATATTTCAGTTGTGGAGAAAAGGGACACGATAACTGCGGCTTTTGAGACCTCTGCCTATAGAGGTATTTATAATGGAATCGGTATTGCTATACGCCATTTGGTTGCTATACCGGAAATACCGACTTTGCAGCTACTTATATTAGATAATGCCCTACCACAATTATGTATAACTATCCCTGCAGATTTGATTCAAAAATGTCAGTCCGGCGAATGTACGTTGGATGAAGTGTATCGTAAGATGGGGATGACTACTTCTACCGAAACTGCTGTGCGTCAGCTGAAAGGTGTAAAACGAAAAGAAAGTTCTTTCGGTAAGGTAGATTTTGTGATATATCCCAACGTGATGTTAGTCAATAATGTAACTTATAAGTTGTATAAGGCGGCACTCGAGTTGCAACCTGCCCTGGAAATGCAATTATGGAAAGGAGCTTCGCTACGGATGCAGGTTTCTTTGCCTATTGTAAGTAATGAAGATGGTAAGTGGAACTGCGTTCGCTTGGGATTCATGGCTTTGCGTCAGGATTTTCGCTTGGCTAACCATTGGAAAGGATACCTCACTGGCGCTAGTTTCTCTAATGACCGTCAGGGACTTGCTGCAGGAATCGGCTATTTTTCAGCAAACGGCAGGTGGACGGTAGAAGGTGGAGGAGGAATAACCGGTTCTTCCCATTTCTATGGCAGTGACTGGAAAATGAGTAAGTGGAAAAGAGTCAATGGACAGATTAGCGTAGGATATTATGTGCCGGAAGTGAATACCTTGGTGAAAGTAGAAGGGGCCCGCTTTATTTATGGAGATTATGGAGTACGCGGAACTCTTTCACGCTATTTCGGCGAATATATTGTAGGTATATATGGTATGTATACAAATGGAGCAACGAATGCAGGATTCAACTTTTCTATTCCATTACCGGGAAAGAAACGCAGGCGACATCTGCTACGGGTGATGCTTCCCGAATATTTTGCTTTTCAGTATGATATGCGTAGCGGGAATGAATACGCCCATCGTTCATTGGGCGAAAGTTATAGTGTTGAACCTAAGTCGGCAGAGAATTCACACTTCTGGCAGCCGGATTATATTCGATATTATTTGATTAGAACGAGTGAGAAGTGAAACATGATTGATATTTAAACTAGTATTTTTAACAAATTTGAAACATTATGAAAAGTGTAAAATGGTTTTATGTGGGTGCCATGGCGATAGCCTTGGGTATGTTAACTTTTGCGACAGTAGCCTGTCACGATGATGATGACGATCCGAAACCGGCAGAAGGGGAAGTTGTTGAAACTCCGAAACCGGTTGTAGAGTATTACATTATGGGGACGGTGACTTCCGGAGGAGCAGCAATGGATGGGGCAAAGGTAAAAGTGGGTAGTAAAAATTACACAACCGACTCGAATGGTAAGTTCTCTGTTACAGAAAGTGCTACAGGTACTTATAGTATTGAAGCGTCTTCTAATGGATATCTTTCACAGAAAACGTCAGTTGTCATTGCAAATAATGCAGAGAATCGTAGTGTGGTAACGGTAGCTCTGGCTTTGACAAAGGAGAGTCCGAAAACTGCTGTGTCAATAGAGGCTACAGGAGAAACTAAAGTAGAGGATAATAGTGAATCGAATCAGGCAATTGAAAAGCCGGGAGAAGTTGCTCCGGAAGAAGTGGTAGAGGATAAACCGCTCGTGAAAGTCGAACTGACAATACCGGAAGATGCAATTGAGGCATCTCAACAACAAGCAGGAATTGTTGAAGATGGTAAAGTCAACATTAGTGTGACAACCTTTGTTCCTGCTCCTGAAGAAGTAACTACTGAAGTAAAGGCAGAGGACGTGAATAGAGATGTACCTAAAAGCATACCTTTAGCTGCTGCTAAATTTGAACCGTCTGGTTTGAAATTTAAGAAGTCTGTTACGATTTCTATTCCTAATCCTATCCCTGGAATAACATTCGCTGATGCTGATATGATACTTACTTATCAGAATCCAAATACAGGAGAATGGGGGGATGCAAAAGATAATAATGGAAATGTAATTAAAAACATATCTTCTACTACAGAAAGTGGAGCTGTCACTGCATATACAGCCGAAGTCGATCACTTCTCTGCTTATGCTATAGAGAATAAAGTATATAGCAAGATTAGTAATGAAACTGTGACAACTAATATTCTAGGACAAGCTAGTCGTGATAATAGCGAGAATGCTAAAGCGGTGACTGGCATTGAACTGAAATATAAGGAAAAGTCTGGTTGGGACTATGATAAGAATGATGCTGGTCTTGTTGCTGAAGTTAAATCGCAATTAGGAGCTGGTGCTAGTGCTGAAGATACAAAAACGGTGAATGCAATGGTTGCTTTTATGAAAACTCGTATGTTCTCATTAATGGGATCGGTATCTGGCATTACGGAAACTGAACGTGTTTATAACACTGTAAATGTAAACGGATATACTACCATGAGTTATACTTGCTATGCAAAAGTCCGTACTACCACGTTGACGGCTAATGTCAAGTTTAAGGGTACTGCAAAGTCTGTTTCGATTACAGCAACTCGTTATACCGGTACGGACCATCAATATAAAACGGTTACTTATAATCCGACACATAGCGGTGGTAAGGGTGGTAGTATCTAAGATAAAACCCTTTTGAATATGCTCCTTTTCCAATAAACCCTTTGGGGCATGTTCATATAGAGTATAGAAGGAGGAGGTTACTGTGAAGCGGTCTCCTCTTTTGCTTTTCGAAAATACTGTATTACATTAGAAATGATATTGATAAAATCGGGTTTATCCTTAAATGTTTACTTTTATTCCACTATCCATCTCTCTATGTTTCTGGTTTTATTGCTGAAGTTGATACCTATCTTATAGAGTTTACGTTTATCAGCATTGAATGCTTGCGCATAATGCTTATCATTAATTTGTTTGATTGCTTCTTCTGCAGTGCCGTCCAGTTTGAACTCCATGATATAAACGAATTGATCAGTTTGTAGTATGAGGTCGATACGTCCTTCCGAGGTGTGATACTCTGCTTTTACGTAAAAGCCAATGAGCTTGAATACGATGAAAAGCACATTTTGATAATGTAACTCCAAATCACGTACCAATTCGTAAGGGGTATCTGCAAAGAAACTTTGCAGGCGTCGGAAGAAAGCATCATAATCGCCTTGTTCCACTTCGTGGACGAATTTGCTTATTTGAAAAGGTGACTCTATTTTATCTACATTAGCATAGGAAGTAGAAATTTAATAAATCCTTCTTCTACTTCCCGATTAGGGAACCCTAAGCGATACATTCCGAAGCGGCGGTCATAGCCTTTGATGGTAAGGTACCCGCTTTGATAGATTACGGGAACCGGATTTTGAGATGCTGAATCTATACTGTTCAATACGTCTGCATCCGTTTCTTCATGTGCTATACGTTGGAGACTGTAGTGATTTTGCTTTAATAACTCTATCAGGTAAGTGGGCGTACCGGTCTCAAACCAGTAACTGCCGAATTTCATCTTGTCAAAAGTGTTGAGTAGGCTAAAGGGATTGTATAAACCGATAGAGTCTTCAACGAAGTGATAACCGTCATAACATTCTTTTAATTCTTTACATACTTCATCATAGGTCATTTTTTGCCTGCGGGCGAGTTCGTGTAATTCATCTTCTAAGTTCTCATGAATCTCTTTTTCTGTAATTCCACAAATCTCAATGTAACGTTCGTCCATTGAAATGTCATTTAGATTGTTCAAGTCACTGAACACGCTGATCTTTCCGAACTTGGTGACTCCTGTTAATAATGCGAATTTGATGCAGCCATCCATGCTTTTCAGTACTCCGTAGAATGGTTTTAAAGTATCCCGGAAACTTCTTTGCAATTCTTCGTTGCCAATTGACTGTAACATAGGTTTGTCATATTCGTCTACAAGAATGGCAACACGTTGTCCGGTTTGTTCATAGGCACGTCTTACAATACCGGCAAAACGTAAGGAAAATGATGTCTCTGATGGACGCGTACCGTATATGCTTTCCCAATATTCCAACTTATCATTAAGTATTTTATCCAGGCTATCGGGTGAATTATATTTCTCTATATTCAAATCTAAATGTAAAATAGGATATTTTATCCAGTCTTTCTCCAGGTTTTCTATAGCCAAACCTTTGAATAATTCTTTCTTGCCTTCAAAATATGCTTCGAGCGTAGAGATAAGCAAACTTTTTCCGAAACGACGCGGACGACTAAGAAAATAATAACGTCCCGATCTAGCCAGTTGATAAATAAGCTTGGTTTTATCTACGTAAAAAATAATTGTCGTTCCGAAGACTTTCAAAATTCTGAATACCGATAGGATATGTCTTGCTCATAATTGGCTATTTAAATTGGTAGTCATACAAAGATAGATGTTTCTTATTATAACACAAAATTAAAACCGGTCTTCTTTGGAATGCTATTATATTTTTTAATTGACTAGAAGTAATACCCTAAATTCACAAAGCAACTTCCTTTGTCCGTCTGATTGGAATATCCCAATGATATTTCCAATGGCCCGAAGATACTGTCCATTCCATAGCCTGCACTGATACCGAATAATTGCTTGCCTTTCAATATATCGAAGAAATTACTATCTGTTAGTCCGTAGTTACCCGTCAGTGTAAGATAATGAATGGCTCCCATGCGTTGTCTGAACTTAATAGATGCAATCATAATGGTGTTATCCATCAATTCCAGATTGGTAACCCCGGCAAATGGTAATTGCTGTGGAATATAGAAACCAGGTACGTCACCGCCAATGGCATTTTGCAGCGGGTAGGGAAAATCTCTTCCGATCAGGATACGTCCATAAATGGAAGGAATGATAGAGAAACGGCGGGTTACAGGAATGACGCTTGCCCACGAAGCATTCAGTGCTGAAAATGGAGCGTGTTCGTTGTATTGTGCCATATTATCCGTATAGAGTGAATAGGCGGCTCTGAAGTCACTTCCTTTAGAAGGGAAACGTCCTTTATCATAGGTATTATATTGCACTTGGGCAAAATAACTTAGAAAGTGTTCGGATTCTACTTTCAGGTCGGAAATTTCAGGTTTCTTGAACAGGAAATCCTTGTATTTGTAATATTCAAAACGAAGACCGAGTCCGAAACGGAAATTCTTGTACCATACATCAGAGAAGCCGAATTCGGCCAGATGATATTTGTAAGTTGTATTATAGGCACGGTCGCCTTCCTCGTAAATATTGATATCATTGTATTGGAACATATACGAGAAGTTGAAATTACGCTGTTGCATTGGTTCCAGCGTATAGTCTATGCGGGCAGCATATCGTTTACCCAACCGACCGGTAAGAGCCAGACGGGAAGGAATACGAGTTTTGAGGTCTGCTGTTGCATTGACCAACAAAGATGCGATCTCTTCCGAATCGAAACGTATACCCAGGTTGATTCTTCTTTCATATTTTTCCTGTAACAGGAAGTTGAGGTGATAACCTTCAGGTGTCTCTTTCAACGTATAACTGGCACTGGAGTAGGACTGAGTACCGCGTAACTGATACAGGGCCTGTTCTATTTGTTGAGTGGAAATATCGCTGTTTTCTTTCAGATTACATTTCTTCATCAACCATTTTTTATCATCCACCTCTACACCGGAAAATGAGATGTCCGTCACATAAACTGTGCGTGCATTGGAAAGAGAAGAATAAGGGCCATGTTGCTTCGGAGTATAATCTTCGGCTATTCCTATTTTCTTTTTCAAAGCAAGCAATGAACCCCATTGGGCTTTTGCTGCTTCTTCGCCTCTACGCATCAGGGTATCAATGGCGGCTGGAGTAAAACTGGCGGATGAATATCCATCTACATTGACACGAATATAGGTATCTGTGAGGTCTACATTTTTTTCATGGTTAGACTGACAGGTGATATCTACAATCTGCCCCAGAATGTCGGGTACACTATTGAGCTTGTCGGCTTTCTTAAGAGCATTCTGTACGTCTACTCCGATAATAATATCGGCCCCCATGGCTTTCACAACATCTGCCGGATAGTTGTTTACAATGCCACCGTCCACTAATACCATACTGTCTTGCCGTACCGGAGTAAATACACCGGGGATAGCCATACTGGCACGCATGGCAGTAGAGAGTATTCCGTCATGGAATACAATTTGTTCTCCATTAACAACATTGGCTGCTACACAGGCAAAAGGAATGGGAAGTTTATTAAAGTCGATAGAGTCATGATACCCTACGGTAAGGTCTGAAAATAGATTAGCCAGATTCTGTCCTTTCATGATTCCTCCGGTAGCGGCATCTTTGGGAGTTTTGGTGAAAGGAATAGAGACTGTATATTTTTCAGATCGCTCACGATCTGTTAATGACATGGCACTTCTTTTGATACGGTCACTCAATAGGAATGTCCAATCTTGTTTTCGTACCATGCTATCCAATTGTTCCGGAGTATAACCGATGGCATAAAGACCTCCTACGATAGCTCCCA
>OGFJ01002073.1_pt1 | contig 11390 bp, 6 predicted proteins | sample 1570861 | NCBI WGS metagenome assembly OGFJ01 (sample SAMEA2582060, study PRJEB24529) | metagenome | biome: Human gut stool | place: China | collected 2011
TGGACGATTCAAACCCGCGAACGTGCACAACTAGTATTAATTAAAGCGAACAGAGCCATTGAAGACTGATGCCTCTGCTCGTGTCAAACAAACGAAAGGAGGCAATAAGATGAGAACGTATCTTTATTGTGAGGCCGGCTTTGTGGAAAAAGCACAATGGCTTCCTAATAGCTGGGTAAACGTAGTATGCCCGAACAATGATGACTTTGAATTTCTGACTAAAACACTCAACGTACCCGAATCATTTCTTGATGACATAGCCGACACGGATGAACGTCCGCGTACGGATACGGAAGGTAACTGGCTGTTAACGATCCTGCGTATCCCTGTGCAAAACAAGCAGAACGGAAGCCTGCCTTTCGCCACTGTACCTATCGGCATAATCACAAACAACGAGATTATAGTATCCGTATGTTACCATAACACCGATTTACTACCGGATTTCATCGAACATACCCGTAGGAAAGGTATTGTAGTCCGTAATAAACTCGATCTGATTCTCCGGTTGATTTACTCTTCCGCCGTATGGTTCCTGAAATATCTGAAACAAATCAATATAGATATCAGTGCAGCAGAGAAGGAGTTGGAACGCAGCATCCGTAATGAAGACCTACTCCGTCTGATGAGATTGCAGAAAACCTTGGTTTACTTCAACACCTCCATTCGTGGCAATGAAGTGATGATAGGTAAACTTAAGACTATTTTCCAAGATACGGATTTTCTGGATAAAGAGTTAGTGGAAGACGTTATCATCGAATTGAAACAAGCACTCAATACGGTGAACATTTACAGCGACATTCTCACTGGGACAATGGACGCCTTCGCCTCCATTATCTCAAACAATGTGAATACTATCATGAAACGTATGACCAGCTTGTCTATCGTCTTAATGCTCCCTACATTGATTGCCAGTTTTTATGGCATGAACGTAGATATTCATCTGGAAGAAGTGCCCTTTGCTTTTTCTTTGATTGTACTCTTCTCTATCGGATTGTCCACGCTGGCGTTTGTGATATTCAGAAAGATCAAATGGTTCTGATCTTTCACTTAACATTATAGAATATTACCTTTACCGTTACAGTATTACTGAGACGATAAAGGTAATATCTATTAAATCCTCAAAACAATCTTCCTATTCCAACGAAAGATACTCTATAACAGGGAGCCATTCTGTATTATCACATCCATTATCTCCTCTCATGGATACCATAAACTGAACTTCATCTCCTTTATTGACCGAAACCGTATTAGTTCCCATATCTACAAAATTTTGATTGGAGCTTTCTATTGTCATACTCCAAAACGGAATCTGATAGTTCTTTCTGACAGATACATCAACTCCGTCTCCACAAGTACCCGGACGACGTACCTTTCCACGAACCAGAATTTTACCCGAAGCTGGAGCCTTCCATATCAAAATAGGTTGTTTATTGACATCCGGGTGCATAGCAGCAGCCATTTGTGGGAAGTTACGTACAGGATTAGTGTCCGTACGTTGCCAACCAATGTAACAATATGTGTCAACATCCCAAAAATTACGGGAACTATTCCACAAAAGTTCTTTCATCTCACTGCCATCCAAATATTTATAATACCAATTGAAACGTCCTTGCTCACTACTGAATCCACTAAACTCTGTTGAAAAATCCCAAACTTCACCTACCCATGTTCCATTCTTCAAATTAGGAGACACATTTATATTACTTGTATAAACATTTGTCGTCACTTTATCTTCAGCTAAAGAAAGGCCTTCACTATTTCTCACATTTATAAAATCCACACCAGAAACTTCCGCTTGAGTTGTTCCATAAATGATACCTCCAAGAGTTCCTCCATAATTAATGTACACATCTTCAATTCTGACATTTCGTATAGTTCCTGTCCCTTCATCTACTACAAAACGAAACAGACTATTCTGAGGAACTTTCACATCTACACGAATATCCTTATAAACGACCCCATCGACTACTCCCTCATTATGAGGTTCAATAGCCATTACAGCTTCCAGCTGCCACACATTCGGACGTGAAATATTAAGAACATCTATCCTCTCATACCGAATATTACGAATGTCCTGATTGGTTTCATAACCTATTGTCATGGGATTAGAGGAATCACACCAAACTACACAGTTTCGAAAAGTTACATTCTCACAAGTTTGAGGGACGGGCATTTCGTTTATAAAATCTCTTGCCTTGACAGCCAATATATCATCATGCCCCCGAAAAAAACTATTCTCAACCAGTACATCATGGCAACCCGTTATATCACAGCCATCCGAACTCATCCCATGAGATATTGTATGTACATTATCTATATGTATGTTATTACTTTGATACATGGCAATAGTCCAAACTTTAGGATGCATCACATTAATACCTTCGATTTTAATATTATTACTTTTCTTATTAATACAAACAATACGTCCTTCATCCCCCAAGCTAGTCAGATGTTCTCCACAAATCACACCACGCCCGCGAATAGTGACATTCTGAAGTTCCACCCCATAAAAACGACCATATACAAAAGCTCCTCCTGCAATATAATATATTTTATTACTTTCGAGTTTATAAAATTTATGCTCATAAACTCCAGGAGCAAAATATACGACATTAGGGTCATCTTTCGAAGGAGCATCTATTTCCGGAGGGTTAGCAAAAATATAAAGATTCTTAGTTGCACTACTACCATTTTCTGAATCACCATTGATCTTAACAAAATATTGTCCCGGCTCACGAATAGCAAAAGAAATCTCACTACCATTCACTTTAGGAACTATTTGTGCTCTTGACGGAAGAATCTCAACAGAACTAACAGAATAGTTAGGTTTTACTTTTATCGCAACCGAACCTTTAAAATCGAAATAAGCATATTCAGGATATACGCTTCCATAATCACCTCCGCCTGTGGCTTCCGTACGATAAACAAAACAAGACTGATCGTTCACCCAAACAGAATGGTCCATTCCAATTACATTCTGTGCCAAATTGCCAGGAGCCGGATATAATTGAAGATATTCAGTCTCAACCGGTTCGTCACCATCATTGTCACTTCCACCATTTCCTTCATTGTCTTTAACCGCTTTATCGCTACACCCTGCTAAAAACAGAATGGTAGACATTGCGATAGAAACAAATATATCTAATATATGTACCATAATACTTTTTTAATATTACAAGTTAATTCTTATATTACTATTTCATCATATAAAATTTTAAAATACCACCTTCCATTATATCTTTATGCGAAATACTATTTCCAGTCAGTTCTTTAACGTTCAGTTCTATCTTTCTCACATGAATATTTTCAAGAGAGTAATTCACGGTCTCAACAACAAATCGCTTATTATTTCCCAATTCAATTGTAATTCTCGGAAGTTGTGGAGCACCCAAAATATATTCTCCGCCGCAAGGATTTACCGGATAGAATCCCATAGCAGAAAAGACATACCAAGCAGACATTTGTCCACAATCATCATTACCACAAAGTCCATCAACACGATCAAGATATTTTGTCTTACAAATATAATTCACCAGTTCTTCCGTCTTTGAAGGTTTACCAGCCATTCTATACAGATAAGCCACGTGATGACTAGGTTCATTCCCATGAGCATATTGCCCGATCAGGCCGGTCACATCCGAAGAAAAACCTTCATTATGCACCACTTCTTTCAATATAAAAAGAGAATCCAATTTAGTAATAAATGCATCTTCTCCTCCCAACATATTAATCAAACTATCAGGCTCGTGCTGAACATGCCATGTATATTGCCAGGCATTTCCTTCTGTATAATCTCCTCCAGAAGTGCTCTCATGTGATATAACTAATTTATCAAACGGTGTCCGCCAGTTTCCTTTTGAGTCCTTCGGCCGCATCAGACCGGCTTCTCTGTCAAATAAGTTTTTATAGTAACCAGCCCGTTTAGTAAAGAAACGGTAATCATCTTCTTTACCAAGAGCTTTAGCTAATTGTGCGGCACAATAATCATCAAAACATGATTCCAATGTTCTCGACACACTCTCATCTTTTATGATATCAAACGGCAGATATCCATATTGATCATAAACATCCCAATTTGATTTAGGCAAATTTGTAAGCAAAGATGTTCTTATAGCAGAGTATGCTTTCTCCACATCAAAACCACGGAAACCTTTCAGATAAGCATCCACAATAACAGGCACAGCATGATTTCCAATCATAGTGTAAGTTTCTCCGCCCCACAAAGCCCAGATTGGTAAAAAGCCTTGTGTATCAAATTGCTTTAACATAGAATTCACAAAGTCATTTACTATTTCAGGCGAAACAATAGTATATAATGGATGCGCAGCCCTGTAAGTATCCCACAGAGATAACGTACTATAAAATGTTGGTTGGTCAGTATCAGCTATATTGTTAGGTTGAATAAATAATCGATACATTGCCGTATAGAATATTCTTTTCTGTTCAGTCGTACCTTTCACATTTATTCGCGATAAAAACTTATGCCACTCCTTATGAGCCACTTGCTTGACTGCATTGAAATCCCAACCGGGCAATTCAGTTTCCAGATTTCTCTTTGCACCTTCAATACTAACTGACGAAAGCGCTACCTTCACCAACAGCTCCTCCCCCTTCTTCAAATCAAAATCAAGTACATAACGCGGAGCTTGTTCCCGAATATCACGTAAAGGAAGCTTATGCTTTTGTTTGTAAGGCCTATTAAATTCAATCGTATAATAATAACAACGCTCAATCCAAGATTTAGTACGAGCAAAGCCTACAATGCGGGTCGACGATTCGAAAAGTTGTTCCGCATTCAGCACATATTGATGAAAAGTATTTTCATCACCTACCATTCCATTTTGAAAATCAATCAGTAACCGAGCCGAATCATTAGTATTAAAAGTATAACGATGTATCGCAACATGCGGGCTAGCTGTCATCTCGGCATTCACCTCATAATCATCGAGATATACCATATAATATCCCGGTTCAGCAAACTGGTTCTTTTTCTGATAACCACTAGCATATTCTTTCTGCTCCATATCGCCCGTATATGGCAACATCAACAAATCACCCAGATCAGGACAACCGGTACCATTCACTCGTGTTTGAGAAAATCCATAGAGTACTGTATCTTTATACTGATACCCTCCTGTATAGTCCCACGAACAATTACCACTTTGTGGTCCTACTTGAATAAGCCCAAACGGAAAACAAGCATTCGGAATGCAATGCCCAAACTCAGCTGCACCGACAAACGGATCAACGTACTGAGTATTACTCTCGACGTTTGAATGTACTGAACAAGCACTCAAACAAAAAGATAAAGAGAAAGCAGATAATAAGTTCTTCATAATTTTAATGTTTACGGATCATTGCTGCATATCCCCCTCCAGATACCATTTGAACGGGTAATACAGTATTCTTATTCACTTGTATCGTTTCTATTGAGAAATCTTTAGCATTACGCGTGGCATTTATGCCATCTTTCCAAATCTTGATTTGATATTCTCCTTCAGGTAAAAAATCAAGTTTTATAGAAAGCTCCCGAGAGTCTGAATTTGTCATACACCCAATATACCATTGTCCATCAAACGCCTGTCTTGCTATTGAAACATATTCTCCAACTTTACAATCCAACGGAATAGTCTGTTTCCAGACAGTAGGAACTGTTCGCAGAAATTCCATACATTCTGGTTCTGCAAGATATTTTGTAGGACTATCCGACAACATTTGTAACGGACTTTCATACACAACATACATAGCCAATTGATGACAACGCGTACCTATGCTCATCGGTTCATTCCAATTAGGATACCATTCCTGTTTATGAGCGTTCTCCATCGCACCTGGCGTATAATCCATAGGTCCTGCAACCATACGATTAAAAGGCAATATCAGATTATGGTCAGGATTAATAGCTTTATCACGATCGCCTTTACACTGTTCCTGCCCATAAACACCTTCAAATGTCACCACATTAGGATACGTGCGATACAATCCCGTAGGTTTATAGCAACCGTGAAAATCGACTAACAATTTATACTTAGCCGCTTCTCTGGAGACTCTCGTATAAAAACCAACCATTTCCTGATCATCACGGGACATAAAATCAACTTTTATGGCTTTAATGCCCCATTTCGAAAATTGTTTCAACGCCTCATCCAGTTTCTCATCTAGCCGTACCCATGTACACCATAAAACAAGACCCACATTCTTAGATCTGCCATACGCTGAAAGTTCATCCATATCAATATCCCGGGAAAGCTTCATGATATCAGACAAATCATACCATCCTTCATCCAGCACTACATACTCAAGCCCGTTCGATGCTGCAAAATCAATCAAGTATTTATAGGTTTCAGTATTCATCCCAGCTTTGAAATCGACTTTGTAGATATTGCAGTTATTCCACCAATCCCACAACGCCTTTCCCGGTTTCACCCATGCAAAATCATCCTTTGCCGGAGTTGCAAGCTGATAAACAAGTGTATTGTTCAACAAGTCCTTATCTTCTCTTGCAAGAGCTATCACCCGCCACGGGAACTCTGTCGGTGAAGAATACCAAGCTATAAAATTCTCCCGAGAATGTACGTATTCATCCCTGTCCCCTTTTATTTCCTTCTCTTTCGGATAATGAGGAAAAATAGCCCTTAGTTTTCCTCCTATCGAACTTTCAAGCCACATACCCGCATAATCCAATAAGTTTGCTTCCGTTATTAACACTTTTACCCCATTGATATCAAAAAGGACAGGAAGACAAGCTAGTTTTTTAGCTCCCAAATTCTCTAAAGTACATTTCGTAAACTTTGGTTCATTACCTGAATAAAAACTTTTTTCTCCCGGATACCAAACAACATCTTTCTTATTGAACATAAATTCGGCAACTTCATCCGTGACCTTATATTCACCCTTTATATTAGATAACCAACGCCACGAAACGCCGTTATCATACGCCCGCCATTCCAAAGAAATACGATCGGAAAAATCTATTCGTAGTTGATTATATATATCAGCTATCATTGAAGCCTTTTGGGATACCACCGGATGTAGGACAGTATTTACAGATGAACGGCTTACCTTTCTTACCTTTAATCTTTTATCCGCAGACATATCTGTCAAAAAAGCAATCTTCGCCTGCTTAACAATCGATTTTCCATCCATTATCACATTGAAACCAATCGAATCCGATATCCCAATTGTTACTGATACCCGGTGATCCGGCGAATGCAATATATAATCTTTGGCAAAGGTTCCAGTAGACAGCATTATCAAGACCAATAACGCAGAGGTTCGCAGATATATTTTTTTTCTTCGCATAATCCATTTTTTTGTGGAACACAAGGTACAGAAAATACCTCTATACCTTAGTGTTCCGATGTTTATCATTTTATTTTGTTCTAGCCAATCTTAATCCTGTAGGCCACGCCCTTTCACTAGGAGGCTGTACCCAACGCGAATATGTCAGATATACGGTTCCACCCCAATTCCAAATAGAACCACCACGTTTTATCTTGGCATACTGTCCCCATTGAACAGGAATATCATTCGGATAATTCTTCGGAGTTTCCGTATATGCAGTATGCCATTCCCAACAGTGCTCTGCTACATTACCGTTCATATCATAGAAACCTAAGCTATTCGGTAGTTTAGTTGCAATTTTCTTCAAGCTGTCAGTAGTACCTTCGATCCATCCATATAACTGAAGTTCTGAATAATCATCGGTTCCTGCATATTTCGTTCTGTGCTCTGCACCGCCTCCGGCTGCATATTCCCATTCTGCCTCATTAGGCAAACGATATCCTTTAGCGTTCCAATCACACACGACACGTTCTTCAATATTATTTTGGTATATCCAATTATCCGGGTCTGTTTCTCCGTTAATAGAATAACATGGAGACAATCCCTTCAAAAAACTCAACTTGTTACAGAATACGATAGCATCATACCAGGTTATATTCGATACGGGATAATAATCATCCACTGGTGAAGGACAATCCGTACAAGTAGGATTGTAATTCATCACTTCTACCCATAACTTCTGCGTGGTTTCCACTTTTGACAAATAAAATGCCGGAACGCTTACCAGAAATGTAGGTCCTGATTCATTTCCATCATTGCCTCCCATTAGGAAAGTAGCGGACTCCATTAATATCATATCCAATCCATCATCCACATAAGACGGAGTAAACAAAATCTCATTTCCATATTGTGTACCAATCTCATTAGTTGCATAAGCTCGTACATGATAAACTTTACCAGCCTGCAATCCGGAAAGTTCACTACTAAACGCTCCCATTCCTGCCCCATCTACAGTATAATTGTCAGCTAAAGTAGGTTCCTTTGTAGTAGACCAGCAAATCCCTCGGGCTGTGACAGCCGCTCCTCCATCCAAAGTAACATTACCTCCAGATTTTGCAGTAGTAGATGTGATATCCGTTACAGATAAAGTTGATAATGTCGGCAATACAGGCTGTATAGTAGAGAATGAAATTTCCTCTCCATAAGCAGTTCCCGCAAAATTAGTTGCATAAGCACGCAGATAATAGGTTACTTCCGGAGTCAGTCCTGTCAATGTGCTGATAAATTCACCTGTGCCTGTTCCGTCTACAGTCTTATTATCTTCAATAGTAGGATTATGATCCGTAGACCAACAGACACCACGAGCAGAAATGACATCATCACCATCCTTTGTGACATTTCCACCACTGATCGCAGTAGCACCAAAAGCATTAGTCACATGTGCCGATACAACAGTTGCCAATGTCGGATTCTTTGTCGTTATGGTATATTCTTCACCATAAACCACGCCTTTCTCATTAGTGACAAAGGCACGTATGTTATAGGTTTTACCAGGAACCAGCCCTGTGATAACATGTTGGAATGTCCCTTTTCCTGTTCCACAAAGTTTCTTGTCATTATCAGTTGTCGGGCTTTCAGTTGTAGCCCAGCAGACTCCCCTTTCTGTTATATTTCCACCTCCATCGGACATTACGTGTCCGCCAGCCAATACAGATGTGGCTTTGATATCCGTCGGAGCCACAGTCATGATCCGAGGAAGCATTACAACTTCCGAATTATTTTTCTCGTCGTCACAAGCGTACAGACAGAGTAATCCTGCTATGCATACCAGCAGATGATATATTTTTGTTTTCATGTTGTTTATTCTCCCGTATTGATTGTTACTTCCATTACTTCACTGTAATTGACATATCCGTTTGTCTTGGCTCCGATCCTGAAATAAACCCTGTTACCATTTACCTGTATTTTATACTTATTAGTTTGATAAGTATTATCTGTTGCTAAATTAAAAGTAAATGTCCCATTCTCACTACCAGTACTTTCCGTTAGTTTCCGGCTATAATGGCTACTTACATCATCAACCAACTTCTGATAATCCCAATAAGCATATCCCTCCGTCAATTTATAAGCCGGATCGTTCTTACTCACCTTGTAGCTTAAAGTAACTACTTCTCCATTCGCTTCAGCCGATGCTTCGATACGAGAATACGGAATAACAATAATATCCAGTTTCGTCTGTCCTTTTACTGTGGTTGTATACTCTCCTACAGTTTGAAACGGACCGGTTGCAGTAACAGAATAATCACAATTAAAAACTTTTGTATTAGCATACGATCCATCCTGCTTAGCGTAAAACCCTACAGGCTGTGTAGCTTTTGTTCCAATCTCCATGATTCTAATAATCGTTCCCGTTGAACCTTCTACCGGCAATGGCACAGGTTTACCCGTCTGCTGATCAATGATTAACCCATACAATCCACCATTCGGTGCATCATAATTATCCTTTTCACATGCTGCCAGTATACCTCCTATTAGAACAATGATTCCTATTAAATATTTAGTTTTCATAACTTACAAATTGAGTTTAGTTTAGAAATTCCGGATTCTGAATCAAACTAGGATTTGAATTCATATCATTTCCTGAGAATTTAGTATAATAGTTTTTCTCTGTAAAGACACGCTGCCGTTTAGGCAAATCATTAGCAACTTCAAACACGTACTTTCGAATACGCAAATCAAAGAAGGGATGTAGCCCTGCCCCACGGAAACCGTTAAGACCACCCTGCTCTACCGGTAGATGTGCAATACGCCACCTTTTCATATCCCAAAAGCGATGCCCTTCAAAAGCTAATTCCACCTGACGTTCGTGCCTTACTTTCTCCACATCCACTACCGCAAAAGGAGTTACCACTCCAGCCCTATCCCGTATTTTTTTAATAGCCTCAAAAGCTTCAGTCTGGTACTTACCCATTTCCACAGCAGCCTCAGCTAGATTCAGATAGACTTCAGCCAATCTGAAAATCGGGAAAGATGTTTCGGTCTTGCCGAAATCCCATTGTGCTTCAGTCTTCAGATTCTCATTGACAAACTTACGAATATTGAATCCTGTTTTCGAAGCATCTCCTGTATATGTACCTCCATCTTTACCAAAAATGGTATCTTTACGTTGTGTTTCAGGATCAATATATGTCTCCAACAAGTAAGAAGGACCGGGAGCGCTTTGGGCATAATATTTGGAACCATCTTTCAAAATCAATCCTCTTTGAAACTGCATTGTTGAGCCCAACAAAGAAGAACCCGGTACATAAATGGAAGCTAAGAATCGAGGATCTTTCCCTTGAAACATTTCATACGTTGTTTCGAATGACTGTCCAATATCTATCTTTCCTTCCGAACCATCCTGATATTCAAAAGCTTCGACCATTTCAAAAGTAGGAGTGATGGATCCCCAACGGCAATAAGAATAAGGCAAATGTTTCTTATCGTATGAATTTCCCAATCCCGTAGCTACGTCAAAAAGTTTCTCGAAGATGTATTCTCCATTATCTTTTGTAACGAACAATTTATTAAAATTCTGTTCCTTGTCCGGTATCTGGTTAAATAATTTGTAAGGTCCTTTTTTAATAATAAAATCCGCAGCATCATAAGCAATTTGATAGAACTCATCTGCCTTAGAACTTTCAATACCAGTAAGTTTACCCAGTCCCACTTTACCATATTTAGCAATAGAACCAGCATATAACGCAGCACGTGAACAAAGGGCCAAAGCAGCATATCTCGTCACTCGGGCTTTTTCAGTAGTTCGCACCTCGGGTAATGCTTCGGCAGCCTCTTTACAATCCTTGATAATAAATCGAAAAATTTCTTCTTCCGTTGAACGGGGAACTTCCAATTCAGCTAACGATTCTTTACCCGTATACTGCTGCGGTTTATCAATAAGAGGTACACCACCATATCTTTTTACCAAAGTAAAATAAACCCAAGCTCTCAAGAATTTGACTTCACCAATTGTTGTTTTCTTCTCATCCTCATTCATCGGAGCATCGATTATTTTCTCCAGAAAGTCATTGCAATTTCTTATCAGTCGATAAGATTCTGGATACACG
>OGFJ01002089.1_pt1 | contig 11324 bp, 14 predicted proteins | sample 1570861 | NCBI WGS metagenome assembly OGFJ01 (sample SAMEA2582060, study PRJEB24529) | metagenome | biome: Human gut stool | place: China | collected 2011
TAGATAATACTTAATGTACCTAATATTGCATATATTAATAGGAATGGTATTCCAATAATAAAATAAGCATTGCGGATCAGGTAATAATATGCCCACCAGGAAGGATATCTGTTTTTTGTTGTACTCATAATAAACCTCCATATTCACCTGAGTATATTTTAATCTCTTCAGGTGAATATGGCAATCGTATTTTAGTGGTTTTTCGATATTTTCATTTATTGTTTTATTCCGTCTTTATCATCTCCTTTAATATTTTTCAGTTTTTCTTCACGTACGCCAGGTGTTCTGCGCATATTGGTATTACCTCCGGCAATAATATCTTTGACTGAAGAAACCATATTCCCCAGCATATTAACGCCGTCACGTCCGCCCAGAAAATTAATTACATGGTCAGGCAGATAAGCCTGAAGCGCAAAAACGGCCGCAACCAGCGTGGTACAGACTCGGGCATAAATCAGCAAAAATCCAGCGATGCTGAATAACCCCGTAAGGGAGTCCGCCTGCACATTAACCAGAGCCGCGCCAAACAACGCATTCAGAATGGTGCCGCCGGCCACGATGGAGACCGATGCAAAAAAGAACCCGAATACCATCACCAGCGGTCTGATCATGCTGTCTATCAGGTAGATGTAACCGTAAGCGGCCCGGCTTCCCCGGTCCTGGCTTGTTCCCAGGTGGGTGGCCGCCCAGAGGGGGCCAGCAGCACATCCAATCAGCACGCTGACTATCCAGTTACCAATGCCGGTCATATCTCTTCAACCTCAGACGTGTTGATGGTGGCCGGATGGATTAATGAAAATGCCACCGGTCTGATCATTCTGCCCGTGGTGGAAAAGGTGTCCCCGGTGCTGTTCAGCTGCAGGATATGACGTTTCCCGGTCTGTGCGCGGGAAAGTGTCTCACTCAGTAACTGGTCATTCCATGCGCACGTGCCAATCTGCCATCCCAGACTCCTGCACGTGGCAAGCGCTGCTCGGAAGCGGTACAGGTCATACAGTGCTGCGTTGTGGCCACTTTCCAGCAGTGATTTCAGCGTGTTCTCTACCGGTATGTCCGTATTGGTGGCCAGCAGTTTGCGCAGGGCGGTGAACTCTTCAGGCATCCCCCTGAACTCACTCATCTGTCGGGCGGAATCAAGCCAGTTCAGCAGGAAGCGCCGGCGACGTCGTTCATTGTTGATGCTGTCCGGGGAGGTGGAGAGCGCTTCAAGCATATTCTCCAGTAACTGAATGACAGGGTTTTCCGGGGATTGAATGGTCATAACGATGTCCTGAAAAAAAATGCCCGGCAGCCGCTCTCCGTACACGCAGGTGTCACCGGTGCCGGGCATTGGGGAAAAGATGGGGAAAAAAAGCCCGGCCATAAAGGCCGGGAAAGTCGTCAAATGAAGACAGCAATTTTCATGTCAACGCTCCGTCATCAGATACCAGGTGCAGGAGCAGGGCGATCCTCGACTCCGGCAGAGGCTGGGCATCAAGCCGGAGGAGGTACTGGTAACGCGCTTTTGTCAGCCAGAGGGTGGAGGCAGCATCCAGCTCCTCCCTGGCTGCCGGATTGAGCGCAGGATCCGGGTACACTTTCATCAAAGACTGAACGATATCCTCCCTGACGGTTTTGATTTCACCGGCCATTTTCACGAAGTCCAGAAAGGCACTGTGACGGCGCAGGTGAGTGAAAGCGTGGCGTTCGGGGTCTGCTTTCAGGAAGAAGTAACCGGGAAACACGGCGTGTATATGACGACGGTAACCACAGACTTTATCCGTACGGCGGACCTTTTTCAGTATCAGGGGTGTCCAGGGAAGGACGTGTTGTTCGGAAAGCCAGGAAAAGAGATGTTCGCGATTTTTACCGGCAGCAATGTACTGTGCCAGATACCAGTTGCGTTGATGTAATTCACTGATATTCAAAATCCGGAACGCTCCGCGAAAATCGATCCCCGCAGGGGGGCTTCGATGTTGTTGTGAACGGCGAATACATAAAGCATGTGTCGGAAACAGCGGCTGACCCACGTTCAGCCTGGCCTGCAGTTCTGACAGGCACATGATTTACGCACTCTTGTAAGCCTTGTGGACGGTTTCGAGGCGGGCGAAAACCGACAACTCCTGCAAACAGGATTAATGGCTGGAAAATATATTACATAAGGATGTATCTGTGGCAAGAGCGAAGATAAGCAGTTGAATAGATCGTTATATTTGAAAGTACAGAATATTGTTCTATATTTGATGTTGTGTGCGGGATATTAGATCGTTTAAAAATTTTAGGCGATCTCTTCTACTGGAAAAGAAGAAAAAAGCAGCATAAAAGATCGTTTGTGAAATTGTTCATTTTTTTGACACAGTTCAAAAAAACGACGCTTTTTAGGGGGTTAAAGAGGGCAACTGTAACCCTGAGAAATCGTGTCGGCTTTTCAAAGCGGTGGAAACGAGGTATAGTGCGGATCGTTATGCAGTGGCTTTTGGGATCCTCGCGATCCGGAAAGTCAGAAAACGGCAGGATGCGCCATAAGGCATTCAGGATGTATGGCAGAAACGACGGCTGTTTGCCGGGGCCGGAAGGCTGAAAAAAGTTTCAGAAGACCATAAAGGCGAAACCCCCATAATCTTTCCTCGAAACTTGGCGGAATCTGAGAAAGATAATGGGGGTATCACGGAATACGGGACAAGTATATATGAAACCGTGTCAGAGATTCAACCCCTTGCAGTGCATTAACGCACGGCATTCTGTGCCCGCCATAAGCGACAGCTTGTGGCGGCCCTGAACCAGACCTCATTTACTGAAAGCACATACCGTCAGGTAAAGAACCCGAATCCGGTCTTCACACCCCGTGAAGATGCCGGAACGCTGAAGTTCTGCGAAAAACTGATGGAAAAGGCCGTGGGCTTCACCTCCCGTTTTGATTTTGCCGCGCATGTGGCGTATGCACGTTCGCGCGGCCTGCGCCGGCGTATGCCGCCAGTGCTGCGCCGAAGGGCGATTGATGCGCTGCTGCAGGGGCTGTGTTTCCACTATGACCCGCTGGCCAACCGCGTGCAGTGCTCCATCACCACGCTGGCCATTGAGTGCGGACTGGCGACGGAGTCTGAGGCCGGGAAACTCTCCATCACCCGTGCCACCCGTGCCCTGAAGTTCCTGGCTGAGCTGGGGCTGATGACCTACCAGACGGAATACGACCCGACAATTGGCTGTAACATCCCGACCGACATCACGTTCACGCCGGCACTGTTTGACTCACTCGATATCTCAGAAGAGGCAGTGGCTTCCGCACGCCGCAGCCGCGTGGAATGGGAAAACAGGCTGCGAAAAAAGCAGGGGATGGATGCGCTGGGTATGGATGAACTGATAGCGAGGGCCTGGCGTTTTGTGCGCGAGCGTTTCCGCAGTTATCAGGCAGAGCTTAAGTCCCACGGCATGAAACGTGCCCGTGCGCGCCGTGATGCGGGCCGGACCCGTCAGGACATTGTCACCCTGGTGAAACGGCAGTTGACGCGTGAAATTGCGGAAGGGCGTTTCCGGGGAAGCCTGGAAGCCGTGAAGCGCGAAATCGACCGTCGCGTGAAGGAACGCATGATAATGTCGCGGAACAACAACTACACACGGCTGGCCACTGCCTCACCCTGAGTTTGACCTCATCTGAATAATCCGGCCTGCGCCGGAGGCTTCCGCACGTCTGAAGCCCGGCGACGCACAAAAAAGCAGCACAGCACACAAAAAACAGCCTCATCATCTGCCTTCCGGCTCATCATGCTCCCCCTGTTTTTCACGCAAAACACGTCTCACAGACGGGTAATTCTGTTTATCCACATTTAACTGCAAGGGACTTCTCCATAAGGTTACAACCGTTAATGCTATAAAGCGCCAGCCGCAGGCGTTACAGGGTGCAATGTTTCTTTTAAACTCCAGTACTGTATTTCCTTTAAACTACTTAATTACTTCCATTTAAAAAGAAAACCTGTTCAATGCCTGTCCTGTGGACAGACTGATATGCACCTCCCACGCTGACGCGCGGGCCCCGAACCTCACCGCTGAAACCACAGCAAAAAGACATCAGGAATAAAAACACCACACAAACGCAGCACCGTGCCCACCCCTCATAACTGAAAAGCGAGGCCGCCCCCGCCCGAAGGGCGGGAACAACATCGCTTTTAATTATGAATGTTGTAACTATACTCCGTCATCGCTGTCAGTCTTCTCGCTGGAAGTATTGAGTACACGCTCGTAAGCGGCCCTCACGGCCCGCTAACGCGGAGATACGCCCCGACTTCGGGTAAACCCTCGTCGGGACCACTCCGACCGCGCACATAAGCTCTGTCATGGCTGAAAGCGGGTATGGCTTAGCAGGGCTGAGGATGGGTAAGGTGAAATCTATCAATCAGTACCGGCTTACGCCGGGCTTCGGCGGTTTCACACCTGTGCTACATGTAACCACCGTATGCCGCCTTACATGCGCTGACGCGCATTATTTGCCTTGTTTCGTCTGAAAGTAATCACTATGATTAAATATGATTAACAACCAATCGGATACGCAAATGAAAAACAATACCGCACAGGCAACAAAAGTCATTACCGCGCATGTGCCATTACCTATGGCTGATAAAGTCGACCAGATGGCCGCCAGGCTGGAACGCTCCCGGGGCTGGGTTATCAAACAGGCGCTTTCTGCATGGCTTGCCCAGGAGGAGGAGCGTAATCGCCTGACGCTGGAAGCCCTGGACGATGTGACATCCGGACAGGTCATCGACCATCAGGCTGTACAGGCCTGGGCGGACAGCCTCAGTACTGACAATCCGTTACCGGTGCCACGCTGATGGAACTGAAGTGGACCAGTAAGGCGCTTTCTGATTTGGCGCGGTTATATGATTTTCTGGTGCTGGCCAGTAAACCTGCGGCCGCCAGAACGGTGCAATCCCTGACACAGGCACCGGTCATTCTGTTAACTCATCCACGTATGGGAGAACAGTTGTTTCAGTTTGAACCCAGGGAGGTCAGACGGATTTTTGCTGGCGAGTACGAAATCCGTTACGAACTTAATGGCCAGACTATTTATGTATTGCGCCTGTGGCACACACGAGAAAACAGGTAGATTGTGTGTGGGGACAACTTAACATAGCCTGCAGATATTAATTCTGGAACATTATTATCAGGCCAGATATTTTTCATTCCATTAAATAATCTTGTAGGAGATAAAATGAATTACGATGAAATAACGAAAATTACCGCTGAACGTATTAGCGACTACATGACCGAAGCAGTTAATACAGACTCTATAGCCGTTGCGGAAATGTTTCATAACGCTGCCTGGGGAGTGCGAACATTGTGGTTTGAACGTAACCGGCTCATTTAAACCGTCTGGTCTGTTTCCTCCGGCTCTACAAAAATAATGTCCATCATTTTTAATGGACACTATCGTATGAAACACCGGACCTGGATCACTGAAGCTTTACGTCTTCACTTTGAAGAACATTTACCCCGGGTTGTGGCCGGGCGTCGCCTGGGTGTACCAAAATCAACAGTTTGTAGTATGTTCGTGCGCTTTCGGAGAGCTGGCCTTTCGTGGCCTTTGCCCGCAGGCATGTCGGAGCAGGAACTTGATGCCTGCCTTTACGGACAATTTTCCACGGTACCAGTCGTACGTCCTGAAAGCACCGTTATATCCGAAGCCCCCGTGGTAAAAAAACGTCCCCGGCGGCCCAACTTCCCTTATGAGTTTAAAATCGCCTTAGTGGAGCAGTCACTGCAGCCCGGAGCCTGTGTGGCGCAGATCGCCCGGGAAAACGGAATCAACGATAACCTGCTCTTCAACTGGCGCCATCAATACCGGAAAGGTGGCCTGCTGCCTTCCGGAAAAAATATGCCGGCACTGCTTCCCGTGACGTTAACGCCGGAGCCGGATAATAAAATCCCGGCCCCCGCACAGGAACCTGAGCAGATAAATACACCGCCCGACAGTCTGTGCTGTGAGCTGGTTCTGCCGGCCGGAACTCTCAGGCTGAAAGGTGAACTGACGCCGGCGTTATTACAGACACTTATCCGCGAAATGAAAGGGAGCAGCCACTGATGATATCTCTCCCTGCAGGTTCGCGTATCTGGCTGGTTGCAGGTATCACCGATATGCGAAATGGCTTTAACGGCCTGGCATCAAAAGTTCAGAACGTCCTGAAGGATGACCCGTTCTCCGGACACCTGTTCATCTTCCGCGGACGCCGGGGTGACCAGATAAAAGTGTTGTGGGCTGACAGTGACGGACTGTGCCTCTTCACCAAACGCCTGGAGCGGGGCCGCTTCGTCTGGCCAGTCACCCGTGACGGCAAGGTGCACCTTACTCCGGCTCAGTTATCCATGCTTCTTGAAGGTATCAACTGGAAGCACCCGAAACGAACGGAACGCGCTGGAATCCGCATATAACCCGTTGTAAAATGAGGATATGGACACCTCACTTGCTCATGAGAACGCCCGCCTGCGGGCACTGTTGCAGACGCAACAGGACACCATCCGCCAGATGGCTGAATACAACCGCCTGCTCTCACAGCGGGTGGCGGCTTATGCTTCCGAAATCAACCGGCTGAAGGCGCTGGTTGCGAAACTGCAACGTATGCAGTTCGGTAAAAGCTCAGAAAAACTTCGTGCAAAAACCGAACGGCAGATACAGGAAGCACAGGAGCGAATCAGCGCACTTCAGGAAGAAATGGCGGAAACGCTGGGTGAGCAATATGACCCGGTACTGCCATCCGCCCTGCGCCAGTCTTCAGCCCGTAAACCGTTACCGGCCTCACTTCCCCGTGAAACCCGGGTTATCCGGCCGGAAGAGGAATGCTGTCCTGCCTGTGGTGGTGAACTCAGTTCTCTGGGATGTGATGTGTCAGAGCAACTGGAGCTTATCAGCAGCGCCTTTAAGGTTATCGAAACACAACGTCCGAAACAGGCCTGTTGCCGGTGCGACCATATCGTGCAGGCACCAGTACCTTCAAAACCCATTGCACGCAGTTATGCCGGAGCGGGGCTTCTGGCCCATGTTGTCACCGGGAAATATGCAGACCATCTGCCGTTATACCGCCAGTCAGAAATATACCGTCGTCAGGGAGTGGAGCTGAGCCGTGCCACACTGGGGCGCTGGACAGGTGCTGTTGCTGAACTGCTGGAGCCGCTGTATGACGTCCTGCGCCAGTATGTGCTGATGCCCGGTAAAGTCCATGCTGATGATATCCCCGTCCCGGTCCAGGAGCCGGGCAGCGGTAAAACCCGGACAGCCCGGCTGTGGGTCTACGTCCGTGATGACCGTAACGCCGGTTCACAGATGCCCCCGGCGGTCTGGTTCGCGTACAGTCCGGACCGGAAAGGTATCCATCCACAAAATCACCTGGCCGGTTACAGCGGTGTGCTTCAGGCCGATGCTTACGGTGGTTACCGGGCGTTATACGAATCCGGCAGAATAACGGAAGCCGCGTGTATGGCTCATGCCCGGAGAAAAATCCACGATGTGCATGCAAGAGCGCCCACCTACATCACCACGGAAGCCCTGCAGCGTATCGGTGAACTGTATGCCATCGAGGCAGAGGTCCGGGGCTGTTCAGCAGAACAGCGTCTGGCGGCAAGAAAAGCCAGAGCCGCGCCACTGATGCAGTCACTGTATGACTGGATACAGCAACAGATGAAAACACTGTCGCGTCACTCAGATACGGCAAAAGCGTTCGCATACCTGCTGAAACAGTGGGATGCACTGAACGTGTACTGCAGTAATGGCTGGGTGGAAATCGACAACAACATCGCAGAGAACGCCTTACGGGGAGTGGCCGTAGGCCGGAAAAACTGGATGTGTGTGTCACGAAGGAGAACTGATAGCGGCAATATGAAAATTGCAGCATAAGTTATCCATGCTCTGAGGTGGGTGGAGGTGGGCCCTCCGGTCAGGGTTTGCAGGAACACTGACCAAACGACCCGGTGCTGCTTCATTCTAAGGAATGTAGTGGTGAGCGACTCGGGAAAAGGCAGAGATCTACTGTCACGTGGGGTTCGGGAAGCTGAACGAAAGTAAACTGTCCGATGAAGCATCGAAATCTTAGATGATGTCAAAATGGGGCCGTACAGCCGTCCTCTGATAAGCGCAGAAGACACCTGCTTACTGACTGCGCGGCATCCGGTGTTAAGGCAGCAGGATCCCGGGCCAGACCATCTCAGGGAACGTGAGAACCTGTTTCCGGCACGTATCGGGAAACAGGGGCGGACCCATTCGTAGTAGTGATGAAAGATCTGTAATGGGTCTGGAGCGAAGGGATGGGGATCACATTCATTGCAAAAGACACAACCCATAAGGGGATGATGTAACTGATGCAACGAAAATCATTCGAAATACCAAAAGCACTGGTCTGGGCATCATATCTGGATGTGCGTCGCAACAAGGGAGCCCCCGGATGCGACGGACAGACTTTGAAAATGTTCGACCAGCAACGTGATGGCAATCTATACAAGATCTGGAACCGGCTATGTTCGGGAACATGGTTTCCGCCACCTGTGCTGGAAAAACGGATCCCGAAGCCGAATGGCAAGGAGCGCATTCTGGGGATCCCAACAGTATCCGATCGAATTGCTCAGGGAGCGATAAAACTTTTTATGGAAGAAAAGCTTGACCCGATTTTCCATGCTGATTCTTATGGTTACCGACCAGGCAAATCAGCTCATGACGCTCTGAAACAATGTGCCATCCGGTGCTGGCGTTATAGCTGGATACTGGAAGTGGACATCAGTGCGTTTTTCGACCATGTGAGACATGATCTGGTGCTCAAAGCACTGGAACACCACGGGATGCCTAAATGGGTCATCCTGTACTGTCGACGCTGGATGGAAGCACCAATGCAGAGTTGTGAAAATGGAGAATTAATAACCCGAACACGAGGCACTCCGCAGGGCGGGGTCATTAGTCCGCTACTTGCTAACTTGTTCCTTCACTATGCATTTGATTTGTGGATGGAAAGAGAATATCGGGGGGTACCGTTTGAGAGGTACGCTGATGATATTGTAGTACATTGTTCACGAATGAGTGATGCAACAAGGCTGAAGAACAGGTTATCGGAGCGCTTCTCGGAAGTCGGGCTGGTCCTGAATGCAGGGAAAACGAATATCGCCTACATTGACACGTTTAAAAGGAGAAACGTCGCAACGAGTTTCACCTTTCTCGGATATGACTTCAAAGTGCGTACGCTGAAGAATTTCAAAGGCGAACTGTACCGAAAATGCATGCCGGGTGCGTCAAATGCAGCAATGCGCAAAATAACAGAAACAATCAAGAAGTGGCGTATACATCGCTCAACAGCTGAGAGTTTGCTGGATTTTGCGAGGCGCTACAATGCGATAGTGAGAGGCTGGATCGAGTACTACGGAAAGTTCTGGTCCAGAAATTTCAACTATCGACTGTGGAGTGCAATGCAGTCACGTCTGCTCAAGTGGATGCAGTCTAAATACAGACTTTCGAACCGGAGGGCTCAGCGAAAGCTGACGCTGGTAAGGAAGGAGTATCCGAAGCTATTTGTCCACTGGTATTTACTACGTGCATCGAATGAGTGATCAAGAGCCGTATGACGCGAGAGTGTCACGTACGGTTCCGTGAGCAGCCGGGGAGTGAAATTCTCTCCGGCTGACTCGACTCGCGGGTTCCGACAGCGGTGGTGAACATGCGGCGGTGTTGTACTCGCTGATCGGCACATGCCGTCTGAACAATGTGGAGCCAGAAAAGTGGCTGCGTTACGTCATTGAACATATCCAGGACTGGCCGGCAAACCGGGTACGCGATCTGTTGCCCTGGAAAGTTGATCTGAGCTCTCAGTAAATATCAATACGGTTCTGACGAGTCGCTTACTCATATGTCCATGATGCTGAACTATCTATCCTGAATCCAGGATTCAGCCAATGCCCACCATCAATGCCCAAAATCCATAAGCCTTTTTTTGGTAATGCTGCCAACTTACTGATTTAGTGTATGATGGTGATTTTAAGGTGCTTGCGTGGCTTCCATTTCCATCAGATGTCCTTCCTGCTCCGCTACTGAAGGCGTGGTGCGTAACGGCAAAAGCACTGCCGGACATCAGCGCTATCTCTGCTCTCATTGCCGTAAAACATGGCAACTACAGTTCACTTACACCGCCTCTCAGCCCGGTACGCACCAGAAAATCATTGATATGGCCATGAATGGCGTCGGATGTCGCGCCAGTGCACGCATTATGGGCGTTGGCCTCAACACGGTTTTACGTCACTTAAAAAACTCAGGCCGCAGTCGGTAACCTCGCGCATACAACCGGGCAGTGATGTGATTGTCTGCGCTGAAATGGACGAACAGTGGGGCTACGTCGGTGCTAAATCACGTCAGCGCTGGCTGTTTTACGCGTATGACAGGATACGGAGGACTGTTGTGGCGCACGTCTTCGGTGAACGCACTCTGGCCACACTGGAGCGTCTTCTGAGCCTGCTGTCGGCCTTTGAGGTCGTGGTATGGATGACGGATGGCTGGCCGCTGTATGAATCACGCCTGAAGGGAAAGCTGCACGTTATCAGCAAGCGTTACACTCAGCGCATTGAGCGACATAATCTGAATCTGAGACAACATCTGGCAAGGCTGGGACGGAAGTCACTGTCGTTCTCAAAATCGGTGGAGCTGCATGACAAGGTCATCGGGCATTATCTGAACATAAAACACTATCAGTAAGTTGGAGTCATTACCGGTTTTTCTTATTTCATAAAAAACAAAAATCAGGTTGAAGCATGATTGAGTGATACATAATACTTGCGCAGCAACCAGGCGCGTGCAATAAAAAATCCGGTGGTAAAACCTGACGAGCAGAAAAACAGAATCAGTTGCGTTGTCGTCAACTGTAGCACGCCGCCACGAACCGCTTCCTGATAACCAAGATAGTAGCGCAGGAAAAAATAGAGCAGCAGAATAATCAATATGGCATAGCTACCCGGTACAACGAGGCTATGCGCTCTTTCCCCTAATTTAAACCGACTACGCGGGAACAAATAACGTGATAGTAAGGCACCAGCCAGCGCGCCAGCGCCCCAGACCGGCACGGTTAATGCCGGATACGGATAATAGCGAAAGGTCAGTATCGACAGCAGAATAAACACCAGCGGAAAAATAATCGCCTGACGCGTGTTCACTTCATGTGAAAAACATGCCCTGATACTTAAATACAGCAGAACAACAAACACGATATATACCCATACAGGCGTATGTTGAAGAATTTCCAGCATAGTACCTCCCTGACAACTGGTAATGATGTTAATATGACGCATAGTGCTTACAACCTTATCTTTTCAGAGATTACGTGGTTCTGTCA
>OGFJ01002100.1_pt1 | contig 11285 bp, 9 predicted proteins | sample 1570861 | NCBI WGS metagenome assembly OGFJ01 (sample SAMEA2582060, study PRJEB24529) | metagenome | biome: Human gut stool | place: China | collected 2011
TTTCCCTACACGACGCTCTTCCGATCTGCTCTCCCATCGTCACCGAGATCATGAACACCGAGCACCTGCCCCTGTTCGAGAATGTAGACCTCATCCAGGTGGGTGCCCGCAATATGCAGAACTTTGAGCTGCTCAAGGCCGTGGGCCGCCAGAAAAAGCCTGTGCTGCTCAAGCGCGGTCTGGCCAACACGCTGGAAGAATTTGTGATGAGCGCCGAGTACATCATGGCTGAGGGCAACGAGAACGTTATCCTCTGCGAGCGCGGCATCCGCACCTTTGAGACCAGTATGCGCAACACCCTGGACCTGGCCGGTGTGGTCATGCTCCACAAAATGACCCACCTGCCCGTGGTGGTGGACCCCAGCCACGCCTGCGGCCACGCCTGGATGGTGCCCCAGCTGGCCAAGGCCGCTGTGGCCGCCGGTGCCGACGGCCTGATGATCGAGGTGCACAATAACCCCGCCAAGGCCAAGTGCGATGGTGCCCAGAGCCTGACCCCCGACCAGTTCGATGAACTGATGGGCTTTATCACCAAAGAAGTCGAGTTCTTTGGCAAGAAGATGAACTGAGAATGGAACGACCCTCTCGGCACGCGGCAGCGTGACTGAGGGGGTTGTTTTCTTTTGTCATCAAATATGGTATACTATGGTGTATTTTGAATTCACCCTTGAAACGAGGTATTTCTATGAAAGCTCATATTGCACGCAACCAGAATGCCGGCATCCCGCTGGCGCTGGGCTGGAACCTTTCTGCCGCTGACCGGGGCATTCTGGAGGGGATGGCCCCCGCTTTCGGGATGAAGCTGCAGCTGGTCTCCCCTGCCGATGCAGGCAGGACCGTGGCCCAGCTGCTGGGCGAGGTGGAGGTCAAAACCACCCGCACTCTGGTGCTGGAGCCGGGTGCTTATCCCCCGGCGCTGGTGCTGGCCAACTTCAAGGATAAGGATGTGGACACCCTGCTCGACCTGATGAAGCAGGCACAGGTAAACATCCCCCTCAAGGCCGTTGTGACCCCCACCAGCAAGAACTGGGTGTTCGGTGACCTGCTGGCACATCTGCAGGAAGAGCACACCGCCTTTACCGCCGCAAAGGAGACCGCCAAAGCATGATGACCAAGCGTATTTTTTCCGCCCTGCTGGCGGCTGCGCTCAGCCTGAGCCTGCTGGCTGGCTGCGGCAGTACCTCCGGCTCCACCGCCTCCAGCGCCGCCGATGGCCCGCAGCGCTACTCCACCGTGTTCTATGATGTGTTCGACACCGTGACGCAGGTCATCGCCCACTGCGACAGCGAGGAAGAGTTCACCGCCCAGATGGACGCACTTCACGCCGACCTTGTGGAGTACAACCAGCTCTATGATATTTATAATGATTACGATGGCGTGACCAACATCAAGACCATCAACGACAATGCGGGCATTGCCCCGGTGACAGTGGATGACAAGATCCTCGGAATGCTGGAGCTGGCCCAGACCATGTATGACACCACCGGCGGCAAGCTGAACATTGCACTGGGCAGTGTGCTGAACATCTGGCACAACTACCGCGAGGCCGCACTGGCCGATGACAATGACAGCAACAACCAGCTGCCCACACAGGAAGAGCTGGATGCCGCCGCACAGCACTGCGATATCGCCAACCTCATCATTGATGAAGATGCCAAAACGGTCTATCTGGCCGACCCGGCCATGTCGCTGGACGTGGGCAGCGTGGGCAAGGGTTACGCCGTGGAGCAGGCCGCACAGGCCGCCGAAGCCCGGGGCCTGACCAGTGCCCTCATCAGCGTGGGCGGCAACCTGCGGGCCATCGGCACCAAGCCGGACGGCTCCCAGTGGGTAGGCGGCGTGGAAAACCCGTGGAACTCTTCCGAGGTCTACACCAACGGCAGCGCCACTGTAGCCGCCGTCAAGATGAGTGACCTCTCCCTTGTGACCAGCGGCGACTACCAGCGCTACTACGTTGTGGACGGTGTGCGCTACCACCACCTCATCGACCCGGCCACCCTCTGGCCCGCCGCCTACTTTGACGGCGTGAGCGTGCTGGCTCCGGACTCCGGTGTGGCCGACTGCCTGACCACCGGCCTGTTCTGCCTGCCTCTGGAAGAGGGCAGGCAGCTCGTGGAATCGCTGGACGGCGTGGAAGCCCTCTGGTGCACCACCGATGGCGAAGTGGTCACCTCCAGCGGGTGGAGCGAGCATACGAATTAAATAAGGAACGACCCTCTCCGTCATTGCTTCGCAATGCCACCTCTCCCGAAGGGCGAGGCTATGCTGCCTTTATCCCAGGCCAGCGATAGGCTCCCCCTTCGGGGGAGCTGGCAAAGCCAACAGGCTTTGACTGAGAGGGTCGTTCTTTTACTTGATATCCAGTTCGGGCGGCACGTCGATCTGATCAGAGACGTACTTGCCGTTCTTTTTGCGCTGACGCACACACTCGGTGAGCAGATACTCGATCTGCCCGTTCACCGAGCGGAAGTCATCCTCAGCCCACGCGGCAAGGGCATCGTAGAGCTTCGCATTCAGGCGCAGGGGGATCTGCTTTTTCGGCTCTGCCATCAGTACAGGCTGCCGCTGTTCACAATGGGCTGCGCGTCACGGTTGCCGCAGAGCACCACCAGCAGGTTGGAGACCATTGCCGCTTTGCGCTCATCGTCCAGTTCCACCACTTTGTTCTCACTCAGGCGATCCAGCGCCATCTCCACCATACCCACGGCACCGTCCACGATCATCTTGCGGGCATCAATGATGGCGCTTGCCTGCTGGCGCTGCAGCATGACCGCTGCGATCTCGGGGGCGTAGGCCAGATAAGTGATGCGGGCTTCCACCACCTCGATACCGGCCTCGGCCACGTTCTTCTGGATCTCGTCCCGGATGCGGGCAGCCACTACCTCGGAGGAGCCGCGCAGGCTGCCCTCGTCGGCTACGCCGTCGCCGGTGGTATCCACGTTGGGAGAAACATCATAGGGGTACACCCGCACCACGTTGCGCAGGGCGCTGTCGCACTGCAGGGAGAGATATTCCTTGTAGTTGTCCACGTTGAACACAGCCTTGGCGGTATCGGTCACGCGCCAGATGACTGCAATGCCGATCTCCACCGGGTTGCCCAGACAATCGTTGATCTTCTGGCGGGAGTTGTTCAGGGTCATCATCTTGAGCGAGATTTTTTTGCTCATGGACTCGACGCTCATCTGAGCATTCTGGCCGTTATTGCCAAACAGTGAAGCCACGCTGTTTTCCTTGCTGTTCACATCTCCGCTCTGGCTCAGGCGGGTACCGGCGGCGGGGTTGACGGCGGTGCAGAAGGGGTTTACCCAGTAAAAGCCCTGTCCCTTCAGGGTGCCGATGTAATCGCCAAACAGAGTGAGCACCAGCGCCTCCTGCGGCTTTAGCACTTTAAGGCCGCAGAACAGGAAAATACCTGTGATCCAATACGCAATGGACAAAATCAGCAGCGGCACGCCCAGAAGCATCCGGTCTGCATCCAGCAGGGTGATGCTGCAAATGAACAGAGCAATGGATGCTACATAGCCCAGCAGGGTCAGCAGAAGCATGGTCATGCCGTTCTTCTTGGTCTGTAAGATCTTCTCTTCCATAAAATGTCCCTCCTTTACAGGGTTCGGAAGTTTCTTTCTGATATCAAAATCATATCACATTGTATTTTGATTGTCAAGAACTTCCGATAAACACAAAACCTCCCGCTCAGATGAGCGGGAGGTTTTATTACGCACAGTTATAATTACCAGAACCAATACCGTTTCTTGACGGCGATATACACGATCAGGCAGACCACGGTCAGCGCACCGGCGGCGATGAAGAAGGTCCAGTTGATATTGGTGAAGCGCAGATTCTGGTTGGTCAGCAGGTAGCTGCCAGCCGTATCGGCGGTAATGGTGCCATCCTTGTAGCTGTTCAGGAACTGCCACTTTTCGCTGGCAGTGTTGTGCAGATACAGGCGGCTGTAAGCGGCGTTCTCACCGGTCAGGGTGATCTGCACCACGCAGGGCAGCGCGCCGCTTTCGCCCAGCTGGAAGCTCAGGCCGTTTTCATCGGGGGCAAAAGTCAGGGCGGTGCTGAACCCGCCCTGGGTGCTCTTGATGCCGGTGCCATCGATCCGCAGGGTATAATCCTCGCCCAGCACGATCAGGCTGCGGCCTGTGGTGCGCAGGGCGCTCAGGATCTCGCCGGTGATGGCGGGCACGTCGCTCTGATAGAGGGACACTTCCTCCCCTGCGGCGTTCTGGATGGCGGCCACGGTGGCATCGGTGGTGACATTTTCCTCGGTGCCCTCACCGCTGGTGTCGCTGCTGCTGCCGGAGGTGGAGGCGGTGCGGTTGACGATGACCGTGACCGAGGTGGAGGCGGTGCCGTTGGAGACCACCACGGAGGTGGCACCCGTGGCAACGCCGGTGATGACACCGGAACCGCTGACGGTGGCAATGCTCTTGTCCTGGCTCTTGAAGGTCAGGCTCTGGCTGGCGGAGGCCGGCGACACCTTGCCGGTGATGGTCTTGGAGGAGCCCGGCTTGAGCACCACATAGTTGGTGTTCAGGGAGATGGACTGGCTGGAAACGGTGCTGGTGTTGGCCGCAACCACCGTAACGGTGGCCGTGCAGCTCACGTTGCCGTCCGTGGCGGTGATGGTGGCCTTGCCGGGGGCAACGCCGGTCACCTTGCCAAAGTTGTTGACGGTGGCCACCTTCTCATTGGAAGAGCTCAGGCTGACGTTGATATAGTTGGCCGCCGAGGTGGGCAGCACCGCCAGCGAAAGGCTGGTGGTCTCGCCCACGGCAATGGTGCTGGATGCAAGGGTGATGTCCATTTCGGTGGCGATCATGCTGGCATCCGGCTGGGGAGTGATGGTATAGGTGCAGCTTACCCCGCCGCAGGTGGCGGTGATGTTGGCCGTACCCAGGCCCACAGCCTGCGCCACGCCCTCACTGTCCACCGAGACAACATTGGGGTTATCAGAGACATAGGTCACGCCGTTCTTGCTGGCGGCATTGGCGGGGGTGGTCACCGGGGAGAGCTGCTGGGCTGTGCCTGCCAGTGGGGCGGCATCGTAGCTGCCGGTCTCGATGCTCTCGGCGGTAACTTTATCCCAGGGAAAGCTCACCTTGGGCAGCGTGAGGGCCAGCGGCGTGGTAACAGGGCCGGCAGCCGACGCAGGCAGGGCGGCGGCACAGGCCAGCACACCCAGCAGAGCCGCGCTGGCGGCCAGCTGTTTCGGGTTCAGTTTCATTCTTTCGTACCTCTTGGGCGTGGAATCGGCGGGCGCTTAGCGGAACAGCACGCCCAGGGCCTCCATCACATAGTCAAAGTAAGTCAGTTCATCGTACTCCACACGGGCGGTGACGCTCATGCCGTTGGAAAGATCCACCTTGTCGCCGCTGGTGCTCACGACATAGGTGTTGTCCGGCTTGATGGTCATCTTGTAGTAAGACCCGCTGGTGTTGGTGGTCACGTCACTGTCGATGGAGGTAACAGTGCCGGTCAGGGTGCCGTAGGAATACTCCGACAGGCCGGTGATGGCGATCTTGCAGGGGTCGCCCACGTTGATCAGCGGCCGGTCGTTGACGGTGACAGCCGCCACGATCTCAAGGTCGCTGTTCTCGCTGGCAACGGTGGCCAGAGCGGAGCCTGCGCTGAGCACCATGCCCACCTTGTAGGGGGTGTCCATGTGGATGACACCGGAGGTGGGAGCGTAGATGTAGTAATCATTTGCGCCGGTGTTCAGGGCATCCAGCTGGGCCTCAATGTTGTCAATGTTGGCCTGCACGCTGGTCAGGTTGGCAGAAATGGACTGCAGGGTGGAGTAGTACAAGCTCTCCACCTCGCTCTGGTTCTGCTCCATCATGGTCTTGATCTGCTCATCGGTGTAACCGGCGGCCTGATAGGGCGAAGCATCAAACGCCTTCTGGCTGACCTGGCTCTTGTAGCTCTCGTACTGGTAGTAATAGGGCTGATCGTCGATGTCGGTCTCGCTGAAGTAGTTCTTGTCGTCCTGAATGGACTTGAGCAGCTTTTCGTACTGGCTCTTCTGCTTTTTGTAGATGTCCAGCTGCTTCTGGTAGCTGTCCTGCTGGATGTCCAGATCGGTGCTCTTGATGTGGGCAATGAGGTCGCCCTCGGTGACATAGCTGCCCTCCGAGATGTTCAGCTCGGTGATGGAGCCGGAGTAACTGGACATGATATAGGTCTTGTTGGCCGCCTGCACTGAGCCAGTGGACTGGCTGACGTAGGTGCGCTTGTTCTGGGTGCTCCAGATCACCAGAAACACCATGAGGAAAGCCACCAGAAGAATGAGCGCGTAGCCAAAGGCCGGCAGCTTCTTCTCCATCATAATGCGGCGGTCCTGCAGGTCGGAAAGATTCTGAATGCGAGTGGTCATATTACTTCGTCTCCATAAAAACGTCCATGACACCGTTTTCGCTGTCCTGATTGACGTAGATGCTGTAGGTAGTGCCGGTCAGCTCGATCTCGTGCTCGTAGGCATAGATGTTCAGCTTCTGGCTGGCAAGGCTGCTGTGATCCATGGGGCCGGTGAAGTGGGCGTACAGGCAGCCCTTCACCCGCAGCACAGCGTCCTGCTCGTAGCCCGGCTCCAGGCGGGGGATGAGCTGGTTGACCTGCATCATAAAATAGATCTGCGGCTCCGGGTTGGGGCCGGAGGTAAACTTGACGCACTGGATCACAGGGCCAACCGGCATGGCGCTGTGGCTCTTGATAAAGTTCTGCATCTGGGTCAGGATCACGCCCAGGTTGCCCAGCTCGCTGGCATCGATCTTGCGTGCCAGAACGTTGGTCAGCTTCAGGGTCTTGTTTTCTGCAACTTGGATCTCTCTCATAATATTGTCCACCTGTTTCTTTTTTTGTTTGCAATAAGCAATTGTCTGGGGTCAAAGATTCTTTTTTACCGTTTTGCCAAAGACTCTCCTCAAAGCGGCCTCACCCTCTCAGTCAAAGCCTAACGGCTTTGCCAGCTCCCCCAAAGTGGGAGCTCTTGACAAAAAGGGTCACAGCTGCTTTTATATCCGAATTTGTACTTCCCTATCAATGGTCTCGCATACAGCATCAAAATGATTGTTAACATCCCGATTAGAGAACCGTAAAACTTTCAAGCCATAGCCATGCAGGATAGCACTTCGTTCCTCATCGTAAGCTTTCCCCTGTTCAGTATAATGCTGTGAGCCGTCAAGTTCAATAACCAATCTTGCATCCGCGCAATAAAAATCCACAATAAACGATTCAATGATCCGCTGTTTGTAGAATTTTACCGGATATTTCCGCAAGAAAACATACCAAAGCCGTTGCTCCTGTGGTGTCATTTCCCTCCGAAGTCTTCGGGCTACATCCAGCATATCGTTATTCTTGACAACTGTCGTCTTTTTCATCAGCTTATACCTCTACCGGGCTCACCCTCTCCGTCAGCGCACACGCGCTGCCACCTCCCCCAAAGTGGGAGGTTTTGACAGAATGATTCACTCCCTGCACTGTGGGCAAGTCTGCGTTCACACTACGCAAAGGGAAACCCACCGTACACTGCGCTATGCCAAGGGCTCTCCCTTCGGGAGAGCTGGCGCAAAGCGCCTGAGAGGGTGAGGATGCTCACGGTAAGCCACTCACACAGCGATAAAGTGTCACTATGTAAAGAGCATTCCTGTAAGGATAAACATAATCTTCTACCACACACAATTGCCTACCGCAACGCGATAAGCAACATAAAAATAAGATGTGCCAGGAGGCACACGCCTCCTGGCACACCATAACGAGGCATTGTTGTCTGCCCCGCGCTAACAAGTAGGGCGGTGCAGTTTCCTCAACGCTTCATAATTTTAGACTAACTAGATTAGCCCCAGATCTCCAGAGAGTTGCCATTCTTCTTGATGGTGTACTTGGGAGTGGGCTCAGTCTTGAACAGCTTCACATCGCCAGCGGTGTTCTTGACCTCGGTGCGGCCCAGGTTGTAGATAGCAGCAGCGGAGCCCAGGATCTGAGCAATGCCGTCGCCGATCTGACCAGCCTTGAACTTGTCAGCGCCGACAACCTTGCCGAACATGGTGCCCAGGTCAGCCTTGGTAGCGTGGCCGCTGAAGACGTAGCCCAGAGTGTTCTGGATAGTGCCAGTGATGAAGTTGTTGCCGATCAGGGTAACAATGTTGGTGGAGAAAGCCTTAACGTTGTCCAGGTTCCAGATAGGAGCGGTAACAGCGCCGATAGCGTCGATAAAGCTAGCGCCACCGTTGACGTAGGTCATCTCGTTCTCTGCGATAACAGAGTAGTTTGCAGGCATCATCATAATGAATTACTCCCTTCAAATGAATGAAAAACTTATTTTGGCGATCTTTTTCCGGCTGCGCATCCATCCAAAGATCATTTATGTAACCGAGTGCGCACTCGGCTGCAACTTAATAGGTCATTGCCTCGCCATCGTCGTCGTCTTCAACGACAGCCGCGGGGGCAACGGGTGCAGGCTCTTCCTTCTTGCGGCGGAAGATGCCCTGCTGCAGGTTCCAGAGCTCGTAATACTTGCCCTGCTTTGCCAGCAGCTCGTCATGGGTGCCGCGCTCCACGATCTGGCCGTGATCCATGACCAAGATCAGGTCACAGTCACGGATGGTGGAAAGGCGGTGTGCCACGATCAGCATCGAACGGTCAGCCAGCTGGTTATAGATCATATCAAAGATGGTATTCTCTGTACCAAAGTCCAGGCTGGAGGTCGATTCATCAAAGATGTAAAGGCTCGAATCCTTCAGGAACGCACGGGCCAGTGCAATGCGCTGCTTCTCACCACCGGACAGGCCGTTGCCGGCTTCCTCCAGATAGGTGTTGTACTGCAGCGGCAGCCTGCGGATAAACTCGTGTGCGTCGGCCTTCTTGGCCGCCTCCCGTACCTGATCAAGGGTAGCCTCGGGGCGGGAGATGCGGATATTCTCGAAGATCGTCTTGCTGAACAGCTCAACGTTCTGCGGGACATAGGAAATGCAGCGGCGGACGGATGTATTGCTGTACTCGTCCAGATCAACGCCATCCACACTGATGGTGCCGCTCTCCGGCTCGTAATACTTGAGCAGGAGCTTGGTGATGGTGGACTTGCCGGAACCCGAGGAACCAACCAGCGCCACCTTCTTGCCCTGCGGGATGGTGAAGGAGATGTGATCCAGTGCCGGGGTGCGGTTGCCATACCGGAAGGTGACATCCTTGAACTCAATGTCGCCTTCCATGCTCTCCATCTCGGTGTACTCTCTGGTATCGTCCTGCTCAGATTCGTAATCCATGATCTCCGTCAGGCGCTTCATGGAGATGGAAGCTTCCTGAATGGACATCTGCATACCGATCAGGTCGCTCACCGGAGAAGTAAAGTAACCAGCCAAAGTGCTGTAAGCCATATAACCGCCCAGCGTCAGTTGGCCATTCAGCACCTGCGTGATGCCCACATAGGTGGTGACCATACTCAAAACGGTCATAATCACGCTGGAGATCAGGCTCTGGCCGGTGCTGATCTTGCTGGAACGCAGGCTAATCTTCAGGCTCTTGATGTATTCACGCTCAAGGGCTTCCAGCTCGCGATCCTCGCAGGCGTTGCACTTGATGGTCTCGATGCCGCGCAGGCTCTCGATCATCTGGCTGTTCAGAACCGCCGACTGCACCATCGTCTCTTCATTGATCCGCTTGTAGGGCTGTTTGAAGATGATGACGAGCAGCAGGCTCAGAATGGTGGTAAACAGGGTAATTGCGAACAGCGAAGAATTCATCCGGAACAGGACAAAGCCTGTACCAATGGCCATCACGATGTCCATGACCACGCTCATTGCAATGCTGGTCAGCACCGATTTGATGGTGCCTGCATCGGAATAGCGGGTGGTGATCTCGCCGGTCTTACGGGATGCAAAGAACTTCATCGGCAGTTTGTACACATGCTCGAAGTAGCCCAGCATCAACGGGATGTCGATTTTAATGGAAAGGAAGATCAGGATCCATTCTCTCACAGTCGAGATCAGCGTACTGGTCAGGTTGACCACACTGAACACGATAATGAGCGATACGAGCAGGTTCTTCAACCCGTAAGGCAGCACCTCGTCCATGATCGCCTTGTTGAAAACGGTGGACACGATGCCGATCAGTGTCAGGATCACTGAACTGAGAATAGCGTAAGCAAACAGCTTTTTCTGGGGAAGCAGCAGATCCATGTACCGCTTCAACATGTTGTTGCGGGCTGCCTTGGCTTCCTCTTTACCCTCCACCTTATGCTTGCCGGTGCCGCCCTTGAACTCCGCTGTGGGGTTCAGCAGCAGCAGCACGCCGGTGAAGTTTTTATAGAACTCATCCAGGCTGATCTTTTTCAGTTCATTTGCAGGGTCGCCGATGACAACGTAATCCTTGCATTTGTACTTTTTGCTTGCATCAGCCTTGCGTTCTTCTTCCTGCGCCACATGCTTGCGGCGGGCATCGTCCTCCTTGATGGTCGTCTTTTTGAAGATGACCACAAAGTGGGTCATGCCCTGGTCGGTAATGACCTGCGCAATTGCGGGCAAGGTGAAATCGCTTAAAAAGTTTTCGCGGTCAACACGGACAGCCGCCGTGCTGAAGCCCAGCTCATTGGCTGCTTTCTGCAGGCCAACGAGGTTCGTGCCTTTCATGTCGGTTCCCATCATATCCCGCAGGCGGGTGATGGTGATTTCCTTTTTGTAATGGAGGCACACCATTGCGAGCGAAGCGGCCGCGCAGTCCGTAGAATCGTGCTGCCGCACATAGGTATAACGCATACGATGTTTCCTTTACAAGAGACCGACAACCAAAAGCAAACGATCTCTTTTTCAATGTACTGTGTCTATTTCAAAACTACGGCTTTTATTCTAGCACACCCGGTCTGTTTGCACAAGCCCCAGTTTGCTGTTGTTTTGACCGTAGGTCTGACAAATGAAAAAGGTTTTCTTTTTGCACTCCGGTTTAACAGCGCATAGCCTTCTGCTTTGCCCTGCCCTGCGGAGAACCAGGGCAAAGCAGAAGTCCGCTGCTATCAAAAGAAGGGAGCGCCTACCCTTTGATCTGAGTCAATCACCACGGAACGTTTAAAAACTGTTCCAAGGTTTGGGTGTAGTATACCACAATCTGACAGCATCTTCAAGAGGACATTTTTTAAGAAATCATTAATTTTGAAGATTTTGTGAAAAAAGTCTCAGATTGGTTACAACATCCGGTTAAAAAACAAGCGGCGAAGTTGCCCTCGCCGCCTAATGGCGCCTCTTGCCTGACTCGAACAGGCGACACCCTGATTAACAGTCAGGGGCTCT
>OGFJ01002117.1_pt1 | contig 11224 bp, 10 predicted proteins | sample 1570861 | NCBI WGS metagenome assembly OGFJ01 (sample SAMEA2582060, study PRJEB24529) | metagenome | biome: Human gut stool | place: China | collected 2011
AGTCATAGTCGGTCTTGACGTAGGTGAAGCCGTTGATACGGCTGATGATCTGGGCGGCGTCCTTGCCCAGACCGTTAAGGATAACGCGCAGCGGCTTCTTGCGAGCCTTGTTGGCGTTCAGAGCCAGGCCGATAGCGCCCTCAGCGGCAGCGAAGGACTCATGGCCGGCCAGGAAGGCGAAGCACTCGGTGTCGTCGGAGAGCAGCATGGCGCCCAGGTTGCCGTGGCCCAGACCGACCTTGCGGTCCTCAGCGACGGAGCCGGGAACGGTGAAGGCCTGGATGCCCTCGCCGATGATGGCGGCAGCCTCAGAAGCGGTCTTGGCGCCACGCTTGACAGCGAGGGCGCAGCCGAGGGTGTAGGCCCACTCGGCGTTCTGGAAGGCGATGGACTGGGTGTTGTTGACGATCTCACGCGGGTTGAAGCCCTTGTCGGTGCAGATCTGCAGAGCTTCCTCGAGGGAGGCGATGCCGTTGTCGGCGAGGCACTTGTTGATCTTGTCAGCGCGGCGCTCGTAACCTTCGAACGTAACAGTCATAGTTATTTCCCTCCCTTTCTACTCGTGAACCGGGAACACGCTGGCGACGGAGTGAGTCTCCTCGTCGGTGCGCGGGTCGATGTACTTGGCAGCGTTCTCCCACTGACCATAGTGGCCCATAGCGCCAGCGATGGCCTCCTCGGGGGTCTTGCCGGCCTTGACGGCGTCGGTGAACTTGCCGAGGTTCAGGAACTCGAACGCGATGATCTCGTTCTTGTCGTTGAGAGCCATGCGGGTGACGTAGCCCTGAGCGAGCTCGAGGTAACGAGCGCCCTTGGCCTTGGTGCCGAACATGGTACCGACCTGAGAGCGAAGGCCCTTGCCGAGGTCGTCGAGGGAGGCGCCCACGGGCAGGCCGCCCTCGGAGAACGCGGTCTGGCTGCGGCCGTAAACGATCTGCAGGAAGATCTCGCGCATAGCAACGTTGATGGCGTCGCAGACGAGGTCGGTGTTGAGGGCCTCGAGGATGGTCTTACCGGGAAGGATCTCGGAAGCCATGGCAGCAGAGTGGGTCATGCCCGAGCAGCCGATGGTCTCAACGAGGGCCTCCTCGATGATGCCGTCCTTGACGTTCAGCGTGAGCTTGCAGGCGCCCTGCTGAGGTGCGCACCAACCCACACCGTGCGTAAGACCGGAGATGTCGGAAATCTCCTTAGCCTGGACCCACTTGCCCTCCTCGGGGATGGGTGCGGGGCCGTGGTATGCACCCTTGGCAACGGGGCACATGTTCTCCACTTCCTGTGAGTACTGCATGCCTCTCCTCTCTATCGTGTTGGCGTCCCGTCTGGGGGTCGTGGCTGGCGATTGCCGGGCGACCCTTCGAAAGGGACATGACATGCAGCTCCTATAATACCGCGAAATGCACGGAATATTCGGCGAACGGCTCAGTTTTCGTAGCGAGAAGTCCGGAAGTTTTAATTGAAACGGTTTAACTATATGTTCTGTGGTCGCGAACTTCCGTAGAGGGGGTTCGTCTTGGGCAAGCTTTTGGTCAGCTCTTGTAAGCGTTGCAGGGGTTGACCTGTTGCAACGGTGCCGTTCGCCGCCCGTTTACTGCCTTTGGCCGCGCGAGTGTATTGTTTTGCGTGAATGTTTTGATGGCACGCTTCAATCGTGCTGTATTGGATGGCAATCAGATCCCGGCGAAGGGAGCGCCATGCAGCGCGTTTGGAGAACGGTTACCGGCTTTTACCATGTCTGTGCCCGCGGTGTGGGCAAGCAGCTCATCTTTGAGGGCGATGAAGACCGGTGGGAGTTTTTGGAGCTGATGCGCGAGTGCTGCCGCGAGGCGGGCGTGACGGTTATCGCCTGGTGCCTTATGGGCAATCACGTGCATCTGGTGCTTGCAGATTACGAGGACGCGATGAGCGCGGCGATGCACCGGCTGCTTTTGACGTACGCGCGGCGGTTCAATAAGCGCACGGGGCGCACGGGTCATCTGTTCCAGAACCGTTTTGACCGGCGCTCGCTCGATACCGACCGTTATCTAATGGCTGCCATTCGCTATGTTCACGCTAATCCGCAGGAGGCGGGTATCGCCCTGATCGAGCGTTATCCCTGGAGCAGCTTTGCCGAGTATCTGAGAGCGTATGACAACGATACGACGAGGGGATTTTCGGACCCTTCTTGTGTGCTTGAGCTCTTTGAGTCTGCCAAGGGGTTTCTGGATTATTCTCTGTCGATGCCCGATGGTTCCGATCCGGTGATTCACGATATGGATGAGACAGAGTGGGAGCGGCGTGCGTTTGCCGACAAGATGGCGAAGCGCCTGGGCGTGCCGCTCAACGAACTCAAGACCGTAGCGCCCTCGCGGCGAGATGGAATCATTTTCGCCCTGCACGATGTCGGCTACACGGTGCGCGAGATCGAACGATATACGGGAATCAGCAAGAGTACCGTCTCTCGTATCGTGCGCGCTTATGTTCGGGTGAATGCTCAGGCTGAGGGCTCGGAATAGAAAATGGCCGAACCACTCTTGTCAAGCGATTCGGCCAACAAAATTCTTAAGATTTGGGACAAATACTACTGATTATTTTGTCCCGTGAGCATGCCGTCGAGGGTGCGCCAGGCGAGCTCGGCGCATTTGACGCGGGCGGGCATGTGCGAGATGTCCTGGAGCTGGGCGGCCTCGTCCAGGTCTTCCAAGTCCTCCTCGGAGAGCTGCTCGCCGCGGATCATGGCGAGGAAGAGCTCTGCCAAGCGGCGAGCTTCCTCGACGGTCTCGCCGGTGATGAGGTCGGCCATGATGTCGGCGCTGGCCTGGCTAATGGCGCAGCCGTGGCCGGTAAAGGACGCCTCCTCGATCACGTCGTTCTCAACGCGCAGCTGCAAGGTGAGCTCGTCGCCGCAGCTGGGGTTGATGCCGTCGTGCTCGTGCGTGGGGGCATCCATCTCGTACTTGTAGTCGGGGTGCGAGTTGTGCTCCATAAACGTGGTGGAGGTGTAGAGGTTACCCATTGAACGTGCTCCAAACGTGATGCAGGCCGGCGATGAACTTGTCGATATCGGCCTTGTCGTTGTAGAAGGCCACGCTGGCGCGGCAGCAGGCAAGGTTCTCGACGCCCAGCCAGGTGAGCAACGGCTGCGCGCAGTGGTGACCGGCGCGGATGCACACTCCGTCCATGTCCATGATGCTCGCGACATCGTGCGGGTGGATGCCCTTGACGTTAAAGCTCACGACGCCGCGGTGGTTGTCCCAGTAGATGGAGCCGATGATCTGGACAAAGTCGAGCTGCATAAGCTCGCCCATCAGGTAGTGGACGAGTGCCTGCTCGCGTGCCTGGATGTTCTCGTAACCCACCGTGTTGACCAGGTAGTCGAGTGCCGCACCCGCGGCGAAGATGCCGGCGGCGTCCTGCGTACCCGCCTCGAACTTCTCGGGGACGGGAGCCCAGACAGCGTCCTGCTCGGTGACCGAATCGATCATCTCGCCGCCGGTGAGCATGGGCGGCATGGCGTTGAGCAGGTCCATCTTGCCCCACAGCACGCCGATGCCCATGGGGCCCATGGCCTTGTGCGCGCTAAAGGCAAAGAAGTCGGCGCCCAGGTCGGTCACATCGACCGGCATGTGCGGCAGCGACTGCGCGCCGTCGACGACCAGGTAGCCGCCGTACTTGTGCACGAGTTTGCCGAGGTTCTTGACCGGATTCTCGACGCCCAGGACGTTAGAGACCTGACCCACGGCCAGGATCTTGGTCTTGGGGCCCACCTTGGCCAGAACCTCCTCGGTCGTGAGCTGGCCGGTCTTGGTGGGGTAGAGGTAGACGAGCTTGGCGCCGGTCTCGCGGCAGACCTGCTGCCACGGAATCAGGTTGGAGTGGTGCTCCATAATGGTGATGACGACCTCGTCGCCCGGTTCGAGCACTGTGGGCGCAAAGCTCTTAGCGACCAGGTTGAGCGACTCGCTCGTGTTGCGGGTGAAGACGACCTCGTTGGCCTGTGAGGCGCCGATGAGGTCAGCGATCTGCTGGCGGACCTTCGCGATGGCGTCGGTGGCCTCGACGGACAGCGAGTACAGGCCGCGCAGGGGGTTGGCGTTCATGCGCTGGTAGAAGTCGCGTTCGGCGTCGAGCACACAGGCAGGGCGCTGCGCGGTGGCGGCGCTATCGAGGAAGGCGATCTCGGGGTGCTGCTGGAACAGCGGGAACTGGCCCTTGTAGGGGTTGGTCTCGATGTCCACGGTGGGCCAGCCGCGCGAAGCCTCGTCGCTGGCGTCGAGCTCCATGGGCTCGGGGGCAGTACAGGTATCGCATTTAACGTGCTCGGTGTCGATCATGCGAGCTCCTCTTCAAAGTTGTCGATCAGGTTGTTGCCTAGGCGGACGACGGCGGCGCGGGTGCGCTCGTCGGTGGCGGAAAGCGCGGCGTCCTCCAGCTTGGCGCGGATGAACAGGTCCTCGGCGGCGTTTTGGTCAAGGCCACGGCAGGCGAGGTAGAACAGCTGCTCGTCGCGGACGTGACCGATGGTGGCGCCGTGGTTGCCGGCGACGTCGTCCTCGTCACAGAGAATGACGGGAACGGTCTTGTTGTCGACGCCCTTGTTGGCCAAAAGCACCGTCTCGCGTTCGGTGCCGGTTGCACCCTTGCAGCCGTGCACGAGGTCGATGGTGCCACGGTAGACCTTCTTGGACGTGCCGGTCAGCACGCCGTTGGCGTCGATCTCGCACTCGGTCTTGCGACCGCGGTGGCGCAGCTCGTAGTTAAAGTCGCGCACCTGCTCGCGGGCGCCCAGGTAATCGGTATCGATGGTCACCTTGGCGGTGTCGCCCAGCAGGTCGCCGGCAAGGCCGGTGGCGCTGGCGCCGGCACCCAGGACGGTGTGCTGCACGTTGACGCGCGCGCCCTCGTCCAGGAACAGGCCGGTGTCGTCGAGTGCGATCCAGCTGTCGTCGAGTGTCTGCGTGCAGGTCACGTTGACGGTGGCGTACTCGTGGGCGCACACGCGTAGCACGGAGCCCACGACACCCTCGCCGGTAACAGGAGAGTCTAGGGCAATATGCAGGTCGAGCGTTGCCTGCGGGCGAGCGACGACGTCGATGGCGGCGATGGCCGCGGCGGCATCGACACCGCTCACACGCACGGTAACCGTGGCGTGCTGGTATGCGGGCACATCGATGACGATGCGCTTGGTGGCGTGCTCGGTCAGATACGCATAGGCAGCCTCGCCCATGCCGGTCTCGAAGGCCTCGGCAGGGGAGAGCTCCTCCTCGAGCTTGACGGCGCCGGCCTGGTAGACAGAGGTGGCGGGCACGTCGAGCTCGGTCTCGGGCGTGATGCGGGCACGGTCGGCAGCGTCGCCGGGGGCGGAGGCGCGGCGCTCGGGGAAGCGCTCGGCCATGGCGTCCATGGCGGCGTCGAAGGCGTCGGCCGAGCCGGCAAGCTGCTCGTCCAAGCCCTCGACCTCAACGGCCTCGGCGGGTGCGGCGGCAAGTTCGGCCGAAAGCTCGAGCTTAGTCTGGTTCATCTTGAGCCAGCCCCAAGTGGCAGCCGGCATCGCGTTGACCTGCTCAAGGGTGGTAGCAGCGGTGTTGGTTTCCTGTTTCATTATCCGATCGCTCCTTCCATCTCGAGCTTGATCAGGTTGTTCATCTCGACGGCGTACTCCAGCGGCAGCTCCTTGGAGACCGGGTTGGCAAAGCCGTTGACGATCATGGTGCGGGCCTCTTCCTCCGAGATACCGCGGCTCATCAGGTAGAACACCTTGTCGTCGCCGATGCGGCCGATGGTGGCCTCGTGGCCGATATCGACGTTCTTGGCGCGGATGTCCATGGCCGGAATAGTGTCGGAGCGGCTCTGGTCGTCGAGCATCAGCGACTGGCAGCTCACGGTTGCCTTGGAGCCCTCGGCCTTGGGTGTCGCCACAATAGAGCTGCGGAAGGTCTGAATGCCGCCACTCTTGGAGATGCCCTTGGTCTCGACGGTTGCCGAGGTCTCGGGCGCGTTGAGCACGACCTTGCAGCCGGTATCCAGGTTCTGGCCGGCGCCGGCAAAGGTAATGCCGGTAAAGCTCGAGCGGGCGCGACGGCCGTTGAGCACGCTCATGGGGTAGAGGTAGCCCACGTGGCTGCCGAAGGAGCCACTGATCCACTCGATGTCGCCGTCCTCGTCCACGCGCGCACGCTTGGTGTTGAGGTTGTACATGTTCTTGGACCAGTTCTCGATAGTCGAGTAGCGCAGGTGCGCACGCTTGCCCACAAAGAGCTCGACGGCGCCGGCGTGGAGGTTGGCCACGTTGTACTTGGGCGCGGAGCAACCCTCAATAAAGTGCAGGTCGGCATCGTCCTCGACGATGATGAGCGTGTGCTCAAACTGGCCGGCACCCTTGGCGTTAAGGCGGAAGTAGCTCTGCAGCGGGAAGTCGAGCTTGGTGCCCTTGGGCACGTAGACAAACGAGCCGCCCGACCATACGGCGCCGTGCAGGGCCGCAAACTTGTGGTCGGTGGGCGGGATGAGCGTCATAAACTTCTCGTGGATGAGCGGCTCCCACTGCGGGTCGTGCAGGGCCTCCTCGATGCCGGAATAGACGATACCCATCTTGGACGCGGTGTCCTGCATGTTGTGGTAGACCAGCTCGGAGTCGTACTGCGCGCCGACGCCCGCCAGGTAGCTGCGCTCGGCCTCGGGGATGCCCAGGCGCTCAAAGGTGTTCTTGATGTCGTCGGGCACCGACTCCCAGTCGTGCTTTTGGTCGGTGTTGGGCTTGACGTAGGTGACGATGTTGTCCATGTCCAGGCCCTCGATGGAGGGGCCCCACGTCGGATCGGGGAAGCGGTTGAAGATCTCGAGGGACTTGAGGCGCAGGTCGAGCATCCACTGCGGTTCGTCCTTCTTGGCGCTGATCTCGCGCACGATGTCGGGCGTGATGCCGGCGTCGAGGCGCTCGAATCCCTCCTCGCCATAGGTGAAGTCGTAGAGGCTGCGGTCGATGTCCGCGACCTCGGTGCGGTTCTTGGTCATTACGTCGCCCCTTTACGCCTGCTGCTCGGCAGCGGCGGCCTCGGCCTGGGCGCGCTGCTCGGCGGCCTCGCGCTCGAAGGTCTCAAAGCCGTTCTTGTCGATCCAGGGGATGAGCGAGGCGTCGTCCTCGCGCACGATATGACCCTTGACCATAACGTGGACGCGGTCGACATCCAAGTGCTCCAGGATGCGCGTGTTGTGCGTGATGATGAGCATGGAGCCGTCGCAGCTCTTGCGGTAGGCGTCCATGCCGTGGCTGACGGTGGAAAGCGCGTCGACGTCCAGGCCTGAGTCGGTCTCGTCCAGAATGGCGAGCTTGGGCTGCAGCAGCAGAAGCTGGAGCATCTCGACCTTCTTCTTCTCGCCGCCCGAGAAGCCCACGCCCAGCTCGCGGTTGAGATAGGCGGTATCCATGTTGAGCTCGGCCGCGAGCTCCTTGACGCGACGACGGAATTCCTTGCCCTTCATCTCCAGGCCGGGGCGGCCGGCGATACTGGCGCGCAAAAAGCTCGACAGTGGCACGCCGGGGATCTCGACCGGGGCCTGGAAGCTCAGGAACAGGCCGGCGCGCGAGCGCTTGTCGGTGGTGAGCCCGGTGATGTCCTGGCCGTCAAAGACGATGCGGCCGTCGTTGACCGTGTAAACGGGGTCGCCCATGACCAGGTGGCCGAGGGTGGACTTGCCGGCGCCGTTGGGGCCCATCAGCACGTGGGTCTCGCCGGCGGCGACGTTGAGGTTGACGTTGTGGAGGATGGTCTTCTCGTCCACGGAGGCGGTCAGACCTTCGATGGAAAGCAGCGGATTTGCGCTCATGCTGTCCCTCTCTGTATATGGTGTACTCATAGGTGTGCTAAACCCTAGGAATCTTCTCGGAATAAAGTTACTATGGGTTCGGCGTTAGTCAAGGGAAAACCCGACTAATCCACTCGACTTTTCAAATTCTGGGACAAAATAACCTGTTGTGTTTGTCCCACTTACTTAAGATTTGGGACAAACAAACTTGGTTATGTTGTCCCAGATGCAATGGGAGGGTAGGTATGCTCATTTCTTCCAAGGGCCGCTATGCCCTCCGGCTGATGATCTATATCGCAGCGCTGGGCGACGCCGAGGGCAAGATCGCTCTGCGCGAGGTCGCCGACCGCGAGCGTATCTCGCAAAAGTATCTGGAGCAGCTGGTTCGTCCGCTCATGAAGGCGGGCCTACTTAAGAGCGTGCGCGGCAAGGGCGGCGGCTACATGATGGCCAAGGACCCGGCCGAGGTGCGTGCCGGCGACATCCTGCGCGCCGTCGAAGGCAGCACGGCTCCGGTGGCGTGCGATGGCATCGACAACAGCTGCGCCCGCAGCGATCTTTGCTCGACCGTCAAATTCTGGCGCGGTCTGGACGACGTGATCGAAAAGTACGTCGACGGCGTGACGTTGGCCGACCTTGCTGCCGTCCCCGAGATCAACTTCGACATTAAGCTGTAGGGCTGCAGATGGTATCTCTCGACAAGGTGTACAAGCAAATTGAGATTTTTGCTCGGGAATGTGACGCCGAGAGGGTTGTGCTGTTTGGTTCTCGTGCCCGCGGTGACAACTTGCCTAAGAGCGATATTGATATTGCTGTAGCAGGTTGCCGGGATTTCGACCGTTTCTCATATCTGATAGAGGAGCGTCTTGATACTCTTTTAGATATAGACGTCGTCAATCTGGATGAGTCCTTATCGCAGCAATTGCTCGATGAAATTGCCAGGGATGGTGTGATTCTGTATGAAAAAATATGAGAACTTTGCCAGCGCCTTGGCGAATCTTGAGGATGCACCCAATCAGGATCTCAACAATGATTTTGTTCAGAGTGGTTTGATTAATAAGTTCAATCTTCAATTTGAACTGAGCTGGAAGCTCCTTAAGCGTCTGCTCGAGTATGAGGGCGCCACGCTTGCCGCGTCGGGGTCTCCTCGTGCCATCTTGAAGGAGTCCTACCGATTCTACGACTTTATTGATGAGGCGGCCTGGCTAGATATGCTCAAAGACCGCAATACGAACGTCCATATCTATGACAACAAGCTCGCTCAAGATTTGATTCAGCGCATCTTGAACGTATATATTCCCGCTTTTTGTCAGTTGAGGGACGGGCTGATGGAGCGATACGGCGAGCTTCTGATGGCGCCCGACGACCAGTTTGTTTAATTCCTTAAGATTTCGCGGAGGGTTGTTGCCGTTTACCGAGGGGTTGTTGTGCAACAACGGGCGAGCTGCAATACTTACTTCTATCTTTGCAAACTGCACTTTAACTACACCAATGCAGGGAGGATCTTATGCAGCCCAAGCATTCTGCGATTGTCGCGGGCCTGACGCTGGCGCTTTCGTTTGGCGCCGTTACCGCACCCGCACCCGCTGCCGCCGAGGAGCCCACACCGGGCGTTGCCTCGGATGCGACCGATATCGATAAGGGTCTCTATACCCAGCAGTCCTTCTCGGGCGTGCTGAGGTCGGTCCAGGGCGTTTCGTTTGTTAACGTGACCCCCGAGATGAAGTACTTTACCAAGTACGAGAGCCATGGCAACTATAATCAGGGCTTTTCGTATGGCGACGGCTATAACGCGCTGGGTTATTACCAGTTCGACCGTCGATGGTCGCTCATTCCGTTTATGAAGCAGGCCTACAACTACAACCCCGAAAAATACAGCATGCTCAAGGATGCGATTGATCGCGGCAGCGAGATTTCCAACACGAGCAATGCCATGTACGAGAACGGCCAGCTCACTGAGCTGGGCCGTATTGCGCAGGAGGCCTTCCAGGGCGCTTATAACACCGACCCTGCTGAGTTTTCGGCTCTGCAGGATGCGTATGCGTACAACTCGTACTATGCGGTGACCGAGGCGTGGCTCAAGAGCGGCCTAGGTATTGATATTTCGGGCCGCGCCGATTGCGTCAAGGGCATGGTGTGGAGCATCACCAACATGTGCGGCACCGGTGGCTGCAGGGACTTCTTCCGTTGGGCGAATCTCTCCAACGATATGTCCGACCGCGAGTTTGTGACGGCGCTCTCCAATAGCGTGGTCGATAACGTCGCTACCAAGTATTCGAGCCAGCCCCAGTATCATGAGGGCTGGAAGAACCGCTACCGCAACGAGCTGAAGGACTGCTTGGTTTATATCGCCGAGGACGAGGCCGCTGCTGCTGCGACGCCCGTGCAGCCCGAGCCCACGCCGGCGCCCTCGCCGACGCCTGATTCGAATGACGACTCGAGCGACGATGCCAACGATGGCAGGATGGATGCGCCCTCGACCGGTGCTGACGGTGATGGCTCTGCTGGTGGCACTACCAACAACGGCTCTACCTCGAACGGCTCCGATTCGAACGGCTCTGCTGCTGGCGATTCGTCTTCAAGCTCTGCCGGCAATACGGACAGCGACGTTTCTGGTTCGACCGGCGCTGGCACCTCTAACTCATCCACCGGCTCGAGCGATTCGTCCGTTGGCACCGGCTCTAACAACGGCTCCGGCTCTGACGCAACCCCTGATTCCGATGCTTCCAAGGACGACTCGAATAAGGCGCCGGACGCTCCCGTTGCTTCGCCGGACAAGAAGCCTTCTTTCTCCGTGCAGCTTGGTTCTACGCTGGGCTCTTCGCTGATGGCTGGCGTCAATAACGGCTCGACCCAGAACAAGGACAACTCTGATCAGGTTTCCACGGAAAAGACCGAAGCCGCAAAGGGCGACTCCAAGGACAAGGCTTCCGAGAAGACCGAATCCGATAAGGGTTCTAGCTCTGAGGAGAAGAACGACAAGTCCGAACAGAAGAAGGACGAGGATAAGAAGTCTGAATCTGAGGAGAAGGACAAGAGCAAGGCCGAGGGCGAAAAGAAACAGTCCGAAGACGACGACAAGAGCGGTGCTGACAACCAAGTCCAGGAGCAAAATGACTCCAAAACGGTGACCACCACGACCACGACGACTACAACTACCAAGTCCTCGGGCGGCAACATGCCCAAGACGGGCGATCTGATTGTGATGGCGAGCCTTGCCAGTGCGAGCTTGGCCACGCTGGGCGCTACGTCTATCGTAAGTGGTAAGCATAAGCTCGATCAGCAGAAGAAGGCTTCTGGGGAGGACGGCTTGGAGGAGTAATCTTCCAGATCGTTTTCTATAAGAGTTTGGGACGGGGTCCGGTGCGGCGGCATCGGGCCCCGTTTTTGTTCAAGACTTTAGTCTGCTGGCCGCGCAGCGGCCAGCTTTAAACCACCC
>OGFJ01002136.1_pt1 | contig 11130 bp, 7 predicted proteins | sample 1570861 | NCBI WGS metagenome assembly OGFJ01 (sample SAMEA2582060, study PRJEB24529) | metagenome | biome: Human gut stool | place: China | collected 2011
GATGCAGTAAAGGAAGGTAAAGGAAGGAGTGTATCCTCTATATTTATTGGAGGGGGCACTCCTTCTGTTTTGGATGAGAGATTCATTGGAGAAATCCTGAATAAAACAAGAAAGAATTTTTTGGTAGAAAATGATGCAGAGATTACGATTGAAGTAAATCCGGGAACTGCAGATCAGAAGAAACTTCAGGCGTACAGAACATTTGGCATCAACCGTCTGAGTATCGGTTTGCAGTCCCCAGATGACCGGGAGCTGAAAATTCTTGGAAGGATTCATAATTACGAGCAGTTTCTGGAAACCTGTAAATGTGCAAGAACTGCAGGTTTTGAGAATATAAATATTGACCTTATGAGCGCAATTCCGGACCAGACTTATGAAAAATGGTGCAATAATCTGCGAATAGTTGCAGAACTGAAGCCGGAGCATATCTCTGCATATAGCCTGATCATTGAAGAGGGGACACCTTTTGCTTCGCGACAGTTGAATCTGCCTGATGAAGATACGGAATACAATATGTATGAGGCAACTTCCCGCATTCTGAAAGAATATGGCTATGAACAGTATGAAATTTCCAATTATGCAAAAGAAGGCAGATGCTGCAGGCATAATGTGGGTTACTGGACCAGGCGGGATTATCTGGGATTCGGCCTTGGGGCCTCTTCTCTTTATGGAAAAGACCGTTTTGCCAATACGGCAGATATGAAGAAATATCTGGAAAACAGTTCCTCCCCGGAATTGATCAGAGAAAGAGAACCAGTTCTTACCAGAGAGGATGAAATGGCAGAATTTATGTTTCTTGGACTCCGCATGACAAAGGGAATTGCGAAAACTGATTTCAGGCAGAAATTTGGCTGTGCGATAGAGACTGTATATGGTGATGTACTAAAGAAATATGAAGCTATGGGGCTACTGTTGGAGAAAGATGGAAGAATATTCCTGAGCAGAGAGGGAATTCATGTGAGTAATTCTGTTATGGCTGATTTTTTACTTTAAACGCCTTGACGAACACATGTTCCTGCGCTATACTGAGTGCAGATTTAACCAAATCAAGTAAGTCCCCTGCGGGGGTTGCGAAGAGCAATAAGCAGTTGGAGAATTGTACACAATAAAAGCTGATCTTATGAAGAGTGCGAGAGCTACATTGTGATCTGGCAATGAGAAAATGTATTTATATATAGAAGAAACGGGAGGCAGACGATGGCTGCGGATACGACGAAGAAACAATTTATCAGAATCAGAGGAGCAAATGTTAATAATCTTAAGAATTTAAGTGTGGATATTCCGAGAGACAGGTTTGTAGTATTTACAGGATTAAGCGGGTCTGGAAAGTCATCGCTGGCTTTTGATACGATTTATGCAGAAGGACAGAGACGATATATGGAATCACTGTCTTCTTATGCAAGGCAGTTCCTTGGACAGATGGAGAAACCGGATGTGGAGAGTATCGAAGGACTGCCGCCTGCGATTTCAATCGATCAGAAATCTACCAACCGCAATCCACGTTCCACAGTAGGAACTGTAACGGAAATTTATGATTATTTCCGACTGCTGTATGCGAGAGTCGGAATCCCACACTGTCCGAAATGCGGCAGAGAGATTAAGAAACAGACAGTTGATCAGATGGTAGACAGCATCATGTCTTTTCCGGAGAGAACAAAGATTCAGCTGCTGGCTCCTGTAGTAAGAGGTCGCAAGGGAACTCATGCCAAGCTTCTTGAACATGCGAAGAGAAGTGGCTATGTCCGTGTGCAGATTGATGGAAATATGTACGAACTTTCCGAGGAGATCAGTCTGGATAAGAATATCAAACACAATATTGAGATCGTGGTTGATCGTCTGATCGTGAAACCAGGAATTGAGAAGAGACTTTCTGATTCCATCGAGACAGTACTTGATCTGGCGGACGGGCTTCTCATGGTAGATACCATGGATGGAAATATTCATAATTTCAGCCAGAGCTTTTCCTGTCCGGATTGTGGTGTGAGCATAGATGAGATCGAGCCGAGAAGCTTCTCATTCAATAATCCATTTGGCGCCTGCCCGGACTGTCTGGGACTCGGATATAAGATGGAATTTGACATTGATCTGATGATCCCGGATAAATCGCTGAGTATCCTGGAAGGCGCGATCGTGGTGACAGGATGGCAATCCTGCACAAGTGAGGGAAGTTTTTCCAGAGCAATTCTGGATGCGCTTTCCAGAGAGTATGATTTCAGTCTTGCGACACCATTCGAGGATTATCCGGAGAAGATAAAGAATATTCTGATTAATGGAACGAATGGACATTCTGTTAAGGTTTATTATAAAGGTCAGCGCGGAGAGGGCGTTTACGACGTAGCTTTCCCGGGACTGATCCGAAATGTGGAGCAGCGATACAGAGAGACTGGTTCTGACACTATGAAACAGGAATATGAGTCTTTTATGCGCATTACTCCATGTAAAACCTGTAAAGGCCAGCGACTGAAGAAAGAATCTCTGGCTGTAACTGTTGCAGACAAGAATATTTATGAGATCACGAATCTTTCTATAGAGAAACTGAAAGCTTTTCTGGCTGACATGCAGCTTTCAAGCCAGCAGTTACTGATCGGAAAACAGATTCTGAAAGAAATTAAAGCCAGGGTAAGCTTCCTGTCAGACGTAGGATTGGATTATCTTTCACTTGGACGTGCGACGGGCACACTTTCCGGAGGAGAGGCGCAGAGAATCCGTCTGGCTACGCAGATTGGTTCCGGTCTGGTCGGAGTTGCATATATTTTAGATGAGCCAAGTATCGGTCTTCATCAGAGAGATAATGACAGATTGTTAAGTTCCCTGATGAAACTGAGAGATCTTGGAAACAGTCTGATCGTTGTGGAACATGACGAGGATACCATGCGCGTGGCGGACTGTATTGTGGATATCGGTCCGGGAGCGGGAGAACATGGTGGACAACTGGTTGCCATGGGAACAGCAGAGGACCTGATGAAGAATGAGAATTCTATCACAGGAGCTTACCTGAGCGGAAAGTTAAAGATTCCGGTACCAACGGAGAGACGTAAACCGACAGGTTTCCTTACAATCAAGGGGGCAGCAGAGAATAATCTTAAGAATATTGATGTGAAGATCCCACTGGGGATTATGACCTGTATCACAGGTGTTTCAGGATCTGGTAAGAGTTCACTTATCAATGAGATTCTGTATAAGCATCTGGCAAGAGATCTGAACCGCGCCAGAGTGATTCCGGGTAAGCATAAGGATATTCTGGGAGTAGACCAGTTGGATAAAGTGATCAATATTGACCAGTCGCCGATCGGACGTACACCGCGTTCAAACCCTGCGACTTATACAGGTGTGTTCGATCAGATTCGTGATCTCTTTGCCGCAACAGCAGACGCCAAAGCAAAAGGATATAAGAAAGGCCGTTTCAGCTTTAACGTAAAGGGTGGCAGATGCGAGGCATGCAGCGGCGATGGTATCATCAAGATAGAAATGCATTTCCTTCCGGATATGGATGTGCCTTGTGAAGTCTGCAAAGGTAAGAGATACAACAGAGAAACTCTGGAAGTAAAATACAAAGATAAGAGCATTTATGATGTACTGAATATGACTGTAGAGGAAGCATTGACATTTTTTGAAAATGTTCCTTCTATTAAAAGAAAGATACAGACACTGTATGATGTCGGGCTTTCCTATATTCGTCTGGGACAGCCTTCTACAGAACTTTCCGGAGGAGAGGCACAGAGAATCAAACTTGCTGCGGAACTGAGTAAGCGAAGCACCGGAAAGACAATCTATATTCTGGATGAGCCAACGACGGGACTTCATTTTGCGGATGTGCATAAACTGGTGGAGATTCTGAAGAGATTATCTGAAGGCGGTAATACGGTAGTTGTTATTGAACACAATCTGGATGTGATTAAAACAGCAGATTACATTATCGACATTGGCCCGGAAGGTGGGGACAAGGGTGGAACTGTAGTAGCACAGGGAACTCCGGAAGAAGTTGCACAGTCACCGGTTTCCTATACGGGAAAATATGTAAAAAAATATCTGGAAAATTAAGCAGGGCTTTTCTTTTGGCTGGAAGTTGTATATAATAGAAGCGATTTAATCGAATAAACTGCGGAGCAGTTATTCGGTTATGAGCAAGTAGCGGAAGCAGATTGAGAATATTAAAATCAACCATAGATAAAAATTAAGAAAGGGGATTTCCATGCCGGCAAGTGATATTGGAATTGACCTGGGAACCAGAAACAGTCTGGCCTATTCTACGGGAAAAGGACTTGTATTAAACGAACCTTCGATCGTAGTTTATGATAAAAATACAGAAAAAATAAGAGCAATCGGTGAAGAAGCCCGTATGATGGAGGGACGTATTACTTCAGATATGGAGATTATCCGTCCAATCAGGCAGGGTGTGATCGTTGATTATACAGTTACAGAGAAAATGCTGAAATATTTTATATCCAGGGCGATAGGCAGAAGAGCCTTTCGTAAGCCAAGGATCACGATCTGTGTTCCAAGTGGAATTACAGAGATTGAGAGAAAGGCTGTAGAGGAGGCAACTTATCAGGCCGGAGCCAGGGATGTTTACATGGTGGAGGAGCCTATTGCAGCGGCAATCGGAGCCGGAGTTGATGTGACGAAGCCATTTGGCAATCTGATTGTGGATATTGGAGCAGGAACATCAGATATTGCGGTTATTTCTCTGGCGGGAGTTGTAGTTTCTGCCTCCGTAAAGGTTGCCGGAGATACTTTTAATCAGGCTATCTTAAATTATGTGAGAAAGAATCATGGCCTTTTTATCGGAGAAGATATGGCAGAGAAGATTAAGATTCAGATCGGAACTGCTATTGAGGAATCGAATCCGAGAACCATGGAAGTAAAAGGACGAAATGTGATCACAGGTCTGCCAAAGACGGTGACACTTACTTCTGAAGAGATACGTATGGCGTTGAAGGATGCCACAGGACAGATCGTTGAGACCGTCCATGGTGTTCTGGAGAAGACTCCGCCGGAACTGGCTGCTGATATTGTGGACAGAGGAATTGTACTTACCGGTGGTGGAGCACTTCTTCATGGTATGGATTCTCTGATTGAACAGAGAACAGGAGTGAGCACTCTGACAGTACAGGATGCAATGAGCGTAGTTGCGGTAGGGACCGGAAAATATGCAGAGGTAATGGCACGATTTGATGGATAAAGCAGGAGGTACTGCATATGCAGTGCCTTTTTGCGTTACATGTTATTTTTTAGATACCAAGGGATTAAAAGACTTTTATTCCAGTATCTTTAGGTAGGAAACAGATGACTCGGAAGAAACCAGGAGGAATACATGAGCGAGACTGTTACAGGATACATAGATCATGTTATTTTCAGAAATGAAGATAACGGATATACCGTTATGGTATTAAAAGATACAAAAAAAGAGGAAGAACTGACCTGTGTGGGCAGTTTCCCGACAATTACACAGGGAGCCACGATTGAGGCAACAGGAGTATACACGCATCATCCGGTCTATGGAAAACAGTTTCAGATCAGTTCTTTTGTAGAGAAAATGCCGGAAGATACATATGCCATAGAGAGGTATCTGGGATCGGGAGCCATTAAGGGAATCGGAGCTGCACTGGCAGCCAGAATCGTACGCAGGTTTGGCCAGGATACACTTCGTATTGTAGAAGAAGAACCGGAAAGACTGGCCGAAGTTAAGGGAATCAGCGAAAAAAAAGCTAGGGAAATCGCAGCCCAGGTAACTGAGAAAGCAGATATGCGAAAGGCTATGATCTTTTTACAGAAATATGGTATTTCTCTGAATCTGGGCGCAAAGATCTATCAGAAATATAAAGAATCTGTCTATACGGTTCTGCAGGAAAATCCATACAGGCTTGCAGAGGATATTTCAGGAGTAGGTTTTAAAATTGCGGATGAGATTGCGGCAAGGATCGGAATCCATGCAGATTCAGATTACAGAATCCGAAGTGGAATGTTGTATACTCTCCTACAGGCTTCAGGGGAAGGACATACATACCTTCCAAAGGAGCAGCTATTTACAAGATGTGCCAGACTTCTGGATGTTGACGAGTCCTATATGGAGAAGCATCTCATGGACATGGTTATTGACAGGAAACTGGTGCTTAAAGAAAAGAATGGAGAAACCATAGTTTATCCGTCTCAGTATTATTATTTGGAATTAAATACTGCCCGTATGCTTAATGAACTGAATGTTTTGTGCCCTGAGGATGAGCAGCTTGTTCAGAAGAGAATCCTGATGATCGAAAAAGAAACAGGAACTGTCCTGGATGAGATGCAGAAGAAGGCAGTGACGGAGGCTGCGAGTCATGGATTGTTTGTTTTGACGGGAGGACCGGGTACAGGTAAAACAACAACGATCAATGCAATCATTCGTTTCTTTGAAGGTGAGGGAGCTGAACTTCGACTGGCCGCACCTACCGGACGTGCTGCGAAGAGAATGACAGAAACTACCGGATATGAAGCGCAGACGATTCACCGTCTTCTGGAATTAAATGGAATGCCGGGGGAGGAACGGGATGGCCATTCTGCCAAATTTGAAAGAAACGCGCAGAATCCTCTGGAAGCGGATGTGATCATTATTGATGAGATGTCCATGGTGGATATTCATCTGATGCACTCGCTGCTTCTTGCAGTAACGACCGGAACCAGGCTGATTCTGGTAGGAGATGAGAATCAGCTTCCGAGTGTGGGACCGGGTAATGTCCTGAGAGATATTATTCGAAGCGGACGTTTTCCGGTGGTAGAACTGACGAAGATTTTCCGTCAGGCTTCTGAGAGTGATATTGTTGTGAATGCCCATAAAATAAATAAAGGGGAGCAAGTACAGATCAATAATAAAAGCCGTGATTTCTTTTTTTTGAAGAGATATGATGCAGATATCATCATAAGAGTAGTGATTGCCCTTATTCAGGAAAAATTGCCACGATATGTAGATGCAAAACCATTTGAGATACAGGTACTGACACCTATGCGAAAGGGACTCTTAGGTGTGGAACGTCTGAATCAGATTCTGCAGAGATATCTGAATCCGCCGGAAGACGGAAAGCCTGAGAAAGCAGTCGGCGACCGTCTGTTCCGTACTGGTGATAAAGTGATGCAGATCAGAAATAATTACCAGATGGAGTGGGAAATTCGGGGGCGATATGGAATTGTTATAGAGAAAGGTATTGGTGTATTTAATGGAGATACCGGGATTCTTACGGAAATCAATGAATTTGCCGAGACTGCAGAAGTGGAATTTGAGGATGGACGTTTCGCAATTTATTCGTTCAAACAGTTAGAAGAACTGGAACTTGCGTATGCCATTACAATTCATAAATCCCAGGGAACTGAATATCCGGCAGTGATTCTTCCGTTGCTTTCCGGACCGCAAATGCTGTTAAACAGAAATCTCCTTTATACTGCTGTTACCAGAGCAAGAAAATGTGTAACTGTGGTGGGAAATGAGGAAACCTTTGCAGAGATGATCCGCAATGAGAAACAGCAGAAGCGATACAGTGCGCTGGATGAGCGCATTATAGAGCTGAGTGACACTATGGAGAATGAAGGTGAAAGAGACTTCGCGAAATAAAAACGGTAACGAAAACAGATAAAAAGAAAATAATAAAAATTGAAAGAAAAATAGAAGTAAAAAGCAGGAGTAAAGTGATTGCTGAGAAAAATTCTTGATATTTTTTACCCGAGATGCTGTCCGGTCTGTCAGAAAATTCTGAAGGATCAGAGAAGGATGATCTGTCCTGAATGTGAAAAGAAGCTTCGACCGATTGGACATCCGAGATGTTACAAATGCGGAAAACCCATAGAAGAGGGAGAGTACTGTAAAGACTGCCAAAAACATACACATATATTTGACCAGGGAAGAGGTATTTTTGTTTATGATGGCATAATGAGAAGGTCTGTTACCAGATATAAATATTATGGATGCCGGGAATATGGAGATTTGTATGCGAAAGCAATGTATCGATATGCCTGGAAAAATCTGAATCAGTGGAAGCCGGATCTAATCGTGCCGGTTCCCATACATAAGTCAAAAGAACGCTTAAGAGGATTTAATCAGGCTGCATATCTGGCAGAGAGACTTAGCTGCTATACAGGGATTCCAGTGGATACGGATCTGGTACAGAAAGTTGTAAAAACAAAATCGCAGAAGAAACTGAATGCTATGCAGAGAAGAAAAAATCTGGAGAAAGCTTTTCTCGTAACAAAGAATATCAGAGGGAAAGATATTCTGGTGATAGATGATGTATACACGACAGGAAGTACTATAGATGACATGGCAGGATGTCTTCGGAAAAGAGGCGCAAAAAATATTTATTTTCTTACAGTCTGTATAGGACGTGCGTGAGAATAGTAACAAAAGTTACTGGTATGGAGCGGCTGCTAACCGAAAAAATGCTTTTCATACATAATGAGATATGTTACAATTAATCTGTATGATTATATAATGATACCAATACGGATCAGCGTGAAATGCGGATAGATACAATAACAGTGATCATCAGGTATCAGGATATGTAATAAAAGGGAAAGCGTACAGTAAGGAGTAATTTATGTTAAATGAAGAGAAGATAAAGATCATGAACAAACTTGCTATGTATGAACAGGGTGAGGGAAAAAAGTATCTTCCGGTCAGCAAGTACTATAGAAGTGATTATATCGGACTTGCCATGATTAAGAACTTTTTTCTGGTTACGATTGGATATTGTCTGGTTCTGGCCGGTATTGCAGCATATTTTGGGGAATATCTGATAGATAATATCCATAAGATGAACCTTGTCTCAGTGGGCGTGGAGGCAATTCTGGGTTATGTAGTAGTACTGATATTTTTTTCAGTTCTGACATACATCCAGTATACTGTGAAGTACCACAAGGCAAAGAAGAGTGTGAAGAATTATTATGAAGAACTCACTCAGTTAAATAAAATATACAGCCGCGAAGAGAAAAAATCCTCAGCCCGAGGAGTTTCAGGAGGATATAAGAAATGACAGCATTACTTGAATTAAAACAGAAAATAAAGAATTTGTACAGTCAGTATGAGATTTATATCCTGCCTGTTTTGCGTTTTGTTCTGGCATTTGTTTATTTTACATGGATCAATATGAACATGGGATATATGACACAGCTTAATAATATATTTATTGTACTGATCCTTGCGCTGATCTGTTCGATATTACCTTCCGGAGTGATGATTTTTGCCGGATTTTTATTAATGATCGCGCATAGTTATGCTGTTGGAATAGAAGTGGCCGGATTTATGCTGGTTCTGATTTTGTTTATGACAATTTTGTTCCTGAGATTCAGCGCAGGCAATAATTTGGTACTTGTATTTACCCCGCTTTCTTTTGGCATAGGTATTCCTGCACTCCTTCCTATCGGAAGCGGGCTTCTGTGCAGTGCATTTTCCGCGCTTCCGGCAGGCTGTGGTGTTATCATATATTATTTTATCCGTTTTATACGTGTGCAGCATAAGATTCTGGAGAATGCAGATATTGTCATGGCTGACAAATTAAAACTCCTGGCAGATGGAATTGTACAGAACTGGGGAATGTGGATCACAGTTGTTGCTTTTGTTGCTGTGGTTTTACTGGTGAACCTTATCCGTACCCGCTCTTTTGATTATGCATGGAGAGTTGCTATTGTTGCGGGAGGTGTTGTATATGTTCTGGTAGTTCTTGCCGGCGGATTTTATTTTGAAGTGAGCATTGATGTGATCACACTGATTATTTATACTGTGATTTCTGTAGTAGTCGGACTGGTGCTGGAATTCTTTGTGTTTGGCGGTGACTATACCCGCACAGAGAGACTGGAATATGAAGATGACGAGTACTACTATTATGTGAAGGCTGTTCCGAAGGCGACAGTTACAACTTCTGAGAGAAGCATAAAGAAAATTAACGGTGATTCTGCAAAAAGTGAGAAACAGTCACAGGATAATATCGTGTCTTATGCCAATCCTATTTTTCATGGTGAGGAGAAAGTAGTGCAGACATCAGAAGATGCGGCACCTGTAGAGCACAAAAAAGATATTGACAGTGTTGACTTTGAAAAGAAACTGGAAGAGTCATTAAAAAATTTGTAACTGTTCAGCAGCTTTACAGTTACTAAAATTTATAAATTTAAGTTACTGAGAATGGAGTGAAGAGCGGCAATTATCACTCTGGCACAGAATGATAAGGAAAGGAGAACTGTATGCAGAATATTTCAGGAAATCTGATAGAAATCTTATCAAGGCTGGCATTTCCGAAGATCGGGATCATTGATATTATACAGATTGCACTGATCGCATTTTTTGTATATCAGTTTATGGTGTGGATCAAATATACCCATGCGTATACACTGTTAAAGGGTATACTGGTTGTTCTCCTTTTTATTTTGATAGCGTATATTTTTAAAATGAATACGATCCTCTGGATTTTTTCAAATCTGGCGAGTACGCTGATCGTTGGCGTGATCGTTATTTTTCAGCCGGAGCTTAGAAAAGTTCTGGAGCAGCTTGGGCAGAAGCGAATCATGGCTTCATTGATACCGTTTGATGCGGGTAAAGAAGTGAAGGAACGATTTACAGATAAAACAATCAGTGAACTGGTAAAGGCATGTTTTGATATGGGAGAAGTCAAGACCGGGGCGCTGATCGTAATTGAACAGAACGAGCTGTTGACCGATTATATCAGAACTGGTATTAATCTGGATGCGATTCTTACAAGTCAGCTTCTCATTAATATATTTGAACATAATACACCCCTTCACGATGGAGCTGTTATTGTAAGAGAAAACAGAATCGTAGCAGCAACGTGCTATCTTCCATTGTCTGACAATATGGAGCTGAGTAAACAGCTGGGAACAAGACACAGAGCCGGTGTTGGAATCAGTGAGCAGACCGATTCTGTTACGATCATTGTATCAGAAGAGACAGGACAGGTATCTGTAGCTCAGGGAGGAAGACTGATTCGGGGAGTGAACAGTGCCAGACTCAGAGAGATTCTTGTGAAAGCACAGAACAAACAGATTGTAGACAACAGCAAACTTCGTCATTTACTGAAAGGAAGAGTGAAGCATGAAGAAGAGAAAAATAACAGATAATATACCTCTGAAAATCATGTCTGTCGCAATAGCTGTTGT
>OGFJ01002149.1_pt1 | contig 11083 bp, 10 predicted proteins | sample 1570861 | NCBI WGS metagenome assembly OGFJ01 (sample SAMEA2582060, study PRJEB24529) | metagenome | biome: Human gut stool | place: China | collected 2011
TGCAGGCCGCTATCGGCGTATCCGCCGCCTTTCTTCCCCCCAACACCGACGTGGTGTCGACGAAGGGGCGAGCCCCTCAGTCCGACTACGTTTTCAAGGCAATCGAATCTGACTACCGCAGCGGCAACGCCGTGCGGGCGCTCGCCGATCTCACGCCGTTGGCGAAGACCGTGCCGATCGTCGTGCTCATCAACTCCTCCTCGGCCTCCGCCTCCGAAATCGTGGCGGGCGCCCTACAGGACCACAAACGCGCCGTCATCATGGGCGATCGCTCCTTCGGGAAGGGTTCCGTGCAGACCATTCTGCCGATGACCTTCGGCGACAAGACGGTCGGCGTGAAGCTCACGACGGCCCGCTACTACACGCCCTCGGGCCGATCGATTCAGGCCAAGGGCATCGTGCCCGACGTGTTTGTGGACGACACGCCCGTCGGAAACTATCCCTCCTTCCAGGTCCGCGAATCCGATCTTTCGCACCATCTCGTCAACGAAAACGAGAGCGAAACGGAAGCGAAGAAGAAACTCGACGAACTCCCCTACGGTGACGAAGACGTGGTCGACATGCCCGACTACACGTACTTCTTCGGGGACGAAAAGGATTGGCAGCTGCAGCAGGCCGTCCGTCAACTCAAGGGCGAAAAGGTCGAGGTTTCCAAGTACCGCGGAAAGCCCCGCAAGGAAGTGGCGGCGATGAAGAAGGCTGAGGCCGAAAAGAAGAAGGCCGAAGAGGCGAAGAAAACCAAGGACGCCGACAGCGACAAAAACAAGAAGGAAACGAAGGAAGAACCGCAGAAGAAGTAAGGTTTCCCTCTCCTTACCCCACGGGGCGCGCGGCATTCAGCCCGTGCGCCCTTTTTTCTTCTCCGTAGGACGAGACACACGATGCACCCCGAACTCATTGAACGACTAAGCCGACAGACCCTTCTTCCGCAGATCGGCGAGGAGGGCCGCGACCGAATCGCCTCCGCGCGTTTCCTCGTGATCGGAGCTGGCGGACTAGGCTCTCCCGCCCTGCAGTATCTCGCCGCCTCGGGCGCCGTCCGTATTACGGTCGCCGACGGTGATGAGGTGTCGTCTTCGAACCTCTCGCGCCAACTTCTCCATGACGAGAGCCGTCTCGGCATGAACAAAGCCGAGAGCGCGGCCGTCGCGATCGCACGCATCAATCCCTTTGCGGAGGTCACAAGCGTGCCGCGTTATGTTTCGTCGCTAGAGCTCGCGGCGCTCGCCGGGCAATGCGAGGTTGTTCTCGACTGCTCGGACAACCTCGCCACGCGCTTTGCCGTCAACGACGCCTGCGTGAAGGCCCGTACTCCACTCGTCTACGGCTCCGCCGTCGGTTTTTCCGGACAAGCCTCCGTCTTCGACTTCCGTCGCGAGGATTCCCCCTGTCTGCGCTGCATCTTTGAACCCGACGTCGCCGAAAACGACGTCAAGGCGGCCAGGGCCGGCGTATTTTCGCCGCTTACGGGCTTCATCGGCGTATTGCAGGCCTCCGAAGCCCTGAAACTTGCGGCGGGACTCGAATCTCCCCTGTGCGGAAAGTGGTTCTCTGCGGATCTGCTTACGATGCGCTTTTCCCAGATCCGCTTTTCCCGCGACCCGCACTGTCCGGTGTGCGGTCACAGGGAGGAAGGAAGAGGCGTGAAGGCCTGAACCCGCCCCGTTTCCCGTCCGAACACTTCCTCGGCTTCGTTCCATTTCGAGAACAAAGTCTGCGCGGCGGGAAAGCCCGAGAGGATCGGCTGCCACCAGCGTACGGCCCGGACGTCGAAGTGATAAACGGCCGATTGCGAGGGGAGCTTCGCCACCTTCTTGGCGAGCGTCACGGCCGTCTCGAGCGTGCCGAGCTCGTCGACGAGACCGAGATCGAGCGCCTGCCGTCCGGTCCAAACGCGCCCCGCCGCCAAGCGTTCGACGTCGGGAAGAGGCAGAGCTCTCGCCTCGGCAACGTGCGATTTGAAGGTTCGGTAGACGAAATCGACCGACGACTTGAGGGCGTGGCGCCGAACAGCGGAAGTGTCCCGCCACGGCTCGCCGTCCGAGAGTGCCGCTTCGGTCGCGTACCCGCCGTAGCCGACCGACAGAGCCTCGCGCAGGTCAACAAGCTTCGGAAAGACGGCGAAAACGCCGATCGACCCCGTCAGCGTCATCGGATCGGCCACGATTTTTTCCGCGCCCGTCGACACCCAGTAACCGCCCGATGCGGCGGTGTCCCCCATGCTCACCACGACGGGCTTGCCCTTTTCCTTAAGTTCGAGAAGCGCCGAACGGATCTTCTCAGCCGCCATCGCATCGCCTCCGGGACTGTTGATGCGAAGCACTACGGCCCGTACGTTTTCGTTCTCCTTCACGAAATCGATGCGTTCGACCAATTCGTCCGCCACGAGACGCCCCAGACGGGGATCGTCCACCATCTCGCCCTCCGCGTAGAGCACCGCGACGCCCGGTCCCGTCCCTTCACCGCTGTCCGACGAATCGAGATAATCGTAGAAATTCGTGAGCGCAACCTCCCTGCCCGCCTTGGCGTAGGCGGTCCGAAGCGCAGCTCGAAAGGCCGCCTCGTCTCCCGTTTCATCCACGATTCCATATCGGCGCTGATGACTCGCCTCGCCCTCGGGCATGGGTTCGAGTGCGCTCAGCGCCTCTGCGTACGTCTTCCACGCGTCGTCCTTCCAACCCCGACCCGCTTTCCAGGCGTCAAGCATCGTCGACCAGGCGTCCGAAAGATAAGAGCGTTGCGCCGCGAGATTTTCCTTCGTCGGAGAGGAACGCTCGAAAACTTCCGGAGCGCTCTTGAAATCGCCCGCCTTATACACCTCGGCCTTGATACCGAAGTGCTTCAGAAAACTTCCCCAATAAAGGGCTTCGCCCGAGAGCCCCCTCAGATCGACGCGTCCCATCGGATGCAGCCACAAGCGGTCTGCGTGCGCCGCCACGGCGTACTGCGCCTGCGTGAAGTTCCACCCGTAACACCAAACATGCCTGCCCGTTTCTCGACGGTATTCGTCAAGAATTTCGCCAATGACGCGCGCGGAGGCGCCGCCGATGCTCTCAAGGTCGCTCACGTTCAGAAGAATGCCCGCGATGCGCGAATCCTTCTGGGCGTAACGCACGGCGTCCGTCACGTCGCCGAGCAGCGTCACGGGATCGGCTTCGCGGATCATCCCCGCGAGACCGCCCGCGACGGGACGGGTGTCGGCGACGCGTCCCGTAAGCGTAAGTTCGAGAAGCGATCCCTCCTGCGGAGCGGGCACCGGAACGGGCCGCAGAAAATAAACCGCCAGAGAGAAACCCGCGAGCATCGTGAGCACGATGCAGACCTTGGCGACGCCCCATACGAAGCGTCCGAAGCCGCACAACAGTCGAGCGATCATTTGTCCCTCCTTTCCGCACCCGTTCTCGTCAAATCCTGCAGTTGGGCGATCATGCGATCCACGTACGCGGGCTTTCGCATCGGATAGCGCGCGTGAGCGCGGTGGTGTCCGTAACAGCAAACGGTCTTCAGGCCCGCCTCCTTGGCAATTCGCAAATTGAAGAAGCTGTCGTCCACCATCGCCGCCTCACTCGCCCGGACGCGGTACCGGGAGAGCAGATGCCTCAGCATGCGCGCCGAAGGCTTCGGCGCCCAGTACCCGAGGAGATGCGTGTCAGTGGAACAAACGAGGTCGTCGAAAACGTGCGTGAGGTGCAGGTGCGCGAGAGCCGCCTCGGCGTAGTTGCGAGGCGCGTTCGTGTAGAGCACCTTGCGTCCCGAGAGACGTTCAAGCGCCCGACCGGGATCTCCCGTCTTGCGGACGTAGGGACGCACGTCGAAGTCGTGCGTTTCAGTCAAAAAACGCAGAGGATCGATGCCATGGCGCCGCCACAGGCCCAGAAACGTTGTGCCGTACTGCGCCCAATAGCGCTGCCGCATCCGCGTCGCCTCCTCTTCGGTGAAGCCGAATTCCTTCATCAGAAAGCGGTTCATCCGATCGTGCAGGACGACAAAAAGGCCGCCCGAAGAACGGAGGACCGTATCGTCGAGATCGATCAGCCACAGCTTCACGGCGCCGCGCTCGGGCGCGGCCGGCATCCCTCTTTTCTCGCGACCGAGAAGTACCGTCATACGCATTCCTTTCGAAAAACAAGAAAAAACCCGACAGAACAACGCATCCTCTTCTCGTGCGTTCTTCTGCCGGGTTTCGGAGTGATGTGCGAAGAAGCTCAGTCCCCGTACATCTTTTGTTTGAGTTCTCGACGCTGCTGCGCTTCGAGCGACAGAGTGGCCGTCGGACGAGCCATCAAACGCGCCACGCCGATCGGTTCGCCCGTTTCCTCGCAGTAGCCGTAATCACCTTCGTCAATGCGGCGGATGGCTGCTTCAACCTTCTTGAGAAGCTTGCGTTCGCGGTCGCGCGTACGAAGCTCAAGAGCGTGTTCCTCTTCGATCGTGGCACGGTCCGTCGGATCGGGCACGACCGTCGTTTCGCGAAGATTCACGGTCGTCTGGTCCGCGTTCTGGCGAAGCTCTTTTTCCATCTGCACGAGGAGATTACGGAAAAAGGCCAGCTGGCGTTCGTCCATATAGTCGTCGTCGGACATCTGCAGAATTTCTTCTGCGGTCAGCAGTTTGTTGTTAGCCATACTTATTCTTCAAACGATTGCCGGAAGGAGACTCCTCCCGAGGAGAGAGGAGCATAGCAAAAAAAACGCAAGTCCGTCGCTCAGGGTTTTACCCTTTCCCGCGAACTTGCGTTTTTTTGTCGCCGCCACCTCCCGTCTAGGGATAAACCTTAGGCAAGGCAGGTGTCGAGTCCCCGGCGAATGGCGTCTTCAGGGAGATTGCGTCCGATGAAGACCATTCGGGAGACGGGCTTCGCAGCGCCCCAGGGCCCCATTACATCGGCGCCCGCGAGCATGTGCACGCCCTGGAAGACGACTCGCCGGTCGCTTCCTTGCATGTAGAGAACGCCCTTGTAGCGCAGAAGGTCCTCTCCGTACACGCTCGTGAGCGACATGATGTAGCGATCGAGCTTGGCGGGATCGAACGGACGTTCGTTTTCGTAGTAGAAGGTCCGGATGTCGTCGCGGTGATGGTGATGATGCCCTTCGTTAAAGAAGGCCGGATCAACTTCCAGAATGTCGTTCATGTTGAAGCCCGTGATGTCGAGAACCACGTCCACGGGACAGTTCCCCATGTCGACGCGGCGGATCGGCGCGCGGGCGTTCATCTGACGAAGCCGCGCTTCGAGCGCTTCGCACTCTTCGGGCGTCACGAGGTCGCACTTCGAGAGGAGGATGCGGTCGGCGAAACCCACCTGATCGCGCGCGGCGGCTTCTTCGTCGAGCGTCTGCGGACCGTGCTTGGCGTCGACCACCGTCACGACGCCGTCGAGACGATAGAAGGCCGCCACGGCGTCGTCCATGAAGAAAGTCTGCGCCACCGGACCGGGATTGGCCACGCCCGTCGTTTCGATGACGACGTAGTCGAACTGAATTTCACCGCGATCGCGCTTGTGGCGCAGATCCGTAAGCACCCGCGAGAGGTCTCCGCGGATCGTGCAGCAGACGCAGCCGTTGTTCATCGAAATGATCTGCTCCTTGTCGGACTGCACGATCAGTTCGGTGTCGATGTTTTCCGCTCCGAATTCATTTTCGATGATCGCGATGCGGTGATTGTGGTTTTCCGTGAGGATGCGGTTGAGCAGGGTCGTCTTGCCCGCCCCCAAGAAACCCGTCAGAATCGTGACGGGGATATCGGGACCGCGAGGTTCTTCCACTTCCATTTCTTTCTCCTTACGGCCGCACCAAAAGATGCAGCCCCTTCAAATATTCGCCTTCCGGGCAGGTCATCATCAGCGGATGATCCTCGCCCGCTCCGAATCGGCAGAGCGCCCAGGCGTCCGATCCGGCGTCAAAAACGGCGCCGGCGACGATCTTTTGGAAGAGATCCACGTCGATCGCTCCCGAACAGGAGAAGGTGAAAAGATGCCCGCCCGCGCGAAGCAGACGGATGCCGTTCAAGTTGATGTCCTTGTACGCGCGCGAGGCCCGCGCCACGTGATGGTGATTCGAGGCGAACTTGGGCGGATCCAGGATGACGAGATCAAAGGTCTCGCCCGCATCACGCAAGGTGCGCAGATACGAAAATACGTCTTCGCAGACGAATTTGGCGCGAGACTCGTCAAAATCGTTCCGGCGCAGGTTGCGCTTGGCCATCTCGATGGCTTCCTGCGAGGAATCGACCGAGATCACTTCGTCGGCGCCGCCCTTGAGAAGAGCCAGAGAGAAGCCGCCGGTATAGGAGAAGCAGTTGAGCGCACGCAGACCGCGCCCATGTTCCGCACGGAAGGCTTCGGCGAGTTTCTGCGCAGCGAGCCGGCTTTCGCGTTGGTCGACGTAGAACCCCGTCTTATGTCCGACGCGCACGTTCACGCCGTAACGAACGCCGTCCTCCACCACTTCGATTTCCTCGGGCGGCTCTTCGCCGCAGAGGCATTCGGAACGGATTTCCAGACCTTCGCGCTGCCGGGTCGCCGCATCGGAACGGTCGTAGACGCCGCACGCGCCGGTGAGCTTCATGAGAATTTCCCCGATAACACTGCGGAAGCGCTCCACCCCCGCCGACTGAAACTGCGTCACGAGATAGGAACCATACTGATCGACGATAAGGCCCGGCAGACCGTCGGCTTCGCCGAAAACAAGGCGGATGGCCGACGTTCTAGAGTGAAGCGCACGGCGCGCCTCCACGGCGTTGCGAAGGCGCGTCTCAAGCCACGCTTCGTTCACGACGTCCTCTTCGCGGAAGGACCACACGCGCGCACGGATCGTCGACTTGGGCGAATACGCCGCCCACGCCAGAAAACGGCCGTCCTTGTTTTTTACCGCCACCGTGTCGCCCGCGGCCGGGTGGCCGACGACCTTGTGCACGGCGGTGTCGTACACCCAAGGGTGACGACGCAGAAGGGAACGTTCCTTCCCTTGCTTGAGAATGATTTCCATGGCAATTCCTAATCAAGAGGGAGATCTCCCTCAAAAACGTATTCAGCGGGGCCCTCCAGAAACACCGGGCCGTCCGGATCGGGCCGACGGACCCGCAGGATTCCGCCCCGGGTATGAAAAGTCACGGTGCGGTCGAACCGACCCGTAAGCATACCCGCAACGGCAGCCGCACAGGCGCCGCTGCCGCAGGCGAGGGTCTCCCCCACCCCGCGCTCCCAGACGCGGAAATCGGCTTCCGTGCCGGAAAGCGGGCAGACGCACTCGAAATTAATCCCTTCCGGAAAGGCCGGGTGGCGCTGCAGGCACTCCCCCGTCCGACGGAAAGCCTCGTCCTCGGGTATGGGACCGAAACGCACAGCGTGCGGATTTCCGACCGCCAGCACGAAGAGCTCGTCAGTTCCGGGAATCCCGAATCCACTCCACGCACCATTCCGAAAAGAAAGCCCCTCGGATCGAAACGGTAAGTCATTTGATTCAAGAATCGGCATTCCCATTTCTACGGAAACGAAACCGTCTTTTCCGATTGACCCACGAATGACGGCGCGCATTGTTTCAAAGCGCACGCACTCCCCCGGGAAGATGCGCTCGAGCACCCACCTCGTCATGCAGCGGGCGCCGTTGCCGCACTGTTCCACCTCCCCGCCGTCGGCGTTGAAAATGCGATAGCGAAAGTCCGCATCCGGGTGTTGCGTTTCCTCGAGCTCGAGCAACTGATCCGCCCCGACGCCGAGTCTGCGGTCGCACCAGCGCCGCAAGTGAAGGGAGTCGAGCGGCCAGGTATTCCGGCGATTGTCAATCAAAATGAAGTCGTTTCCGACTCCTTGCATTTTCAAGAAGTGTCCGTTCACTTCATACTCCCGTCAGTAGAGAGAAGGCTCCCCTTCGGGGCGGGTTTTGAAGCGCCGATGCACCCATAAATACTGATCGGGGTACTGTCGGATCCACGCTTCGAGCTCCCGGTTCACGCGCTTCGTATCCGCCTCGAAATCGGCCGTAGGGAAATTCTCCCAGGGTTCGCTCACGCGCACGAAGTAGCCCTCGTCCGTCATCGTGGCGATGCACCAGACCACCTTTGCCTTTGTGACGCGGGCAAGCCGGCTCACCATGGGCAGTGTCGCGGCGGAAACGCCAAAAAACGGAACGAAAATAGAATGCTTTTTCCCGTGATCCATGTCAGGAAGATAGTAAAAGGGAAGCCCCTTCTTCATTTCACGAATCACCGGGCGAAGATCGCTCGCTTTGCTTTTCGGAATGAGCACGGGATTGGAGAAACGAAGGCGTCCCTCGAGCGTTGCTTTGTCCCAGGCGGGATTGCTCTGCTTCTGATAGAGCGACACGCCCCGAACGTAAGTGTTCAGCGCGATCCCCGCCGCGTCGAGACCGGCGAAATGAGGCGCCACCACGATGAGAGGGCGATTTTCCTCGTTGAGGATGTGCTCCACTCCTTCAATGCGCACGAAGGAACGGATCTCTTCGGCGCTCGCTTCCCACAGCACGCTGTGGTCGAGCGCCGCGCGGCCGAGGCGTACGTACACGCGCCGCGCCAGGCGCTCACGCTCGGCGTCGGAGAGCTCGGGAAAACAAACGCGCAGATTCGTGAGCGTCACGCGGCGACGCTTCGGAATGCACCCCCACAGCCCCCACCCGACGATTCGTGCTAGCCGATCGCGTTGTCCGACAGTCAGAAAGCGAAGCTTTTTAACGAGCCAAATCCAACCGCGGGCCATCCATTCGTTCACTTTTTCGTCACTCCCTCTAATTTCTTTCGGGCCGCTCTCGGCGCCTTGTAGCGTTTGTAGCTCCACGCATACTGCGAGGGAGCGCTCAAAACGATGCCCTCAATCTGACGGTTCATCGCAGCAGCGTCCTTTTCCAAATCACCCGTGAGCGGTTCGTTCCATTCCTTGCCGCGAATGTGCCAACCGTGCGGCTCGCGCACGCCCCAGGCAAAGATGCGGATCGCATCAAACTGCCTCGCCACCCGCACTGGCAGGGTCATCGTGTAGGCGGGCTTGCCGAAAAACGGCGCCCAAACCCCCTCGCCGTGCGAGGGCACCTGATCGGGGAGCGCACCGAAGGTGTGGCCCGCGCGAAGGTTGCGGATCACTTCTTTGACGCCCGCGAGCGTCGTGGGGCAGGCGACGATACCCGGCGCCTGTCGGGCTTCTCCGACGAGACGGCGCAGAAAGTCGAATTTCGGCGGTCGATAGAGAATGGAAATGTTTCGTCCCGACTCACGCCAGAAAGTGTGCGCGAACCACACGGGCAGAATTTCGAAGCATCCCACGTGAGGCGTCATGAAGACGATCGGACGACCGCTCTCGACCGCAGTGCGGATGAGGCGTTCACACTCGGGATCGACCCGAACCTGCGTCATGACCTCTTTGGGTTTGCGATACCATACCCAAAGGCTTTCCATGGCCTGTCGGCCGGCATTGCGCCCGACGCTCCGGTAGAGCCGCTCGTCAAAGAGCCCTGCCTGCCGCAGGTTCGCTTCGGCCTGCTCGCGGGTTTCCCGCGAGAGGCGAAAAGTCAGACTGCCGAAAAGGGTTCCGAGCGCCTGCAGAAACCCAAGAGGCAAACGGGCCAGCAAGGCGAAAAAACGTTGCATGCTTTTAGCGTAAGTATCGTCCAAACGGAACATTTTACCCCCGACACCTCAGAATCCTCGCCTTCGGCAACCGCTTTTCACGCAAACGAACAACTTTGTTGGCATTTTCCCCACGAGAAGCGTATGATGCGGAAATTCGCCGAGTTAACAAGACAACTTGCGGGGCGAATTTGAAAAAATACCGCTAAAGCGTCTGCCGCAACGTACTTCATGCTTCATTGCGCTAGGCGCTGTCCCCAATCCATTGGAGTGTGAAGAATGGCCAGCGAATATCTGTTTACTTCCGAATCCGTCAGTGAAGGTCATCCCGACAAAGTGGCCGACCAGATCTCTGACGCCGTCCTTGACGCCTGCCTTGCGCAGGATCCTATGAGCCGCGTCGCCGCGGAAACCCTCTGTACGACAGGTCTCGTCGTGATGGCCGGTGAAATCACCACCGGCGCCACCGTCGACTACATCGACCTCGCCCGCGGCGTTCTCAAGCGCATCGGCTATGACAACACCGAATACGGCATCGACCACAAGGGTTGCTCTGTTCTCGTCGGCTACGACAAGCAATCCCAGGACATCGCCCAGGGCGTCGACAAGGCCATGGACGACGAACTCAACCTCGGCGCCGGCGACCAGGGCCTCATGTTCGGCTTCGCCTGCGACGAAACGCCGACCCTCATGCCCGCCCCGATCTACTACGCCCATCGCCTGATGGAGCGTCAGAGCCTCGTGCGCCGCAACGGCACGCTTCCCTTCCTGCGCCCCGACGCCAAGAGCCAGGTAACGTTGCGCTATGTCGACGGCCAACCCGTGGGCTGCGACACGATCGTAATCTCGTCGCAACACGCCCCGGAAATGTCCGACGGCAAAAAGATGAAGCCCGAATTCACGGAAGCCATCGTCGAAGAAATCATTCGCCCGGTGATTCCGGCCGAATGGCTTGTCGGCACCAAGTTCCTCATCAACCCGACGGGACGTTTCGTGGTGGGCGGTCCGCAGGGTGACTGCGGGCTCACGGGCCGCAAGATCATCGTCGACACTTACGGCGGATACTGCCCGCACGGCGGCGGCGCCTTTTCCGGCAAGGACGCCACCAAGGTCGACCGTTCTGCCGCATACGCGACTCGCTGGGTTGCCAAGAACATCGTGGCCGCCGGTCTGGCCCACAAGGTTGAGATCCAGATCGCCTACGCTATTGGTGTTGCCGATCCGGTGTCCGTCAACGTGGAAACCTTCGGCACCGAGCAAGGCGTGACGCGCGGCCAGATCGCCGCCGCCGTGCGCAAGGTCTTCGATCTGCGCCCCGCTGCGATTATCGACGAGCTGGATCTGAAACGTCCGATTTATCTGAAGACCGCCGCGTATGGTCACTTCGGCCGCACGGACGTTGAGTTCCCGTGGGAGAAGACCGACAAGGTCGAGGAGCTCAAGGCCGCGATTGCTGCGGAGTGAGGTGCTCTAATTAGGGCAGATAGACCATAAGAATAGGGGGCTTTCC
>OGFJ01002150.1_pt1 | contig 11076 bp, 13 predicted proteins | sample 1570861 | NCBI WGS metagenome assembly OGFJ01 (sample SAMEA2582060, study PRJEB24529) | metagenome | biome: Human gut stool | place: China | collected 2011
CTTTTGGGTATTTATGTCAGATTATGAAATAAAAAAATAAATATTTTACGTTAATATATGAAAACTTGGAAGATGCATGTTACAATAGTAAGTAAATAAAATATAAAGGCATAAAATAACAGATGGAGAAGGGGAATGTTAGCAAAATTAGAATTAAAATTAAAATGTGAAAAAGAATTGACATACCAGATGTCATCATTGTTTCATGGGGCACTTATGGAATTGCTGCCGGAGAAATATGCAGATTATCTGCATATTTCAAGCCTTCATCCATACGCACAGCATTTAGAATGCAGAGAGGGGAACTGGTACTGGGTAATTACAGGACTGAATAAAGAAGCAGTGAAGATTCTTCGTCTTCTCGGAAATACCGAAGTCAAACATATCAACACAACCGTAGGTCCTGAACAGGAATACTTCCTGGTAGACAAGGAATTATACAAGCAGAGAAAAGACCTTGTATTCTGCGGACGTACATTGATCGGTGCTCCTGCTCCTAAGGGCCAGGAAATGGAAGATCATTACTTCGGTGCTCTGAAACCTCGTGTCGCAGCTTATATGCATGACCTGGATGTAGAGCTCTGGAAACTTGGTATTCCTGCCAAAACAAAACATAACGAAGTTGCTCCTGCACAGCATGAGCTGGCTCCTGTATTCGATACAACAAACGTTGCGGTTGACCACAACCAGTTAACAATGGAAGTAATGAAGAAAGTTGCCGACAAGCACGGACTTGTATGCCTTCTTCACGAGAAACCATTTGAGGGAATCAACGGAAGTGGTAAACACAACAACTGGTCTATGATTACAGATACCGGTGTAAATATCCTTGATCCGGGAAAAACACCTGCTGAAAATACACAATTCCTGATTTTCCTGACAGCTGTTATCAAAGCAGTTGATGAATACGCAGATGTACTTCGTATTTCTGTAGCAAGTGCAGGAAATGATCACCGTCTTGGTGCAAACGAGGCTCCGCCTGCTGTTGTATCCGTATTCCTCGGTGATGAACTGACAGAAGTATTAAAATCTATCGAAAATGACGAATATTTTGCAGGAAGCCGCGCAGTCCAGATGGATATCGGTGCAAAAGTACTTCCACATTTCGTAAAAGACAATACAGACAGAAACCGTACTTCACCATTCGCATTCACAGGAAACAAATTCGAGTTCCGTATGCTTGGATCAGAGGCTTCTGTCGCCAACCCGAACATCATCTTAAATACTGCGGTTGCTGAGTGTGTACACCAGTTTGCAGAACAGTTAAAAGATGTTCCGGATGACAAGATGGACGATGCAATCCATGAACTGATCAGGAAAACAATCACAGATCACAAACGCGTTATCTTCAATGGCAACGGATATACCGACGAATGGATTGAAGAAGCCGAAAAGCGTGGTCTTTACAACCTGAAATCCACACCGGATGCTCTTCCACAGTGGATCGCAGATAAGAATATTGAACTCTTTACCAAATATCATATTTTCACAAAAGAAGAGATTGAGTCCCGTTATGAGATCTGGCTGGAAACTTATTCCAAGATTCTTAACATTGAGTCCAATACTATGGTTGAAATGGTACAGAAGGATTTCCTTCCATCTGTATTCGCATATATCGACAAAGTTGCAGCTACTGCTGTTGCTAAAAAATCAGTTGTTTCAGATGTCAGCACAGCTTCTGAAGGAAAACTGATCAAAGAGCTGTCACAGCTTGCTGATGAGATTTCCACAGGTCTTGAGACCTTAAAAGCAGACACTGCCAAAGCGCTTGCTACAGAAGATCCTCTGGCTAATGCAAAAGCATACCAGACAGTTGTTCTTTCTGATATGGATGAACTCAGAAAGTCTGTAGATGCAGCAGAAACTCTGATTCCGGATGCACTGCTTCCATATCCTACATATGACAAGCTTCTGTTTTCCGTTTAATTAACAGGTAATAACAGGGGAATATCTTTATGAACTCTACTTCATAATTCATTATCGATTTCCTCATCCATTAATCACACGATATTTTGATGTTCTCCTGTTTTACATATAATTTTGATTTTAAACTGCATTGCATACAGTCATACGAAATGTCTTTTCTATTACATCAGTTATGCAATACACTATAAATATGGATTTTATATTCGCAAAAGCGCGATGAACTGGCTACATTTCCAGGCATCGCGCTTTTTGCATTTTATAAAATATGAGGAAATTTTTATGAGGGAGGAATATTATTATGGAATTTTCCGCAGTAAACACAATATGGGTGCTGGTCGGCGCCGCACTGGTCTTCTTTATGCAGGCCGGATTCGCAATGGTAGAAACAGGCTTCACACGAGCCAAAAACGCAGGTAACATTATTATGAAAAACCTGATGGACTTCTGTATCGGAACCCCGGTCTTCTGGCTGGTCGGCTTCGGTCTGATGTTCGGTGCAGGTAATGGATTTATCGGAAAGATCGGTGGTATTGCAACAGAAGCACACTATGGTTCAGGAATGCTTCCTGACGGAGTTCCTTTCTGGGCATTCTTAATCTTCCAGACAGTATTCTGTGCAACATCCGCAACAATTGTTTCCGGTGCAATGGCAGAACGTACCAAGTTCCTTTCCTATTGCGTCTACAGCCTTATGATCAGTCTTGTTGTATATCCGGTATCCGGACACTGGATCTGGGGCGGTGGATTTATCAGCCAGATGGGATTCCACGATTTCGCAGGTTCCTGTGCAGTACATATGGTAGGTGGTGTGGCAGCTCTGATCGGTGCCATCATCCTTGGACCTCGTATCGGTAAATATACAAAGGACGGCAAATCAAAGGCTATCCCGGGACACAACCTTACAGTTGGTGCTTTAGGTGTATTTATCCTCTGGTTCTGCTGGTTCGGATTTAACGGTGCTTCCACAGTCAGTATGGAAGGCGATGCAATCGTAAGTGCAGGTAAAATCTTTGTTACTACTAACCTTGCAGCAGCTGTTGCAACTGTAACTGTTATGATCATCACATGGGTACGTTACAAAAAACCGGATGTTTCCATGTCTCTGAACGGTTCTCTTGCAGGACTTGTAGCAATTACGGCAGGATGCGACACAGTTTCTCCTACATCCGCAGCAATCATCGGTATTGCTTCCGGTTTTATCGTAGTATTTGGTATTGAATTTATTGACAAGGTTCTGAAAATTGATGACCCTGTTGGTGCTGTCGGTGTTCATGGTTTAAACGGTGCTTTCGGTACCCTTGCAGTTGGTCTTTTCTCCGATGGATCAGGCACAGACTGGAAAGGACTCCTTACAGGCGGCGGCTTCCACGGATTTGGTGTTCAGTTCACTGGTATGATCATCACAATCGCATGGGTTGTTGTTACTATGACAATTATCTTCCAGGTAATCAAACATACAATCGGACTTCGTGTTTCAGCTGAAGAAGAGATCGCAGGTCTTGACTCCAAAGAACATGGTCTTGCAAGTGCTTATGACGGTTTCGCAATGGCTGGCGTTCCGACTCCTATGGGAACTTCCATAAAAGCTCCTGTTGTCACAGCCAGACCTTCTGCTCCTGCTGAATCAGTTCCTGAACTTCCGAAAGAAGGCGTTCATAAGCTTACAAAAGTTGTTATCATCACCCGTCAGAATAAGCTTGATGAATTTATGCAGGCAATGAATGAGATCGGTGTTACAGGTATCACTATTACGAACGTTCTCGGATGCGGTGTACAGAAAGGTGCTCCATCCTACTATCGTGGTGTTGAGATGGAAATGAATCTTCTTCCTAAGGTCAAAATTGAGATTGTTGTAAGTCTCGTACCTGTACAGAAAGTTATCGAAACTGCCAAGGCAGTCCTCCATACCGGTCAGATTGGTGATGGTAAAGTATTTGTATATGACATTGAAAATGTCGTTAAGATCCGTACAGGCGAAGAAGGTTATCTCGCACTGCAGGATACAAAGTAAATTATTTATCAACAATCAGGTAATATTAATAAGAGACATCAGCGTATTGATTGCTGGTGTCTCTTATTTTAATCTTTCTTTCTAACAATTCCAATGGCGTTAAAAAACAGGCAGTATATTTCATGTAAATATCATAGCCACGATATCGGAAGCCTATTGTATTATATCTGGTAGGAAGTGTGTCAAGTGCAAGAACCGCTTTTTAATCTTTTGGGAAAAATCCTCTGCATACTCCCGGTATTTAAATTGCTGAAGGATATATTTCTTTTTTCCTTCACATCCAGCTTGCCGCTCTGGGCAATTACAACTTTGTATTTTCTTTTTTCCATCCGTACCCCTTATATTGCATCAATTTCTGCCCATGCTTCTTCCACTATCTGCACTCTGTCACTTTCCATATCATCAATGGCTTCATCCAGCCTTGACAAAAGAACATCCATTGCATCATTGATTGTATAAGTTGGTTCATGGGATTTTATTGCCTGTGCCAATGCCATAACCATCACCCTTTCTTGAAATAGCACTTTTGTTTCTATTTTTATCATACCACGAACCACCGGAAATATCTATATATTTTAAATTTGTCTTTATAACCCAAACACAGAATACTGTTTTTGGGACGTTTTTTAGAATTTGTCCATTTGTAGTTTCAATTAAAAAAGTAAACAAAAGTGCTGCCGCACCAAACTTTTCAGTGCGGCAGCCCATACAGCTATTTACCTATGCCTCGTTTATATTAAATGTTTTTCCTTAAAGCTCCCGAAGGTAATCGGCACTAACATAACGGTAAATGCCGCCAAGAGAAATTTTGGCCCACCCATTACTGATAGAATATACATATACTTTTGTGCCATAATTCAATGTGCCTACTATTGTATATTGTGTTCCAGGGCCTGATCTGATATTTACATCCGACCCTGTGCACTTGTAATATCCCGGTACGCTTCTCGTGACAGAGCTTGTTTCAATTCCTGTATTTTCCGCAGCAAGCACCGGCATTGCAAATGAACTTGTCAAAAGAATTGCACTTATGACCAAACACACTACAAATGAGTTTTTTCTCATATACTTCATAATCTTTTCCTCCCATAATTTTTTTACACCATATCATCATCCTTGAGAACCTGGACGTGCTTTACTATAAGGTTCCTGCGTAGTTCCAACCACGACCCCATCTTTATTCAGTATATTACCTGTTTTGGGATCTATATGAGAACCGGCTGGTGGCGTCCATTTTCCCGACTCATTCACTGTACCAAGCGCATCTTCCAATTCCTTTTTCGTTCGGGGCGTTTTCAGTTCTGGCGTTGGTGCCGAGCTGCCGTCTGCATTGTCTGTATTGTCTATATTGTCAGTACTCTCAATAGTTTCTTCTTGAACAAATGATTCTCCTGAAGTCCTGTTATTTTTAGACGTATCTCCATTATCTTTATCACTGCAGCCTGTACATAACACCATTATTACAAACAACAAGCTAAAAACAACTTCTTTCTTATGTGTCATTTTAATCTTTTACCTCCATTATGCCCGTTTAACTACTCCGAACCGAACTACTCAATTTAAAGTGATAGAATTCTATCATTGTCCCATTGGAATCCACTCCCTTTCAATGAACAAACTGAATTAACTGTAAATAAAGAACTTTGATCAAATCAATGACAAACTTTATTATCTTTATTTTTGCCATGATTTCAACCCCTTTTGCACCAAACGACATTTACAGTCTGTTTTTGGTCGATTTACACATTTTCTTTACGATACAAGGTACTTGTAAGCCTGCTGTCAGTAATATCCCAACAGAAAAACAGATTGTATAGATGTACTTTCCCAGCAAAAATAAAGCTATATCTAACAGCCCAAACAGTATCACGAAGAACACTGTTGTTTTTTTATATGTCCTTTTCTCGTTAGTATCAAGTCTTCTGTTTTCACTGTCTATTGGACTAAATGTAATCAGGCTCACAGACGCAATAACTGTAGCTATTGCCAACTTCAAATCACATTGCACATGCATTGATAACATTATGCACAGAAACAATAGAAAACCAGATCCAAGAATACAAGTGTGCAAATTTTTTGCATGATAACCACCACTAAATTTTCTCAGAACCACAAACGGAAAAATAAGAGCAACTCCGTGTTTTACGCTTCCCAAGCCAAAGCCAATAACTCCTGCAAGGATAAGTGGTGATACCAATAGAAAAAAACTATATAATGCATACTTGTAAAGTTCCTTATCCGCCTCGTTTATCGCATTACACCGGATCATCCAATTTACTACTGTATCTGTACATTTTTCCATTACTTGTTTCTCCTGTAGTTCATTAATTCTTTCGGTGCCTTAGGCTGATACATGATAAGACAAGAAGCTGTGTTAGCTTCTGTCCGTAACACAACATCTAATGCTGCTTTCATTCCTTTTGCAACCGATTTAGTTACCTCTTTCTTCATAATGACCTCTCTCCTTTCCACTAAAATTTGTCATTGATTTTCACATAAGCAATCATATACCACTTTAATCAAATAAACGACCCCTTTGGAATGAACGGAATGATTCTTTACAATATTGGATAATTTCCCTCTTTTCTACGAAAAATAATATGTGATACAGAATTATTTATATATAAATATCAGTTTGTTTAATATATTGCAGAATAGTTCTTTGTTACATTCTTCTTTTTATTTAGTTCTATTGGTAAAATTCTACTGAAAGAAGGTGGGATAAATAGAATTTCAATATGAAGGTATGGGAAACCGCATCAAAATACGCAGAAAAGAATTACGGATAAAACAGGCAGAACTTGCCGAAAGATTAAATATATCCAATAACCATATGTCATCAATCGAAAACGGAAGGCAAAAACCAAGTCTGGATATTTTCATTCAGATTTGTAATTTACTCAATGTTACACCTGACTACCTTCTGCTCGGCAGTATGCACGCTTATAATATTCCACAGGATATTATTGATAAACTACGGTTATGTAATCAATCCGACATAGAGCTTACCGGAGACTTTATCGAACTGCTTGTAAAACGAAATAACAAAGCAACACATAATGAACCAAAATTGTAATTAAATTGTCTTTTCATACGCATTTTTTGCATTTGGAAATTCTATGTGATAAGATGTACACATACATCTATTTAGAAAGTCAGGTGAAAAAATGCGTATTTTAATTTGTGATGATGACACTCTGATCATTGAACAATTGAAGAAGTATATCGAATCCTACTTTGAGTCCAACCATTTAAAATGTCCTGAATTAGTTTCTTTTACCAGTGGTGAAGCTTTGTTAACTGACAAAGGTGAAAAGGATATTGTTTTTCTGGATATCGAAATGCCTGGCATGAATGGAATCTATGTTGGGAATGAATTAAAAAAAGCAAATAGAAATGTGATCGTTTTTGTTGTCACCTCTTATTCTGAATATTTGGATGAAGCAATGCGTTTTCATGTATTCCGTTACCTTTCCAAACCTCTAGATAAGCAGCGTTTTTTCCGAAATCTGAAGGATGCCTTAGCTTATTACAATTCCATTACACTCAAAATTCCTGTGGAAACAAAACAGGCGGTATATTCGTTTCCTGCTTCGCAGATTATTGCCATAGAAGCTCAGGGGCGAAAAGTAATTGTACATACTGCCCGTCAGGACTTTGACTCTATTCATAATATGAATTACTGGTTGGAAAAGCTTCCCCAAAACAGTTTTTTTCAGACACACCGGAGCTTTATTGTTAACTTCGAACATATTGTGGACTTTGATCACTCCACCGTACATTTATCAAATCCTCAGATTACCGCTTACCTGACACGCAGGAAATACAGTTCCTTCAGAAATGCATATCTACTATATCTGGAAAGCATGAGGTGAAAATAAATGGAATATATTATTTTACTTATTTTTAGTTTTTTTACAGAAGCGGTTATCTTATGGCAGTACGCCGCCAGCCTTTTTTCCCCTTCTCATAGCGGTAAAAAGAGACTGACTCTATTAAGTGTTCTTTATGTACTGTTGTTTTTTCTTTCCCTGCTTGGGCAAACATGGCTGAATATTATCAGTTTTTTTGTGATAAACACTGTTTTCCTCTATATAATGTTTAACCTCAAGTTATTATTGGCACTCTTCCATTCCGCTATACTTACAGCGATTATGGGAATATCTGAACTTGCAGTTTTGGGGATGATATCAAGATTCTTTCCCCATTTTCTCTTAGAAGCAAGTGTCGGACTTGTTTTTTATACCGTATTTAGCAAAATTACCTTTTTTGCAGTCGTTTACTTGTTAAGTTGGCTCTTCAAGGGGAACAAAGCAGCTCAAGAACCGTACGGTCACTCCGAAATTCTCTTGATGTTCATCCCGCTTTCCTCTATTCTTATGATGTTTACTCTTCTTTCTATTGGTGAAACAACCGCATATGCCCCACCGGTTGATTTTCTAGTAACAATCTGTGCCGTTTTTCTGTTGCTGGTCAACCTACTTGTATTTGGAATCAACCAATATAACGCAAAAAGATCACAGGAATATGCCGATTTGCAGTTACTGCTCCAGAAAGAATCCGATTCTGTTGAATACTATGAAATGATGCTTGCACAAAACGAGAACCAGAGCATTTTGATCCACGATATAAAGAAACATCTTCAATCAATCAGATTACTGAACGAAAAAAATGATTCCGATAAAATAAATGACTATATACAACAACTCATGGAATCTTCCGACTTAAAGGAAACCACAAAACTCTGTGATCATGAAATGCTAAACTCCATTCTGTGCCGCTATCAGCGCCACTGCAATGATAAGCACATTATTTTTCACACTGACATCAGAAGCGGCACGGTACAACATATATATCCGCGCGATTTGACTTCTTTATTCTGTAACTTATTGGAGAATGCAGTGGAATCAGCAGAGAATATTCCAGACTCTTTTATTGAGCTCACCGTACAAAAGAAAGAAAATTCACCCTTTCTTATTATCATACTCATCAACTCCTGCCAAAATACCCCTGTATATAATCCAGAGGGACTTCCTATATCCCATAAATCAGACAATGGCAGACATGGATTCGGAATCAAAAGCATTAAAAAAGTCGTAAAACAGTACCATGGAAATTTGCAAATGTATTATGATAATGATTCCGGTACCTTCCATACAATCCTAACCTTAAAGCAGTAAATATTAAAATCTGGCAATCGCAATTTTATACGATTGCCTTTTTACATATTTCAGCATGCATTGATGTTGTTTTATATCACTATAAATGAGCAAGTTCGTGATTTTGCATAAAAGAAAGAGATCTTTTCCTGTTATGTGTGTCGATGGCCGATCGAGATATTTTTCAGGCAATGTAAAAACCGTCTGGCACTGGATACATACCAGATCCGTTTCTCAAAGGAAATACAGAGATACTGGCTGCTGATGTCACTGGCACATTGTATTTGTGTCACAGGAACTGGCAAATATCGATCTTTTCAAGATGGATATCATCGAATCTGTAGTGCCGTTCATCAGGAAAAGTATCAGTATCTATTCCTATGTGCAAAAGCAAGTGATGATTTTGAAGCATTTATGAAATTAGCAGGATAATTTTGTGCATTTTTTCAAACTTGCTCATTTATAGCAGGATATATTATCCTGTCAATTGAATCTGAAAGGGGCTGTTGTAATGAGAAAAAAATTAAATATTACAGAAGGCATTTTTCCTATGCCTGTATTGATGGTTGCAACCTATAATGAAGACGGAAGCATCAATGTAATGAACGCTGCCTGGGGTACGATGCAGGAACGTGACACAGTTGCATTGAACCTTACCGAGACCCATAAAACCGTACAGAATATCAAAGCACGCGGTGCATTTACCGTCAGCATCGCGGATGCCGCACATGTAACAGAAGCTGACTATTTCGGTGTAGAATCCGGTAATCGCGAGCCTGATAAATTTGCCCGCAGCCGTCTGACCGCCACAAAATCTGAAACTGTAGATGCTCCGATTATCAATAATTTTCCTCCTCGAACAAAAAGACAGTCAGACAAACTCAGCCTGACTGCGCTAAATATTACCTGTCTGATTTTATACGGTATCCTTCCTATTCATGTGGTGACAGCCTGGGCAGATTCCAGCGGTAATGTGCTGCCAGATATCGGATCAGCACCACTACAATTGATGATACTACCATAGCCTGTACATTTCCCACAAATCGATTCATATATACGCATACAACTGCACCAATGATGGAGGCACAGGCATAGATATGTTTTACAAAAATATACGGCGGTACACTCGCCATCATATCTCTAAGCAGACCGCCGCCTACTCCCGTAATGGTTCCAAGAAATACAAGCAGGAACACATTGTCCATATATCCCTGGCGGATTCCTGTATTTACTCCTACTACTGTAAAAATCCCAAGCCCGACAGAGTCCATTGCCAGCATGATTTTATCGTAGGTCTCACGCCTGTGCCCCTGAAGCAATTCTCTCTTGAAATAAAAAATAAAGAAAACAATGCAGGAAGCAAGCACTGACACCAGTGCATATACAGGATTGGTAAATACAGCCGGAGGGATGATCCCCAGAACAATATCCCTGATCATTCCTCCGCCTACTGCTGTTGCAACTCCCAGAACGCTCACGCCGAAAATATCCATATTCCGTTCAACGCCCACCATCGCTCCGGAAGCAGCAAACGCCACTGAACCGGCCATTTCCATAACAAATGTTACAATTGACTGATAATCCATATTTGTTTTTTAACTCCCCATCCTATCTTTCTTTTATAATCCCAGAAAACAATGCAACTAATGCACTCCTGCAAAGCACGAAAGACAGGAAAATGCTGAACTGTCTTAATTGCATTATTTTCTGGAATTGCTATAAAAATATCAGTAAATCTCCGTTCATCACTTAATGTTTTCATAATTGAAGCAGGAGATTCCACTGAATTATCCAAGATAAAAAGTCGATTTTTTGAACGTCACGTGAAAGAGTCTTTACTCTCAATCAGTATCAGAAAATCGACTATTTATTCCATTTCATATAGATAAACTTATATACTTCGCGAACACCTTCAGCATAGTATAGTAAGATCGAGTAGGAGGCAGCTTTCCCCGCCGACCTCTCACACCACCGGACATA
>OGFJ01002162.1_pt1 | contig 11003 bp, 7 predicted proteins | sample 1570861 | NCBI WGS metagenome assembly OGFJ01 (sample SAMEA2582060, study PRJEB24529) | metagenome | biome: Human gut stool | place: China | collected 2011
GAATCTATAACGGAGTAGGCGAACTCAAAGCATACTATGAATATGACGCTTGGGGCAATGTGATTTCTATAACCGATAACAACGGAAATGCAATCACAAACCCGGACCATATCGGTAATTTGAATCCATTCCGTTACAGAGGCTATTATCAGGACACAGAAACAGGTCTTTACTACCTGATGAGCCGTTACTATGACGCCGTAACCCACCGCTTTATAAATGCAGACGGTTATTTCCAGTCAGGCGGAAGCATTTTAGATGCTAATACTTTTGCTTATTGCAGAAATAATCCTATAATGAATAGTGACTGTACTGGTACAAGTTGTAGTAAGCATAAATCGTATTATGTGCCAAATTGCGGATATTGTGACCCTTCGTACATTCATGAAATGAATGAAAAAATAGATTGGTTAAATAGAGTATATAATACATCTCCTGAACATCGAATTGTTAAAGTAAATATTGATGGTTCACGTTTATATGGAGATGCTACTTTGCCGACTGTATCTGACGGATTTGTCACGATTTATTCTGGTGCATCAACTTTTGGTGGTGCGTTTACAAGTGGTTATTCTCAAGTATTACCGTATGCTGCGGTCACTACTTTGCCGATGACAGCGTATAATATTTATTCTTACTATAATGATCCTAGATTAACTGCTGATCAAGCGGGAAATTTAACTATGTTAGAAGTGACCAACTTTGCAGGAACAATGTTATTAACTGTAGCTGCGGTATCTTCTCCGCCCGGTTGGGTGGCGTTAGCGGTTACAGGTGTCACAGTGGTAGCTTCATGGGTAGGTTCTGAAATTATATCAAACCAGAAAGAATATTATATTAATTATAACAAAGAGAATGGATTTTATTAAAATGAAAGCAAAGAAAATTTATTATTCAATTGTCGTAGGATTACAAAGTCTACTTATACTATTGTTGCTTGTAAATGTAGGTTATTGTTTGGTTACTTCGGATTTAACTATGTTTCCTACAACTGCATTATATTTAAACTTTTATCCTTTTATGAATTTTTTTAAAACACATAATCCGTATGATTTGATTGTGTTTATATCTTTGTTGCTTTTGCTGTTTGCAATGCACTTTGCAACAATATACATACTTTTCAAAAAGGTTAAAAGAATATATGCTTGGGTAGTTATAGTTAATGCTTATTTTTATGCTTTAACTATGTATAGCGACTCAGATTTAGTTTATGTCTTTCACGATATTGAATTTTCAATCTATATTTACAGTAATTTAGCAATGTTTTTATTGCTGTTAATTGCAGCTTTATTAAAACTCTACCGTAAGAGGGTTCATATTAATTCAAGCCTTGCAGAGGATTATTTTCTGCCGAATGAAGAGGATGACAAACCTGAGGATAAATGTGACGGAATAATTCAAGGAAGTATTTTAGTTCCGATTTTCCAGACAGCTTGCTTTTCATTTTCTTTGATTACAAAATATTTTGGTTCGCTTTTGGAGAGTTATTTATATGTGTTTTATACTGCATTTATAATTGCTTCAATCTTTATGTTTGTAATGTCTTATCGAGATTACAAAAAAGCAGTACAATCAAATGCTTTTTCGGAAGAACGAATTGCAAAAGTTGAAAAATACATAAAAATTCAACCGATTACTTTTGCACTTTTTCTCGCATCGGCAGTTTTGATATTTGCATTTTGACAGTAACAAACTCTACAATAAAATAGGGTAGAACAACTGCTGTAAGGAGGCTCGAAAGAGCCTCTTTTTTAATGCTTGAACAGAATACAAATTTATTGTGGTGATAAACAGCTTTACAGCTATGTAAAATTTTTATACAGATATAATGATGAAATAAAATATATCGGAATAAGAATAAACCTCCTGCACAGAGTAAAATCCGTTGCAGGAGGTTTTGTTGTACGAAAAATTATATGGGCTTAATTATTGGCATATTTGTTGGAATCCATATGTAAAATTTACAGAACCTGAAAATATGCATTATTGATACTTTGTCGGGACAGGCACACATCAGTTTTTGCTGTTTGCAATTGCCTGATCAATCAACTTTTGCAGCTTTTCGGACTGCTTTTCGGAGGTTATTGAACCGACAATCGGCTCTCCCACAATATTACCGTTTTTATCGACAACATAAGTTGTGGGGTAGGAGTACAATCCGGATGTGAATTCTCCGGCTTTACTTTTTGAATCAAACCAAATGTTTTTGTAGGTCACACCCTTTTTTGCCAGAATATTCTTTGCGTCAGAGATAGCCGTTTTGTCACCGTCAAGTGTAAATGAATTGATTCCTACTACTGCTCCGCCTTTTTTTGCAAGCTGTTTGTTCAGAGCTTCCAGGTCGGCAAGTTCTTCCACGCAGGGATTGCAGGTGGTAAACCAGAAGTTTACTACGGTAACGGTATTTTTTGCAAAAAGCGTACTGCTCTTAACTTCATTTCCGTCAAGATCCTTGCCGTCAAATGTCGGGAATTTCATCAGATTATCCTTTTCGACGGGCTTACCGTTTTCAGCCGGAACGCTCATATCTCCATCAGACGGTTTTTCTCCGCATCCGGGAAATTTTTGTTCCAAAACTGTCAGCTTTCCTTCAATTTCCTTAATCTCTTCGGCGCCTTTATTAAGCAGTTTCAACTCATCAGCACTGAATTGATCCTTGATACCGTCAATTGTTTTCAGAAGAAAATCGCCGTAGTTTTTGCCGTCCTCATTCATCGCCATACCTTTATCGGCTGAAGCAAATACCTTTTCCCAAAGCTTGCTGTTTTCGGAAAGAATAGCATTTTCCTGTGCCATCAGTTTTTGATGCAGGTCGGCGGCCTCGTCTTTTGTTTTCGGATTCACAGCTGTCAGCATAGCCGTTTCGCTTTTCTTATTTGCAGTAGTATTCGTCGTATTGCCTTTGGCTGTGCCACAGGCGGCAAAGCTTAACAACATCATCAGGGCAGTCAGTAAGCTTAAAATTTTAGTCGTTTTCATAGTGTTTACTCCTTTTCTGTTTCAATTCCTGTTTTAATTTCTGTTTTAATTTCTGTTTCAATTTTTTGTTTTGCTGTTTCCGCTTTTTTAGCGGGACAATCATTTTCTTTTCCTTTGCCAAAGCCGTAGCAAAAGCTGACCGCCTCGACAGGACAGGCACGGATACACTTACCGCAGCGTATGCATTCGGTATGGTTGGGAGTTTTGGTTACATCTACATCCATCTTGCATGCTTTGGCACATTTTCCACAGGAAATGCACTTGTGTTTGTCTACTTTCATTCCGAAAAGTGACACCTTGTTAAGCAATGCATAAAATGCACCGAGAGGACACAGCCACTTACAGAACGGTCTGTAGAAAAGCACACTCAGTACGATTACTGCGATCAATATGCCCAGCTTCCACGAAAAGAGCGTACCAAGTGCGGCACGGATTCCCGAATCGACAGCGGAAAGAGGGATTGCCCCCTCGAGTACCCCTTGAGGACAAAGATACTTACAGAAAAAAGGATCTCCCATATCCGCATCGTTTGTAATGAGCATCGGCAGTAAACATACAGCAAAAAGCAAAACTGCATATTTTATGTATGTCAGCGGTTTCAGCTTTTTAGTGGGAAGCTTTTTTGTCGGCACCTTATGTAACAGTTCCTGAAGCCATCCGAACGGACACAAAAAACCGCAGATAAACCGCCCGAGCAGAACCCCTATCAATATGAGGAATCCTGTGATATAATATGAAAAACTGAATTTTGACGAACCCACCACTGCCTGAAACGAGCCGATTGGGCAGGCTCCCGATGCCGCCGGGCAGGAATAGCAATTCAGTCCGGGCACACAAACAGCCTTTCCTTTGCCTTGATAAATTCCGCCCTTAAAAAAATTCGGCAGATGAATATTACTCAGCAAAGTTGCTCCTGCTTGAATAAGCCATCGAAAGCGTGAGAGGAACTGCGATACACCGCCTCTTTTTTTCTTCGGTTCTTTGTTATCCAATTCCCACACACTCCAAACATAGCCGGATTGCCTTGCTTAACACGGTTTCTGCCTCTCCGCGCAGAGCTCCGTAACACAGCATCGTAATTCCGCAGATAATCAGTACGATCTGAAATACGGCTTTTTTCTTTCGAGTCAATTCGGTCACCCCTTTCTTTTGTGCTTTCATTGTAGCACAGAGGATGTAAAATCTCTGTTAAGAACGAAAATTTAACAAAAACTTTATGCCTTAGCGATATAATTAAATTATCAAAGAAATATTAAAACATAACAAGGAGAGTTTCTATGCGTATTTTAGTAATTGAAGACGAGCGTGCGCTGTGCGAGACAATTGTTCGCAGCCTTAAACGACTGGCATACAGCGTTGATTTTTGCTATGACGGAAACAAAGCAAATGAGTTGCTCGGAATGGAAAAGTACGATCTTGTTTTACTTGATCTGAATTTACCCGGTGCAGACGGGATGACGGTACTGCGAACTCTGCGACAAACCGACAGAGATACCGGAGTGTTAATTCTTTCGGCACGCTGTGAGGTTGCCGATAAGGTGGAGGGGCTGGATGCCGGAGCAAACGATTACCTGACAAAGCCTTTTCATTTGGAGGAGCTTGAGGCACGAATACGCAGTCTGACTCGCAGGCAATTTACACAAAACAATGTTGTTTTGAACTGTGGAAAGGTTGCTTTTGACACCAAAGCCCGTGTTGCCGTTGCTGACGGTCAGGAGCTGTCACTTACCCGAAAAGAAATCGGAATACTTGAATATTTACTTCTTAATCAAGGTCGCCCCGTCAGTCAGGAAGAACTGCTCGACCATGTTTGGGATAACAGTGTTGACAATTTCAGCAATTCAATAAGAGTACATATTTCTGCATTACGAAAGAAACTGCGTGCGGCACTCGGCTATGACCCGATTCGCAATCGCATTGGTGAAGGATATGTTATGGAGGAAGAAAAAGTATGAAAAAGCTATCCTTGCAATGGCGCATAACTCTGATGACTGCACTTCTTATCGGAGCCACCTGCATTTTTATGAATGTTCTTATCGGTTATTCCGGCAGTCATTACATGGATTCCATAGGCTCTTATGTTACAGGTTACGGTGATACGGACAAAGGAGAACCTGACTTTTTCGATCCCGAACACGAAAAGCTTGATCGTGAATTGACTATTGTAATCAACGGAGCACAGGAATCCTTTATCGCTACCAATTGGTATATTACGGCGGCGGCAACATTGTTAGGCGGTGTGCTTGCGTATTTTTTAAGCGGGCATGCACTTAAGCCTCTGCGTACTTTTACCGCTCGGGTTGAAAAGGTTCAACCTAACAATTTGATGGATATGAAGATAACCGAAGAAGTTCCGCCTGAACTGAGACAGTTTGTCAAGTCGTTCAATCGGATGCTTGACCGTCTTGATGAGGGATTTACCGCTCAACGACAGTTCACGGGAAACGCCGCGCACGAGTTGCGTACGCCGCTTTCGCTTATGCAGGCACAGCTTGAACTTTTTTCGGCAGAGCATCCCGAGGCATTGCCTGAAACGGCGGAGTTCCTCCGATTGTTGCGTGAGCAGACCGAACGAATGACACAAATGACAAAAACCCTGTTGGAAATGAGTGAGCTTCGCACAGTATCGTGTGCCGACCGCATAGAGATAGGTCCTATGGTAGAAGAGATTTTCACTGACCTTGCGCCCCTTGCAGAGAAAAACAACATTACACTTGAAAGCACGGGCGATGCTGTTATGACAGGCAGTGACACGCTGATTTATCGTTTGTTATATAATCTGACCGAAAACGCTATACGCTACAACCGTTTTGACGGTACAGTGAATATTACCGTAACGCACAAAGACAATCAGCTTGTTATTACGGTTGCGGATACCGGCTACGGCATCCCCGAACAATACAGAGAAAGTATTTTTCAGCCCTTCTTTCGTGTGGATAAATCCCGAAGCAGAGAATACGGCGGCGTAGGATTGGGACTTTCTTTGGTGTGGGAAATCGTTGCACTGCACAATGGTAAAGTTCGTGTGGAAGAAAGTTCGGAAAAGGGTACTGCTATAGCAGTAAAGTTCCCTACAGATGCGATAAAAATTTAATATTTTGCGATTTTTTCTTAGTTAATTGTTGAAATTGCCGTAGCTCTGTGCTATACTATAATTAATTAATCAATTAGTTATTAAAAAGGAAGCGAACATTATGAGAACAACAGAGGAACAGCACAACGAGCGTAAGAGGGAGATGATGGAAAAATGCTTTGAATGCTATGCTGAAAACGGTCTGAACGGTACGGGTATCAAGGCTTTGGCGGCAGCGTGTGGCTGTACAACGGGAAATCTGTATTCCTATTTCAACAGTGTGGATGACTTGATTATTGAATCAACTGCATATTGTATGGAAAAGGTCGAGGATGATTTTATGGAAAAAGCTCCAACCGACCCGAAGGATGTTGTTCGATTTGTGAAAGAGGTTCCGTATTGGACCGCAAAGAAGCACGGCAAAAAATATCGTCTGATGTATCAGGTCTATACCCATCCGAAATATATTGAGCACGGCAAAAAATTCTTTGAGGGGGTAAATGAGCGCTATACCGAGTATGCCAAGCGGCTTGAGCCGAAAATCGGCATTCCGTACACGGTGATTACACCGCTCATTTTTATATTTGTTCGTGCCTGTGTACATTATGCTATGTTTGAGGATGAATATTATTTAAAAACCCAAATGGAGGTCTTAAAACAGGGTGTTGCCCTGTTTACTGATAAATACCGTTCACAATATTTGAGAGGAGGCAATGATAAATGAAAAAACGAATCTGTTATATTACCACCGCACTCTGTCTTGTGCTTTGCATCGTACTTTGCATTGCATTTGCTGCTGTATGCAGTAAGGCGGAAAATAGCAAAGCCCTGTTGCCGGAGGTGCGAAACAACGGCACAGCAATCCAATGGAGAGATACCGCCGAAGAGGAATGGCACGATCTTGTAGCTCTTGACACGCTCAGAGGTGCTGACGGTAAAAACGGTCTTGACGGAAAAGACGGCATTGACGGTAAAAACGGTCTTGACGGAAAAGACGGCATTGACGGAAAAGACGGTCTTGACGGTAAAAACGGCACTGACGGAAAAAACGGTACTGACGGCAAAAACGGTACTGACGGCAAAAACGGTACTGACGGCAAAGACGGTACTGACGGAAAGAACGGTACTGACGGTAAAAACGGCATTGACGGCAAAGACGGTACTAATGGCAAAGACGGTGCTGACGGTAAAGACGGTACTGACGGTAAAGATGGCATTGACGGCAAAAACGGTCTTGACGGCAAAAACATAGAGGTACAAAGAACAACAGAATATATACAGTGGCGATATGAGGGAGAAGACTGGCAAAACCTTGTTGCCATTTCCGATATAAAGGGACCCACAGGGCAGGACGGTAAGGACGGAGCAAACGGAAAAACACCGGAGTTCCGTGTAAATGAAAACAATCTTCAATGGCGTTATGTCAGCGACGAAATATGGTTAAATCTTTACGATCTTTCAAATTTGAAAGGTCTTGACGGAAAAGACGGAATCGACGGAAAGAACGGTGTCGATGGTCTTGACGGTAAAAACGGTGATACGCCGTTCATCGGTGAAAACGGCAACTGGTGGCTCGGAGTGACCGACATTGGCGTAAAAGCCGCAGGTGTTGACGGTGAAAAAGGCGACAAGGGAGATAAAGGAGATGCCGGACAGAACGGTAAAGACGGAGCAAACGGAAAAACACCTGAGTTCCGTGTGAATGAAAACAATCTGCAGTGGCGTTATGTCGGTGATGAAATATGGCTTAACCTTTACGATCTTTCAATTTTGAAAGGTCTTGACGGCGCAGACGGTAAAGACGGTGTTGACGGCAAGGACGGTGCGGACGGTAAGAACGGTGTTGACGGTAAGGACGGTGCTGATGGTAAGGACGGAACAAACGGACAAAACGGCGCTGACGGCAAAGACGGCAACACTCCGTTCATCGGTGAAAACGGCAACTGGTGGATTGGAACGACCGATACGGGAGTGAAAGCCACAGGAGTTGACGGTGAAAAAGGCGAAAAGGGTGACAAAGGAGATAAAGGCGACAAGGGTGACGCAGGTCAGAACGGCAGCTGTTCGGGATATTTTTACGGAGAGGCAGACGCTCCTCCGAGGACAGTACTGAATAACAGTCGTGTCAATATTTCTGTCTACGAAAAAATAAACAAGGGCGGCTTGATTTCATCCTATTCATCCTACAGGAATAATATTACACTCAAAAAAGGACATATTTACAATGTCTGCTTAAGCGGTTCTCTCGAAGTTGGTTCAAACGAATCTAACAAAAGCGGCAATTACTCTATTCAGATGACGGACGGTTATGATGACGATCTGTGCAGGGAGCTTACACGAATAAAAAGGGACGGGGCAAAAATACCGCAAACCAATGATCAACATTCCTTTAATTTCAACAGAATGTATGATGCGTCAAATAAAGACATTACATTGCAGTTGTGGTTTGAAAATTCGGCATACAATACTTATCTCGGTGGCTTCAGAGGTACTATTACAATAACTGCTCTTGATTAAATTTATATAACGGAGGTGGCGAAAAATGAAAAAACGAATACTTAGTATCTTGCTGACTTTATGCATGATGCTCTGCCTTACGCCGATAAGCGTATTTGCAGAGGAGGTTGGGGCATGGGGCTCTGCTGCGATAAAGCTTGGCGCAGACGCACTGAATAAAACTGTAAACACAGAGATCGCACCGACTGTGTATTTCGGACAAAACCATGAAAATAATCCCGCTGCATGGCGAGTTATCGGTTATGACGGAAACGGTGTTACAAGCGCACAAGGGGATATTACCCTGTTTGCGGCATATAATATGGGTTGGTCAAAGTTTGGCTCGAGTGCCGCTTATGCAGACAGCGATTTGAAAACCGCAATAGACGCGCTTGCAGAAAAGCTGACATCGAAAGAAACCGATGCAGTTCAAAAACAGACGCTTGCAAGCGGAAGTTACAACAGAGAAAATACCGACTGTGTATCTGGCACACAAGTGAATAACGCTGTATTCTGGCCGCTTTCCACAGTGGAAGCGTCTGCGGTAAATAATGATCTGCGAATTGCGGATAGAGAACATCAATACTGGGCATCAAGCTATTGGTGGTTGCGCTCCCCGGGCGCAAAGAATCGCGATGTTGCCTCTGTGGACGGTTTTGCTAATATCGACCACGATGGGATAGATATCAGCAATATGTGGGGTGTTCGTCCCGCTTTTAAATTAAATCTGAACTCTGTCCTTTTTGCATCTGCCGCTGTGGGCGGAAAGCCCGACGGAGGATTGACCGAAGTTCCCGAATACAGCGGAAGTGAATGGAAATTGACACTTTTAGATAGTAGCCGCAGTTTTGCCGTAACGGAAAAAACTGCCGATGCCGCCCCCGACGATACCGTTACGCTGAATTACAGCGGAGCGACCACAGGGGCAAATGAATATATCTCTGTCATCATTGCGGATAACAACGGCGCACAGTATTATGGCAGAGTTGCACAGCCTACTGCCGAAAGCGGAACGGTTGAAATCAAAATCCCGTCTGACATTGCACCGGGCGACTATACCCTGAAGGTATTCAATGAACAGTATAACGGTGATTATAAAACCGATTACGCAAGTAATTTCACAGACATTGCGCTGACGGTGGAAAGTCAGCCTGACGAGCAGTTCACCCTTACCCCTGGCGGCAGATACTATTTTGACCTTTCGGCAATGGATATTCCCGGAACGGTAAACAGCAATCTGCCGGACAGCACCCTGCACTATGTGCCCTTTACTTATGTGGGCACGGTGGATGCATATTCATTGAAAAATGAAGCCGACAAGGATACCACCCCTTACGAGCACAGCTTGTTTATTGCAGATTATAACGTGAAATGTTCTTTGCAGCGGGAGACGTTGGCAGAAATGAACCTGATTTATGGCCAGACCTATACAGCGAGTAACGTGAACTATACGCTCCGCGCCCCATCTGTTGGAGACCATCACCGTAATGAAGGAGAAGGCTCTGGTCTTGCACCAATTGACAATGAATGGGATACGATCTATCAGAAGTCAGCCGATTATATCAAAAACTGGTATAAAATGCGCTCTTTCGGCCAGGATATAGGTACTGGGAATGTCGAGGGATGGTATCTATCTCGTGGTGGACACTTCGCTGCACAGGTTACATTTTGGGCAAGGCCAACCCTTCCGGAGCGGGACACTGGTTTCCGCCCCGTCCTTGAAGTCATGAACCCCGACACGCTTGGCTCTGACGGACTGAAAGCCGTTACCCTTGACCTTGGCGGCGGAAAGCTGGGTAACAGTTCCGAGGATATTCAAATCATCGTGAAAAACGGCAGTACATTTACCGCGCCTGCATCCAACGGACTGACCCGCCCGGACGGAAATACAGACAGCTACTTCATGTGGCTTGACGGCAATGGCAATTCCTACGAACCCGGTGCCAGTGTTCCTGCTGATGTGACGGAACTGACGGTGCAGTGGACAGCCCCGACCTATGCCGTAACCTTGAATACGAACGGCGGCACGATCGCAGACGGGAAGGATGTCACAGGCTATACCTACGGCGTGGGCGCAACACTCCCGACAGATGTGACGCGCACCGGGTACACCTTCAAGGGCTGGTATGACAACGAAAATCTGACCGGCTCTCCTGTTACGGCAATCGGCGGTGCAGAAACAGGTAATAAGGAGTATTGGGCGAAGTGGGAAATCAATCAGTACACAATAACCTTTGATACCAACGGCGGAAGTGAGATTGCACCCATTACACAGGACTACGGTACGGAAATTACCGCCCCAGCCGACCCGACAAGAAAAGGCTATACCTTTAAGGGCTGGGATAAGGAAATCCCCGAAACCATGCCTGCGGAGAATATAACGGTTAAAGCACAATGGGGAATCAATCAGTACACAATAACCTTTGATACCAACGGCGGAAGTGAGATTGCACCC
>OGFJ01002176.1_pt1 | contig 10949 bp, 6 predicted proteins | sample 1570861 | NCBI WGS metagenome assembly OGFJ01 (sample SAMEA2582060, study PRJEB24529) | metagenome | biome: Human gut stool | place: China | collected 2011
GGCTTCACCTTTGACTCCGCCGCGACGGAGTCAAAGGTGAAGCCCTTGCCGATTACGTCGCGGAAGTCGAGGGTGAGGCGCCGCATGAGGTGCTGCATGGAAAGAAGCCCGAGAAGCCGACCGCTGCCGGGTTCCACCTGCAGAATCTGACCGGAGCCCAGCATCGCCGTCACTTCGCCCGAGAGCGTGTTGAGCTGCGGCATGTGGGGCTGACCCCGGAAAGTGAGGTCGAGCTTCACGTTTCCGGGCGCGTTGCGGATGACGTCGCGGATGCGCAGATCGTGCAGAATGCGGCCAAGGTCGGAGAAGTTCGCCTCGAGCGTGAGGTGCGAGGTTCCGACTTCGTCCGCGGCCGATTCCGGGCGCCAGACGCCCTGACCGAGAAGACTGCCGCCGCGCGCCGTCACGGCGATGCGGTCGATGATGGCGAGCCCTTCGCCCGAAGGCGCGATTTCATTGCGGGTTACGAATTCGACCTTTCCGATGCGTCGTTCGCCTACGCGAAGGTCGCCGATCGTGAGGTTGATGCTCGGAAGGGTCCCGGGAGCGGGGCTGGTGTCGAGAGCCGTGTCGATCTCGTCTCCGGCCGCTTCCGGCAGGTGTGCGCGGTCGATTTTGAAGGTCCACTTGTCGGGCGAGGCGCCCGCGTCGAGAAATTCCGCCTGACCGTTCACTTCGTCGCTCGCGAGACGCAGGTGCCAATCGTTTTGTCCGAAGTGACGAAGCGTCGCGTCTATGTTGTGGATGGTCATGCGGTGGGCGAGGAGTTCCGCCACCTTCACGCGCAGGGTCCCCCAGGGAATCCGGTAGCCGTCGGCATGCGCCTTGCTGTTGCGGTCGATTTCCCGCCAATAGGGCTCCCACTCGTCCCAGGAGAAGCACGGCACGTTGACGGAGAGGTCGAGCCGGTCACCCGCCTTGCCCATGGGCGTGCCGACGCCGACGAACCCCGACGTGAGGGTGTAGCCCTCCTCGCGGTCGTCAAAGTAGAGCGCCGCCTCGAGGTGGCCTGCCGAACTCAAAACGAGGCCCTGTCCCGACGGGCGGGGCGACCACGAGAAGCTCGTCGGCCAGACCTCCGTGGCGCTCTTTGCGAAGGGAGCGGGCAGAGAGGAGGACAGTCCCGCTAGGTTTGATCGTCCGGAGAGGCGAAGCGGCGTTTTTCCCTGAAGGTCCACCCGGGCGTAGACGCGCACGGGAGCGGTCCCCGAAAGGGCGGAGAAGACGGGCGAGAATTCGGGGGCGGAGGCGAGCCGTGCGAGGTCCGCCGGCCCCGCCCGTCCGTCGACGTCGATGACGACGTCGTTCTTTTCCGTGCGCACGGCCACTCGCGCCGGGCCCGCCGCGGTCCGTCCCTCGACGGGCGAGGGCGTGTCGACGCCTTTTTCCGTGATGACGAGCGTTCCGATCGCGTCTTCGAGCGTCGGCAGTCCGTGACCGTAGTCGAAGTTCGTCTTCTGCAGATTGGTCGTCACCTTCACGCGGGTGCGCTCGGGGTGCGCGAGCGGAACGGAGAGGCCGAGCCGCACGTCGACCGGTCCCGATCCGTTCGATTCCGCGAAGGCGCCGCCGAGAAGGCGCGAGAGCATGGGGGCTTCATTGAGGTAGCGAAGGGCGTCCTTGGCGTCGCCGCGGATGCGCCCGTCGACGAGCAGCGTGACGGGCGTGGCGGAAAAGGCGGGAATTTCCACCCGCACGTCCGACGCGTGCAGATTCCGCGATTCGGCCTTGCGGCCCGTGATCAGCATGCGCTCGCCCTCGAAGAGGAGATCCGCCTCGACGTTCGTGAGGACCGGCCACTCGGATCCGGCCTTCTTGCCCTGCGTCGGTAAAAAGTCGAGCGTGCCGCCCGTGACGTGGCCGCGGATGCGGAAGAGTCCGTTTTTGCCGTCCGACCACGGGTAGTCCGCGAGACGTCCTTCGAGGTGCCAGTCGCCCGAGGTGGCGCGGCCCTTGAGAATGCCGTGCTCGAGCCAGTCGAGCGTGCCTTCGCCCACGACGCGCGGCAGGTAGTGCCGTACGGCCGGCCCGTTGGCCCGGAGGATTTTGCCGGCGAGCTTCACGGTTCCCGCAACGTTGTCGTCGAGCGTCCAGGTGCCCGCGCCCGTCACGGCCGCCTCGCCGTTTTCGGCGCGAAGATCCCGCAGGTCGACCGACCAGTGCTCGTTCTTGGTGACGCGAGCTTCAAGCGAGAGTCGATCAAAGCGCATCGTCTCGCGTCTGAAAATCTTGGGAAAGCGCAGCGATGCGTTGCGACTCGCGAGCGTTACGCGTACGGAACGGTCCGCCTGCTCTGTCGAGAGCGTGCCCGAGAGATTGTGAAAACTCGGACGAGCCGCGTCGTTTTTGATGCCGAGCCCTTCAAAGTCGAACGACACCGCCCAGTTCGCGATGGAGGCGAGATCGCCCCGACCCGAGGCGACAAGATTGCGGATGCGGCCCGAAAGACCGTATTCCCTGAGTTGCGCGCGCACGTCGTCGGGAATCGGAAGCGAGGTGCCGATCGAGGAGAGAAGTCCGATGTCGAGCAAGGAGGCGCCGACATCGATTTCGACGGTCTTGCCCGCGGCGTCCGTCTTGCGGCGAAACGTCAACTGCCGCGGACGCCACTGCCAACTCTCGGTCGACTGCAGACGCAGGGCTTCGAGCGAGAGCGTCTGCGTGCGCGTGTCCGGGTCGAAGGCATAGTTGAGACGCGTATCCGCCCGCCGCAGATTGAGGGGCGTCAGATCGTCTCCGAGGCGCAGACGAACGTTTCGGGTCGAGAGGTCCGCAAGGAGCGTACGGACTTCGCCCTGATCAAGGTCGCTCCAAACGCGCACGCGTCCTTCGCCCGAAGAGAGGTAGTTGCGCAGACCCAGGCGACGGGCGATCTGTCCCACGTTCGTGCGCTCGAGGTTCGCGTAGGCGCGTGCCGTCCAGGTTTGCGGACGGGCCGTGTCGGTGAATAGGCTCTTGTCGACTTGAAAACGAAGGGAAAAATCGTCCGAGCGTTCGCCGCTCACAATGGTGCCGTCGAGACCGCTTCGCCAGGCGAGCAGTTCGTTCTCAAACCGGAAATCGAGGTTTTCGATCCGAACGGCGGCGACGTCGGGACGACGGAGATCCTGATAGGTGACGGTGCCGTTGACGAGCGAGAGCTGCCGCTGTGCGAAAAGTTGCGCAAGCGCCGGAATTTCTTCGGGTAGTCCCGTCTTATCTTCGTCGTCCGAGAGTTCGGGAAGCGGGAGCACGAAGCCCGCAAGGTCGACGGACTTTTCATCGAGACGCCGCACCGCGAGCGTCGGCTGATAGACGATCAGTTCGCGAAAGCGCGGCGCCCGGTACCAGAGGGAGGACCAGGCAAATTCCGCACGGATGTGCGGGATGAAAAGAGAGTCGGGGCCGTTCGGACGGGAAAAGCGCAACGAATCGATTTCGATGCGTGGCCAGAGGAAATGAAAGTCGAGTTCAAACCTTTCGGCTTCGATTTTTGCGCCCGTCGCTTCGGAAATGGCCGTCGTGATGCGTCCGCGCAGTTCGTCGGCGTGGGTCGAGACGTACCAGCGCATGCCCAGGAGAAGAAATCCCAGGGCGAAGTACACGACCACGAGCGACCACCAGAGCCAGCGCGTGCGCTCGAAGAAGGATCGGTAGCCCGCGCGGTGACCGCGGTAGACGACATAACGGCGTTTGAAGTAGGACATGCACCGACGAGATTGGGATGGAAAGGAGCAAAGGTATTGTAGTCCTCCGCCGCGGGCCCTCCGAAAGGATTGCGGTGAACGGGAGGCGAATGAAGCGTAAAAAATCGTGAGGCGGCTCTGCGGTGTTTCGCCGATTGGTGTCGGCGGGCTCGTGCCGTAGAATGAAAAAACTTTGTCTCACTCTCGGATTCCTCCATGCCTCGTCTCGATCTTGCCGGCGTACTCGAACACTCCAACTTTGTGCGGCGCGCTCTGCGCGCGATGTATCCCCTCGAAGAGGACGACGCGCGCCTCGCGCATCTCGCGGCGCTCGTCGAGGAAGGTCGGAGCCGGGCTGATTTCGAGCGCGCCGTCGAGGGAGAGGACGATACGGAACGGCTCGCCGACACGCTCAGACGGGTGCGCCGCGAGCTCATTCTCTATCTCGTCGCGGCCGATTCGACGGGCGCGATCGACTATTTCGGCGTGGTCGAGCGCATGACGGACTTTGCGGAGGTCGCCGTGAGAACGACGGTGCGCGCGCACGCGAGGGATTTGGCGCGCCGTCACGGCGTTCCCTTCGGCGCCGTTTCCGGAAGGCCGCAGGATCTCATCGTGGTCGGCATGGGAAAGTTGGGCGGGCGCGAACTCAACGTCTCCTCCGACATCGATCTTATTTTTCTCTACGACGAAGACGGGGAAACCCGGCCGACGCCGGAATTTCCCGACGCGCGGCGCACGCTCACGGTTACGGAATTTTACGAAAGGCTCGCGCGCAGGGTTCTGCCCGCCCTGAACGACATTCGGGGGGCGGGCTTCGTCTTTCGCGTCGACATGCGGCTTCGTCCCAACGGCGACTCGGGTCCGATCGTGGGGTCAAGCGACATGCTCGAAGAGTACCTCTATACCCAGGGACGCGATTGGGAGCGCTTCGCCTGGCTCAAGGGCCGCGTGGTGAGCGCCCCCGTCTTTTCGAGCCCCGAGGAGTTCGAGCGCGCCACGCACACGGTCGAGAGCCTCGTACGGCCCTTCGTTTTCCGCAAATACCTCGATTTCGGCGCGATCAGTTCGCTCACGAAGCTCCACGAGACGCTTCGGGCCGAAACGGCGCGACGCGAAGCGCAGCGAAGCTTCACGGGCGCGAACGTCAAGCTCGGTCGAGGCGGCATTCGCGAAATCGAATTCATCACGCAGACGCTGCAGGTGATCCGCGGGGGGCGAGACGTGCGGCTTCGCGGCAAGGAAACGCTCCCGATGTTGACGCGCCTCGGCGAAGAAGGGGTGCTCGCGCCCGACGTCGCCGAGAGGCTCAAGGAAGACTACGTGTGGCTCCGAAACGTCGAGCACGCCCTGCAGTACGTGGACGATCAGCAGACGCAGCTCCTGCCGCGCGAGGGGAAAAATCTCGTGCATGCGGCGGCGCTTCTCGGCGTCACGCCCGAAGCGCTTTGGGCCCACTATGAAATCGTGCGCGAGCGCGTGGGCCGGGCCTTCGAGAACGTCTTCCAGGTGAAGGAGGCTCCCGAGCGCGCGAAAGACGACTGGCCCGTGGGCTGGCAGACCGGCACCTCGAGCGCGAGGGCCGCGCTCGAAGAGATGTTCGTGCGAAAGGGTTATGCGGCAGAGGACGCTCAGGAACTCGCACAGCGGACCGCCAACCTTGCGATGGGGCGCTTTTCCGCCTTCAAGTCCGAAGGGGCGCTCCAGAAGATGCAGCAACTCCTGCAGATGGTGGTGGAGAACGTTCCGCACTGGGTCAAAAGCGACGGTGTTCGCGCCGTGGCGCCGTCGGAACTTCTCTCGCGCTACCTGCGGCTCCTCGAAGCCGTGGCGGGCAGAACCACCTACGTGACGCTTCTGTGCCAGTACCCGAAGGCGGCCGAGCGCGTGGGACGCGTGCTTGCGGCGAGCCGTTGGAGCACGGACTTCGTCGCCTCGCACCCGATCATTCTCGACGAACTCGTCGACGGACGGATTCGGGAGATGGACGACTTTACGCCGGTTGACTGGAGCGAGTGGCGCGAGCGCTTCCGCGAGGCGCTCGCCGAGTGCGGAGACGATCAGGAGCGGCAGATGAACCTTCTGCGCGACGCTTATCACTCGGCCGTCTTCCGTCTTCTCATCGCCGACATCGACGGGCGCTTCACGGTGGAGCGTCTTGCGGACCAGCTCTCGGCGCTGGCCGACGCCGTGGTGGAGGAAACGCTCGAGATCGTCTGGCGCGCGATGGCGCAGAAGCACTGCGAGCGCCCCAAGTTCGCGGTGCTCGGTTACGGAAAGTTGGGCGGGAAGGAATTGGGCTACGAGAGCGACCTCGACCTCGTCTTCCTTTACGACGATCCGTCCGACGAGGCCGACCGCACTTACAGCCGTCTCGTGCGCCGCATGATCAGCTGGCTCACCGTGCCGACCTCTTCGGGAAAGCTCTTTGACATCGATCTGCGTCTTCGTCCCAACGGCGAGAACGGGCTCGTCGTGAGCACCATGGCGCATTTTGAAAACTACCAGAAGCGTTCCGACGGCGTGGGCGCCTGGATCTGGGAACATCAGGCGTTGACGCGCGCCCGCTTCGTCGCGGGCGATCCCGCGATCGGGCGGCGCTTTGAAGCTCTGCGCGAAGAGGTTCTCCGCATGCCGCGGGATCTTTCGGCTCTCAAGGAGGCGGTCCTTGCGATGCGCGAGCGCATGCACGAGGGTCACCGCAATCCGACGAAGCTCTTTGACGTCAAGCACGACGCGGGCGGAATGGTCGACGTCGAATTCATCGTGCAGACGCTCGTGCTCGGCTTTTCACACGATCATCCGCAGCTCGTGAACAATTTCGGCAACATTTTGTTGCTGGAAATGGCGGCCGATGCCGGACTCATTTCGGCCGAACTGACGGGGAAGGTGGTGAAGGCTTATCGCCGATACCGCGCTCTGCAGCATGAGATTCGACTCAACGCGGGCGAAGCGCGGGCGGTTCGGGTCGATCCCGCACTCGTCGCCGAGGAGGCCGAAGCCGTGCGCGAACTCTGGCGGGTGTTTTTCGGGTGCTGAGATAGAATCAAAGAAAAACGTTTCTTCGAGAGAGTCTTCATGCCCGTCGTTTCGTCCGACTACCGGGCGCCTTCCTGGTGTCCGGGCTCACATCTGCAGACCTGTCTGCCCGCCAAACTTTCCAAGCGCCCCGAAGTGGAGTACCGCGTCGAACACGTGGAGCTCCCCGACGGGGACTTCATGATCTGGCACTGGGCCAAACCCGAACCGTCGGATCCCAAGGCTCCCGTGCTCGTGCACTTTCACGGCCTCGAGGGAAGTTCGAGGAGTCACTACGCGCTCGCGCTCATGCACGAGGTGCTCCGACGCGGTTGGCGCGGCGTGGTCGCGCACTTCCGCACCTGCGGGGGCGAACTCAACCGCTTGCCGCGCGCCTATTTCGCGGGCGACACGTCGGACAATTCCTGGGTGCTCAAAACCGTGCACGCCCGCTTTCCCGAAGCGCCGCTTTATGCGGTGGGGGTGAGTCTCGGCGCGAATCAGCTCGCCAAGACCATGGGCGACATGGGAGAGGACCTCTCCTTCATCACCGCGGCGGCGGCCGTGGGCGGACCCGTCGACCTCGTGGCGGGGAGCGAGCGCATCGACAAGGGCGTCAACACCCTCTACGCCGACATGTTTCTCTCGACGCTCAAGCCCAAGCTCGAGAAAAAGTGCGAACGCTGGCCGGGGCTCGTCGATGCGCAGAAACTCGCCGCCTGCAAGACCTTCTTTGACTTTGACGACCTCTACACGGCGCCCGTGCACGGTTTTCGCTCGGCGATGGATTACTACTCGAAGTGCTCGGCCAAGCCTTCGCTTCCCGGCGTGCGTCAGCCGCTTCTCCTCCTCAACGCGAAGAACGATCCCTTCTTTCCGGGGTGGGCTCTGCCGCGCGAAGACGAGGTGAGCCGCTTCGTCACCTGCGACTATCCCGAGGAGGGAGGACACATCGGATTTCCGACGGGACGCTTCCCGGGCGAACTTTCCTATCTTCCTCACCGTATAATGCGGTTTTTCGACACCGGCGGCTAAACCGTCCGCGTCCGGTGTTTGTCTCCAACCCCGTTACCGCCCCGGCTGACTGCGCCGGCGCGCGGCATGCAGGAGTTCACCATGTCCGGTCCTTACGGAAAGCGCTGCGGCATCGCCGCGCTCGTTCTTTTCATCCTCACCATTCCCGTCGGCAACTGGGTCGTCCTCAACGTCGGCACGACCTGCTACCCCGACGGTCCCTGCGTCATCCCGGTGTGGCCCGGGCTCATGTCGCCCTCGGCCGTTTTGCTCGCGGGGCTCGCGCTCGTGCTTCGCGACGCCGTGCAGTCGCTTCTCGGCAACCGTGCGACGATCGCCGCAATTCTCTGCGGAACGCTCCTCTCGGGCCTCTTGTCGGACCCCGCCGTCGTAATCGGTTCGGCCGCGGCCTTTCTTTTCTCGGAATTGGCCGATTTTCTCGTCTATACGCCGCTTCGCCGGCGCTATCCGAGCTCGGCCATCCTGGTCTCGGGTCTCGTGGGTTCGATTGTCGACAGTTGCATCTTCCTGCAGCTCGCCTTCGGGTCGCTCGAATTCGTGACCGGACAGGTCGTCGGCAAATTCTGGATGAGCCTCGCCGCCGCGGCGCTTCTCTATCTCTGGCGCCGCAAGCGCACAGAAGGCGGCGCCTTCGCCTGAGATTTTCGCGCCGGCGGCTCATCCGACCCGAGCGTCTCCGAAGAGCGCTCGGGTTTTTCATGGACGAGACGGCAATGTCGCCTTAAGTTTCGCCCGTCAGAATGTGGGCACACGATTGATTTGGAGTCCCGTTTCATGACCACCCGAGAGCGCACCGCCCTTCTTCTTCTCAACACGGGGTCGCCCGACGCGCCGGAAGTTTCGGCCGTCCGGCGCTATCTCGCGGAATTTTTGAGCGACGAGCGCGTGATCGAACTCCCAAAATGGAAATGGTGGCCGATTCTGCACGGCATCATCCTGCGCGTGCGCCCGGCGCGTTCGGCCGAGCGCTACCGCGGTGTCTGGACCGAAGAGGGCTCGCCTCTCCTCGTTCACACGAAGTCGATCGCCGAGAAACTCGTTCGGCGCCTCGCCGCCGAGGAAATTTCCGTGCATTGGGCCTCCTGCTACGGCAACCCTTCGATTCCGTCCGTCCTTACGGAACTGGAGAAGGCAGGCGTCGAGCGTCTCGTTGTCCTTCCGCTTTTCCCTCAGTACGCGCCGCAGACGACGGCCTCGGCCTTCGACGCCGTTTTTCGCCACCTCATGACGAGGCGTAGCCAGCCGGCCCTTACGACCATCCGCGAATACGGAACGCACCCCGCCTACGTCGAGGCGCTTGCGCGCAGCATCGAAGCGCACTGGGAGAGGACGGGCCGGCCCTTTGCAGAGGGCGGCAAACTCCTCATGAGCTTTCACGGACTGCCGAAGTCCTGCGTCGCCAAGGGCGACCGCTATGAAGAGGACTGCCGCAAGACGGCGGCCCTTTTGGCGGAGCGCTTGGGGCTCGGGGAGGACGAGTGGCTGCTCTCCTTTCAGTCGCGCTTCGGCAGGGAAGAGTGGCTCACGCCCTACACGGAACCCACGCTTCGCGAACTCGGAAGGGCGGGCGTGCCGCGGGTCGACGTCGTGTGTCCGGGCTTCGCTTCGGACTGCCTCGAGACAATCGAGGAGATCAATGACGAAGCGCGCCGCGCTTACGAGGAGTCCGTCGGGGAGGGGCGCTTCGAATACATCCCGGCCCTGAACGCCTGTGACGACGCCGTGGCGCTTTACGCCCGTCTCACGCTTGAGGCCCTCGGGCGCAAGGCTTGAAAAAAGAGGGAATCATCCCCATATAGAAGGCATCACACGTATTACCCCTTTGAATCGGGAATTTTGTCATGACGGAACAGGAAGAAAAGAAGGCGCAGGAACCCGGCGCCGCCGAAAAGTAAGAAGTCCCCTGCGGCGAATGCGACTGCGGTGCGCAAGCCTGCGGCGAAGCCAAGGAGGAAAAGAAGGCCCTTTCGGTCGAAGAGCTTCAGACGGCTCTGCAGCTCGCCGAAGCCAAGGTGCTCGAGCACTATGATCTTTACGTGCGCGCGATGGCGGAACTCGAAAACACTCGCCGCCGTTCGGCCGAAGAGGTGCAGAAGGCCCGCAAGTTCGGGATTGAGAAGTTCGCGGAAAATCTCCTCCCCGTCGTCGACAGTCTAGAAAAGGCGCTCGAACTCACGAAGGAGGACGACCAGAATCCCCTTCGCGAAGGGATGGCCGCCACCTACCGTCAGCTCACGCACGCGATCGAAGTGTCGGGTATGAAGGAAATCAATCCCAAGGGCGAAGTGTTCGACCCGCATCACCATCAGGCGATCGCCATGGTGCCCGCGACCGAAGAGATCAAGGCCGGCTGCGTCGTCGAAGTCTTCCAGCGCGGTTGGCTCATCAACGAACGCGTTCTGCGTCCGGCCATGGTGAGCGTGGCGCAGGGCTAAGAAAGGGAGAATGAGTCCGAAAGCCTCGGTTTCGCAAGGAAATCGGGGCTTTTTTCTTCTGCGGGCACGGGGCGGGAGAAAAATTTTCCCGGCTGAGCTTGAAAAATCCGCGGCTGTCCCCATATGGGGATTAAAGGCGAAGAAATTCCTTCGCAGACGATTTCTCTTTCTCATACGCGCCTGCGGGCCCGTCGCAAATCGACCCGCAAGAGCGCCCACAAGAGGTTTTACAGAAATGGCAAAGATTATCGGCATTGACCTTGGTACGACGAACTCCGCCGTCGCCGTGATGGAAGGCGAGAACGTCAAGGTTATCGAAAACAGCGAAGGCGCCCGCACGACGCCGTCGATCATCGCTTACATGGACAACGGCGAAATCCTCGTCGGCGCCCCCGCCAAGCGTCAGGCCGTCACCAACCCGAAGAACACGCTCTTCGCGGTGAAGCGCTTGATCGGCCGTCGCTTTGACGACCGCGAAGTGCAGAAGGACATCGGCCTCATGCCCTTCAAGATCACGCGCGCCGACAACGGCGACGCCTGGGTCGAAGTGCAGGAAGGCAAGAAGCTCGCTCCGCAGCAGGTGAGCGCGGAAGTGTTGCGCAAGATGAAGAAGACCGCCGAAGACTACCTCGGCGAACCGGTCACGGAAGCCGTGATTACGGTGCCGGCCTACTTCAACGACAGCCAGCGTCAGGCCACGAAGGACGCCGGCCGCATCGCCGGTCTCGAAGTCAAGCGCATCATCAACGAACCGACCGCCGCGGCGCTCGCCTTCGGGCTCGACAAGGGCGGCAGC
>OGFJ01002177.1_pt1 | contig 10948 bp, 4 predicted proteins | sample 1570861 | NCBI WGS metagenome assembly OGFJ01 (sample SAMEA2582060, study PRJEB24529) | metagenome | biome: Human gut stool | place: China | collected 2011
TGATGACGGTAATACCCTCATCCGCCACTTTGCGGGCAATGGTCGTCTTGGTCAGCATGCCTCCCCTGCCGAAACCCGATTTCTCCGCCCGGATATAGTCGGACAGGTCTTTCCCCTGCTCCACCTCTCTGATGACCCGGGCACCGGGAGCAGAAGGCGAGCCGTCATAAACACCGTCGATATTGCTCAGGATAATCAACGCCTGCATGTCCATCATGGAAGCAATCATGCCCGAAAGCTCATCATTGTCGGTAAACATCAGTTCCGTCACCGAAATGGTATCATTTTCGTTTACAATCGGAATGACTCCGTTTTCCAGCATCACCATCATGCAGTTGCGCTGGTTGAGATAATGACGACGTGTGGCAAAACTCTCCTTTGTGGTGAGCACCTGCCCCACGGTAATGCCATACTCACGAAAGAGTTCATAATAACGGTTTATCAGTTTCGCCTGTCCCACAGCAGAAAAAAGCTGCCGCTGGTCAACACTGTCCAACTTCTTGGACGGTTTGATTTCACTCCGTCCCGAAGCGACTGCCCCCGACGAGATTAAAATAACCTCCACTCCTGCCTTGTGCAGTTCCGCTATCTGGTCTACGAGCGCCGACAGCCGTGTCACGTCCGGCGTGCCGTCCTTGCGCGCCAGTACATTACTTCCAATCTTTACCGCTATTCTTGTAAACTGATATGCCATTTCTCTTGTTAGTTTAGAAACACAAATATAGGTATTTAAATCAATCTGTAAGGTGAAATAAGCTAAAAATTAACCGGTAAGGCATTTGTATGCCTTTATTTTTACTCTCATCATTTGCAAAATGAAAATATATAATGATAATATCCAACCAACAGATATAACTTATGACTAAAGCTGTTTCCTTTGACAGGAAGTCACTCCACCGGTCGGACTAAGCATTTTCTTTCCTTAGGCTAAGACTTTTTATACGGTGGATTATTACGTCCCACGGCAGCAGGACATACGTCCCACAGCAGCAGGACGTACGTTCCATTACGGCAGGACGTACGTTCTATTGCAATAGGACGTAATAATCTGCCGCCCAGAAAACCTTAGCCATACGCAGGAAACGGCTTAAGGATACTAATAAATGGTCAAATCTATAAATTATTGCTCAAGACAGAGGCTAAGATGCAATCTTTTACGGATTTATGATTAACTTTGCCTATCGTACAATCATTCTAATTACTAACTATTAGCATTAAACATGAGAAGAACCGGAATAAGAAACGCATGGTTACTGATGCTCTGTCTGCTGACCGTTTCGGCAGCCGCCGCACAGAACCTTCAAAAGAAAGTAAAGAATGCCAAAGGAATTGAAGTCATTTATCAATCCAGCTATAAAGGTAAAATCCGCCCCGGACAGATAAAGATGACCGTATCGGGCAACCAAGTGGCACTGGAAAGCGTCTCTCCCAAAGGGGAGAAAGAGACTGCGACCGAGGGCATTCGCGAAGACAAACAGCCCGTCATCAAGAATTATATCGACTATGCCGGTCGCGAAGCTTATAAATGGGCGGAGCTGCCTGACGGAAAAATTATTTCCGCCGCAACCCCTTTCGAATTCGGTAAAGGGTTCACTCCTGCCGGAGAAGGCAAACATCTGGGACTGAACTGCAAGATAGCACGCACTTCCATCAACTCGAACACCATCGAAGTGTGGTACACCCATGACATTCCTTTCAGAGGAACACCGCAAGCCAATGTCGGCGTGCCCGACGGACTGGTGCTGAAGGTGGTGCGCAACGGAGATATGATACAGGAAGCCTCCGCCATTACCCCTCTCAAGAAAGCGCAGGCACTGTTGCCGGACTCATGGGGCGAAAAGATGGATGCCGCCGATTACCAGTATACCATCAACCAAAGCGGTGTCATCACCATTCCTGTATTCGACCAACAGACCATTTGTTTCAACAACGCCAAACTGCCCGATACGCTGGAAGACGGAATAACTTACAGCGCAGGAGGCGGAACCCTTATCCTGAAAAAAGTGAAACTGCTGGAATCAGCAAAGAACCGCAGCATCTTTGTGGAAGTTGCCCAATACTCGGACGGCGACGCATACGACCGCACCGGTTCCGTCTTCGTTATCCCGACCGACAAGAAACAGTCTTTCCTGGATGCCATACGGAACCTGAAAAGCGTACCGTCCTTCCAGGCCAAAGACGGCAACTATCCGGCACTCATCTCTACAGATGACTATGAGGCTCCCGTGGAACTGATGCGTTTCTTTACCGGATTCGGCGTACGTAAGTTCAACCACAACAAAGTGAAAGGACAACACTGGGTAGACTCGGTCATTTACAAATCGGAGGTCACTCCCCTCGCCTCGCAACTGCAAGGCGAAGTCTGGATAGGAGCCTACATAGGCAACTGGGATGCCAAAGGGCATCGCCTCTCCCTGAAACTGAAGTATTATCCCGACGACGAACGCCGCGTAAACAAAGCCATGCCCTTGTTCAACACCGTGAATTATCTGGAACAGGCCGGACAAGCCTACCCCGTCTTCTTCCTGAATGACTCCCTGCGCGTGAGATTCACCCTGAAAGAACCGGCAAAAAACGCACGCCTGTTCTATCTCACCACCGGACACGGCGGTTGGGGGAACGGAGATGAATTCAATCAAAAGCCCAACACCGTTTATCTGGATGGCAAGAAAGTAATCTCGTTCATCCCCTGGCGCGATGACTGCGGAACGTACCGTAACTCCAATCCCTGCTCGGGCAACTTCTCAAACGGCCTGAGCTCTTCGGACTTGAGCCGTTCCAATTGGTGTCCCGGCACAGTGACTACGCCCGAATATATCTATCTAGGCGACTTGGAAGCAGGAGAACACACCCTCTCCGTCCGGATACCGCAAGGAGCTCCCGAAGGAGGAAGCAACAGTTACTGGTGCATATCGGGCACACTGCTTTATTAATCCGTTCATTATTAAATTAAAATACCAATGAAGAAAAGTTTCTATTTTCTATGTACATTAGCCCTGACCGGGACATTGTTCAGTTGCAATCCCACTGAAAACGAACCGGCGGAAACAGACTACACAAAGTACGTGAACACCTTTATCGGAGCTGCCGACAACGGGCATACCTTCCCCGGTGCCTGCCGACCTTTCGGCATGATTCAAACCAGCCCTGTCACCGGCGCGGTGGGCTGGAGATATTGCTCCGAGTATGTCAACAGTGACTCCATCATCTGGGGATTCACTCAGACACATCTCAACGGAACCGGATGTATGGACTTGGGCGACGTGCTCGTCATGCCTGTCACCGGAACACGCACCCGTGCCTGGGATGCCTACCGCAGCCGTTTCTCCAAGAAGCTGGAAGCCGCCACACCGGGATATTACACGGTAGAGCTGACCGAGCCGAACGTGAAAGCGGAACTCACCGCCACTCCCCACGCAGCCTTGCATCGCTACACCTATCACAATGCCGACTCTGCTTCCGTCCTCATCGACTTGCAACACGGACCGACATGGAACGAAAACCAATATCACTCTCAGGTGAAGGAATGCGAGGTGAACTGGGAAGACGCTCAAACCCTGACCGGGCATGTGCGCAACAGTGTTTGGGTCAATCAGGATTATTTCTTCGTGATGAAGTTCAACCGCCCCGTCACCGACTCCCTCTACCTGCCTATGGGCGAGACCGAAAAAGGCAAACGCATCATTGCCTCTTTTGACATGCAGCCCGGCGAAGAACTGCTGATGAAAGTCGCTCTCTCCACTACCGGCATAGAAGGCGCCAGGAAGAATATGGAAGCCGAAGTGCCCGCATGGGATTTTGAAGGAGTGAAAAAAACGGCACATGACGATTGGAACAGCTACCTGAGCCGCATCGACGTGACCGGAACAGAAGACGAGAAAACCAACTTCTACACCTGTTTCTATCATGCATTGATTCAGCCCAATCAGATTTCGGACGTAGACGGCCTGTATCGCAACGCCGCCGACTCCGTGGTTAAGGCAGGAACGGGAACATTCTATTCCACTTTCTCCTTGTGGGACACCTACCGTGCCGCACATCCGTTCTACACGCTGATGGTTCCCGAAAAGGTAGACGGCTTTGTCAACTCACTGGTAGAGCAGAGCGAAGTGCAAGGCTTCCTGCCCATCTGGGGATTGTGGGGCAAGGAAACCTATACCATGGTAGGCAACCACGGTGTATCCGTCATAGCCGAAGCCTACCGCAAAGGGTTCCGCGGATTTGATGCCGAACGCGCTTTCAACGCCATCAAGCAAACCCAGACCGTATCGCACAAACAGAAATCCGATTGGGAAACGTACATGAAATACGGTTACTTCCCCACTGATTTGATTAAGACCGAATCTGTTTCTTCTTCCCTCGAATCGGTATACGACGATTATGCAGCCGCAGACATGGCTAAACGTATGGGCAAGACAGAAGATGCGGCTTACTTCTCCAAACGTGCGGATTTCTACAAGAATCTGTTTGATACGGAAACCCAGTTTATGCGTCCGCGTAATTCGGACGGAACTTGGAAGACTCCGTTCAACCCCAGTCAGGTGGCACACGCCGAAAGTACCGGTGGTGACTATACCGAAGGAAATGCCTGGCAATATACTTGGCATGTGCAGCATGATGTTCCGGGACTCATCAATCTCTTTGGCGGCGAGGAACCTTTCTTGAACAAGCTTGATTCGCTGTTCACACTCAAACTGGAAACGACTCAGGCAGATGTCACCGGCCTCATCGGACAATATGCCCATGGCAACGAGCCAAGCCACCACATTACTTATCTGTATGCGTTGGCAGGACGTCCCGAACGTACGCAGGAGTTGGTTCGTGAAATATTTGATACCCAGTATCGCCCCGAGCCCGACGGCCTTTGCGGTAATGACGATTGCGGACAAATGTCTGCGTGGTATATGTTCTCTGCCATGGGATTCTATCCGGTGGACCCGGTAAGCGGAAACTATGTGTTCGGCGCTCCGCAAATGCCGAAGATTGTGCTTCATCTGGCAGACGGAAAGACATTCACCGTCATTGCAGACGGCATCTCCAAAGAACATAAATATATTGACAGCATTACGCTGAACGGTGAGCCTTATACCAAGAACTATATCTCACACGAAGATATATTGAAGGGAGGAACATTGGTGTATAAGATGAAATAATGGTATTACAAACCTCTCCAAGAAGACAAAAAAAGAGAGTAGTCCATCACGGATTACTCTCTTTTCTTTAAGAATCAACAGTGGAATTACTCCACCTAATCGGTCATATTACTATCTTTCGTTTATTCTATAGCAGTACCGTTGATCGTTGTCGGCCAATACGGATTTTGATAGAGAACAGAAGTTTCTACATTTTCATCCGGCGACAACAGTTCTATTTCACGGATAGGCAACGGTGATAAATAGTTTGCCTTGGCCCAAGTATATCCGTCATATACAGGGTTGTTGTCTTTCATGACAGAGTAAGGACGCAAGTATTTGAAAGAAGGATCAGAAATATTAGAACCTTCAGAACCGGTATATCTGTATTCTATTTCAGCACCGTTTTCGTCTTTGTTAGCTACTTTATAGAGCTCGTCCCAGAAATTACATCCTTCCGGAATGAACTTCTTCGACAACATGTCATCCATAGCACGCCAACGTATCAGGTCATTATAACGCATATCTTCACCGATAAATTCACAACGACGTTCACGTCGGATGTTCAACAGAGTAGCATCTACTGTTTCATCACCCGATTTTTTAGCCCAGTCTGTTTCCTTGTTCATATCTGTTGCAGCAATGGTCTTGTTGAAATCAGGATCCACACCTGCACGTTCACGGACAGCTCTCCAATAGTTGGCAGCTTTACCATCTATTCTTCCGTTTTTCAAATAATAAGCTTCCATATAGTTCAGATAAGCCTCTACACCACGGAAGATGATACAACCTGTAGTTGATTCAGCTTTACCCCATACATTCTGTGTAAGGTCGAAGCTGGCATATTTACGAAGACGATAGCCGGTGCGGTCTTGCATTTCCTGACGGTTTGATACTGGGTGCGGCATGAAATATTGAACTGTACCTGCTGTTTGCTGTGAATGAACAGGCAAGAAATTGCTTTCACTGAACACAAACAATTGCAAGCGGTCGTCACGGTTGGTTTTTACATCATCCAATGTCTTATCACCCATGTATGGAGCTGAAGTTGTAGCTGCATACCAAGGCATACCATCTTTCATAAGGAAGCTTTCCACATAAGTTTTCAGCAAACCGTTGTTGCTTCCTGACTGCACCCATGCAGGTGCTCCGTGAGTAATGGAGTAACTTCCGGTTTTAGCATACGATCTCCAAAGCAATACTTCCGAGTTTTTGCTCAGGTCAAGTGAAGCGAACATCTCAAAATAAGGATTCCATCCTGAAGTAGTGCTGATAGTTTCCGGATCAGCTACTCCTGTGTTTTGAGTCAAGGTGACTTTGTCGGCAACCTGTTCGGCTGCTTCCAAAGCCTGAGTCAGGAAGAAATCTACTTCTTTGTCTACATCCAAAGTGAAATTAGGATGCACTTTCTTTCCCGGCCAATTTGCATCACCCGGTACACGGCCTGTACCTTTATGGTATTTTTCAAACGTTGCTTCGTAAAGAGCGACACGTGACTTTACCAGCAAAGCAGTCTCCTTATTAATACGGTTGTTGGAAGCAAATCCCCAACCTTTCAACATACTGATAGCTTTATCCAAGTCTTCCAAAATAAAGCGGGCTACCAAGTTACGGGGTTGACGTACCGATTTTTCCATCAGCACTGCCTTATCATCAGGAAGTACCTCGGTAATGATAGGATAATCACCGAACTTACGCAAATAACTAAAGTATATCCATGCACGCATGAAATGCATTTCGCCAATGTAATGTTCTATGTCGGCAGCACTACCCGAAACCTGGCCGGCTTCGTATTTAGGAACTGCGTTTTCAAAGAAATAATTACAATAACGGATATCATTGAAAGACCATCCCCCACCTGATTGAGGAACTTTCCATGCTCCTTTTTCATACAATGTTGAATTATAGCCCCCGGATACAGCATTATCCGTTCCTCCGTCACCATTACCTATTCCCATACCATATCCGGCATGGCTTGAAAACCAGTTGTTATATTTGGCAATAGAATAAGCTTCAAAATGGTCAGTTGTACTAAAATAAACTTCCGGTGTTACCGATGACAGAGGCTCCCTGTCCAAGAAATCATTGCAAGAAGAAAGAATTATTGTTCCTCCTGCCAAGGCACAAGCCTGAAATAATATATTTTTAAGTTTCATAGTTCTTAATCTTTTTTAGAAGTTGACATTTACACCCAATGAAATAACTTTTTGCAACGGATAGAGTTTTCCGGGACCTGTTCCGGCCAAACTTCCTGTAGCTTCAGGATCGAAGATATCCGACAGACTGGTAAAGGTCAGCAAATTGTCGGCAGATACATAAAAACGTACCGATGACATACCGGCATTCTTAATCCATGCTTCCGGCAGAGAATATCCCAACTGGATATTTTTCATACGTATATAAGCACCATTTTGTATATAACGGGTCTGCACTTGTGCGTTACGTCCACCATCAAAATTTACTTTCGGATAGTAAGCATCCAAATTAGCTCCCAAGGGGTCTCCTTCAGGACGCCAGAAGTCCCAATGTTCAACAAAACCGGTAGACTGCCATTCGTTTCCTTGTGCATTGGCTCCCCAGAAATAACATCCGTCCAACCACAAATCGCGTTTGGCTACACCTTGGAAGAACACGCGGAAATCCCAACCTTTCCATGCCGCATCCAGTGTCAAACCGAATTTATAGCGCGGAGTATTATTACCGATAATGCGATAGTCACCTGTATCTCCCAGTTTATTGCTTCCGTTATCTATTTTTCCGTTTCCATCAAGGACAACATACATAATATCACCTGCACCCCAGTTACTTCCCAGTGTAGATTGGTCTACCTTTGCCAAATGTGCATCCATTTCTTCCTGACTTTGAGCAATGCCAATAGTGGTCAATCCCCAAATATCTCCCAACATTCTGCCTTTGTAGTATTGGCTGACATTCATACTTTCATTAGGGTAACGGGTAATCTTCTGCTGGTCATCTGACAAAAGAGCTTTGATACCGTATTTCACACCACCTATTTGATCTCTCCATCCGATTTCAAGTTCAAAACCGTAAGATTTCATATCACAGTTGTTGATTTTAGGAACGGTAGTACCTAGTGCAGATGATAATTCCGGGGCCGGGCCAATCATGTCTTTTGTATGACGAACGAAATAATCAAACGAACCTGTCAAGCGGTTATTGAATGCTCCCCAGTCCAAACCAATATCCCATGTTTCAATAGTTTCCCATGTTTTCAACAGGCTGACCATACCCGGATTGTAAGAGTAATTAGGGCGTACTCCGTTAACCAACCATCCGTAGTTGCTACCCGTAGGCATAGTCTGATAGAAAGGATACCAAGCATCATTAGTATTCGTATTTCCCAACTGTCCCCATGATGCTCTCAACTTCAATGTGTTGATCTTTGTCTTTTCTCCAAACTTTTGGAAGAACTCTTCATTGGCAATGTTCCAACCAGCTGAGAATGATGGGAAGAATCCCCAACGTTCGTCACCTACAAAACGTGATGAACCATCATAGCGTCCGTTGGCTTCAAACATATAACGGTCTTTGTAACTCCAGTTGATACGAGCAAAGAAACCGGCTACAGAAGTATGATTATAACCACCGTAAGCTTGCGGATCATCCGTTGCCGTATCAATGGTAGGTACATCGGGACTAATCAAATTATTCTTTATAACTTCAATACTGCGGTTCTTGTAAAGCTCGGCATTGAAACCTGCCATTACCTTAAAGTAATGTCCATTGTCAAATTGCTTAAAGTAGTCAGAATAAATATTAGTGGTATAATAATTTTCTTTCCACGAATACTCATCTACACGTGAAGAACCGGCTGAATAAGAACCGTATCCCATATCCCATACTGTGTAATACGGGTCTCCATTAACATCATAAGCATGTACAGGCAATACTTCCCAATGCTGATACTGAGTAGTGGTACGCACACTTCCTTCCAAGTTGATGCGCCAATTCTTAATAGGCTCGATAACTACATGCAACTGGTTGGTATAATAGTCTTTCTGACTATTCTGCTCACCACCGTTTTCCATTTGTTCTATTTCACCTTCGTCCATAGGGAATCCATTGGGGTCATAAGCGGGATGTACCGGCCATTTACGTGCCAAGTTATGGAAGAAGCTGCTAGTCAAGTAAGTCGGTCGTTGAAAATCTTCACGAGTCCATTTGCTGTTTAAGGTCACTTTCAACCAATCAGTGATATTTGCTGTGATTTTGCTGTTCAGCGTATAGCGTTGAAATTTATCAGTACCGTGGCGCAATAAACCTTTCTGGTCCAAGAAGCTGCCGCTCAATACATACTGTAGTTTTTCCGTACCCCCGCTAATGCTCAAGTTATGCTCCTGCGAAGGAACCCAATTGTCATAAAACTCACCGAACCAGTCGGTATTACCGTTGGCGTTGGCCCATTTCTGCCAAATACCTGAACCATTGTCTACGGTAGTAGCTGTCAATGTACCTTCTTGATAAGCTTTGATACGTTCCATCACTGCCGGACTGAAAATATCTCCACCACCACGGTTGGATGAAGCACGGTTGAAATATTGTGCAAAAGTATAAGAATCCATCAGTTCAGGGATTCCAATAGCATCATTGAAACGCACGTTTCCAGAGTAATTGACATTGGTTTTACCACTTTTACCGCTTTTCGTTGTTACCAAGATAACACCGAACGAAGCTCTGGCACCGTAAATAGAAGCCGATGCAGCATCTTTCAATACTGATACAGATTCAATGTCATTAGGGTTTACAGTATTCAAATTTCCCTCAATACCATCAATCAACACCAGCGGAGAAGATCCGGAACCATCACCGATAGTACCTGTACCACGGATATTGATGTTCATTTCGCCGTCCAGCGAACCACCCGAGTTACCTACTGTCAAGTTCAAACCAGGAATAACACCCTGCAATGCTTGCGACACGTTTTGCACCGGACGGGCAGCAATAACCTTGGAATCCACCATTCCCACGGCACCGGTTACATTCACTTTCTTCTGTGTACCATAACCCACAACCACTACTTCATCCAGTGTTTGAGTATCATCTTTCAGAGTGACATTGACAGGTTTTCCATCCCAAACGATTTCTTGACTGATATAACCTACAAATGAAATAACAATAACGTCCCCCTTCTTCACATTAGATAAAGAGAAGTCACCATCAATTCCGGTGATTGTTCCGTTAGTAGTACCTTTTACTACTACTGAAGCTCCAATGACGGTCTCACCGGTTGCATCCTTTACGATACCGGTACAAGCTCCGTCTTGCTGTGCAATTTTCACATCGGTTATGCCGGGATTGCTAACCGCATACGCTGCTCCGGTAGAGGCTCCCATTAGGAACAGCATCATACTGACTGATTTTAGTCGTTTTAACATAGCTGTGATTTTTAAGTGTTTATTGAAACTTATTAATAACCAACATTATCAAGTTCTTTCAGAACTATGCTTTTCAATATAATTTAGATTAACGATGCAAATATATAATAATTTTAAAGAATGTGGGTTTCGAATAAAAAATATTTTGCTCAACAGACCGTTTTTTAACAAAGGTGCATTCCAAAGTCTTATGCTACAGAAGTTAAATTAATGTTTATTTCTGAATTAAAACCTCTCTAAATCTTAAAAATATGGTTCTATGAGGAAAACTTATAGACTAATAAGTAGAAACGCAGTAGAACATTTTTGATATCAACAATGATTTTCGGATACAAAATATAATTGCCAAATTTTATTTATCTATTTCACAATGGGGGCAAGTTAATAAAGTAGGTAGAAAAGAAGTAGAATTATATATAT
>OGFJ01002187.1_pt1 | contig 10899 bp, 12 predicted proteins | sample 1570861 | NCBI WGS metagenome assembly OGFJ01 (sample SAMEA2582060, study PRJEB24529) | metagenome | biome: Human gut stool | place: China | collected 2011
ATTGTTGGCCGTGTGGTCGCCATCAAGGAGGACACCTTTGTTCTGGAGACTGGTTCCGACCGTGTGAAGATCCGCTTCACCAAGAATGCGATCAGCTCTGTTGAGAAGCTGAACATGGACAATGCTCCTGCCAACGCAAAGAAGTAATCTCTAAAAGCAAGGTCTTTTTTACCCGTCCCTCTGCATACAGTAGTGCAGGGAGGCGGGTTTTTATGTTGGAACAGAAGAAGCTACCCATCCTGGAAGCACTGGCTGCATTCGGCATTGGTGGGATATTCACCGCCGCCTGCATGGCCGGGCTTGCCTACCTGATGGCAAACCAGAGCCTTGCGCAGAGCACTGCCTGGCCCATGGTCAGTGCCATTGTCTGTGCCGGGAGCTTTTGCAGCGGCTGGCTCATGGCGTTTTTCTATCACAGCAGAGGCCTTATCTGCGGTGCTGTACAGGGCGGACTGTTTGTTCTGCTTCTGTTGGGGTTCGGCCTTTCGGAGGGCATTGAACCAACGGAAATGCAGCTGGCCCGCTTTGCACTGGTGTTTGTCTTTGGCTGTCTGGGCGGGGTGTTCAGTATCCTGCGTACAGAACGGCACCGGCATTGATCATTTACAACAGAAAAACAGGAGGACAGGGAAGTATGTGGGTCTATCAGGAGACACCGGAAAACGCAGCGGCAAAGGCACTGCCCGAAGCGATCATGCCGACAGCACAGGAAGAGCCGTTAAAACAGAAGAACCGTGGAGTTCTTCCTGAGACAGCGCAGGAAGAAAGACGATCCATCCCGGCGGCGTTCTCTGAGAGGTGCGGAAATGCACCAGAGAGAGCCGCTGTACGCCGCAGCAAGCCGAGTGAGGGGATTGCCCTTCTGGCGGCGGCGTACCTTCTGGGGACCTTTCTGGCGGGGGTGGCGGCAGCGCGTTGCGTGGCAGGCGATGCCGAAACGCTTTCTTATTACCTGAACTGCTGGCAGAGCCTGTTTTCCGTGCAGGATGCCGCCGGAGCAGTGCGCCTGTTCCGAACGGAATTTCTCACTGTGGCAGGTGCGCTGACGGCAGTGCTGTTCCTGGGGCTTTCTGCCCTTGGGCCGCTGCCCATCTTCCTTTTTACGATGCTGTATGGGACAGGCTCCGGATTGCTTTCGTCCAGGCTGCTTGTGGATTTGAACCCACGGACAGCATTTGTGCTGCTCTGCGTCTGCGGTATCCCTGCATCCCTTGCGGCCGGAACGCTGTGCACGTTCGGCGCATCCGCACTGCAGGTAAGCGGAAGGCTCTGTTCAGCCGCATTCGGGCGTGGAGGACAAGCCCCCAGCACAGGCTCGCTTTTGGGTCAGTTTGCCCGGATGCTGTTTCTGCTCCTGCCGCTTTGCGGTGCGGCAGTGGGGATGCTGTATCTGGCAGGGCAGGCAAAACTTATATGAGCTGAAAAAATTCCATGGCAAAAGAGTTTGTGAAGCCTACGATAAGAATTGAATAGGGCAAATCATTACGAAATGGCTTTCTGCAAAGTTCCGGAATTGTTTTTGCGTAGGGAATACTTGACAGGTATTCTCTTTTATGCTAAACTATCTATCGTTGCAGAACGCGTGCTACTGTGGCTCAGCTGGTAGAGCAGCTCACTCGTAATGAGCAGGTCGCCTGTTCGAATCAGGTCAGTAGCTCCAAAAGTCCTATGAATCTACGATGAATTTCGTTTGGTTTATAGGACTTTTTTGTTATCCGATTTTTGTGCAAAAAGACTTTTGCAGCAATAATGTGTTTATTTGCGGATTTTGCATTCCAAAGCCAATCGTCTTGAGGAAGGAGCTGAACACAACGCACAATGTACACGAACCATATCAACCCCGTTGCGCAGAAAAACCAGGATGCATTTTGCACGGCACTGTTTCAGCTTTTACTGAAAAAGCCACTGGAAAAGATCTCCGTTACAGAGCTGTGTCACATGGCAGACCTTGACCGGACAACCTTTTACCGCAGTTTTGAATCCAAGGACGACGTGCTGGATTATTATATCGACCGGCAGATGACCCAGCTTGCGGGGCAGCTGCCTGCGTACAGTACCCTGGAAAAAAACCTGACTGCACTGTTCCGCTGGACGTATGCGGAGCGAAAGAACCTTTGTGTCCTGATGGATTGCCATCTGACCAGTTTTTTCAGTGATGCGTTGAGCGAGAAGATCATCCTTGTTCTGATCTCCAACATCGAAGTCGGGGATGCAAGACAGTTTGTGCCATGGCCCGTTTCATTGCCGGGCGAAAATCGATACTTCCGCAACTCGTTCATCGGGGCATATATGGGTTTTTTCAACAGCTGGCGCTATGGCAATTTTGCAGAACGGCCGGAGGATCTGGCCAAATGTATGGCTTCGTTCTATCTTCACTGAGGAGGGTGAAACGGGATGGCGGACTTGCGGAAAGAGGAGTTGTTCCCAGCGGATGCATTTGGTTTGTTCTACCTGCAGACCACGCGCATCCCCGGCGGGTGGCACCGCCATGCAGAGTATGAGATCTTCTACCACATCAGCGGCCCCATCGTCTTTGAAGTCGCGTCACCAGATGCATAGAAAAATCCCCTCAGAGATTTCCGACAGCACTGTCAGAGCTCTGAGGGGATTTTGTGTGTCAAGAAACGGAGATCAGATCTCGATCATTCCGTTTTCGTCCTTCGGAATAGGGAGTGCGATCAGGAGATCAACCAGAGCAAATGCAAGGCCGAGACCGGTCCAGCCGACAAGCAGGTAGAGGATAAATCCTGCTGTTCTGTTTTTTGCTGCCAAGAAATCGAAGTCAAGGATGGACATTTTGCACAATTTTTCTCCCTTTTTCACCCCACAAGATTGGTTTGATGCACCTTGTTTTATGATATGCAACAAAACGGCGAAATCTGTTGCACAACGTGCTAAAAAAACCGAAAAAGATTTGTGCGGCATTTTTTTAACAATTGTGATATATTACTTACAGTAAGGCTTGTATCCTACACAAAAAAGGAGATTTTTATGAAGGATATTTATATTTCCGGCTTTGCCGATGAGATCAGCTCTTCTTTTGATGAGCAGCTCAAGACAGTCCGTGAGCTTGGAATGCAGTACATCAGCCTGCGCAGTGCAGATAAGAAAGGAATCGCCGACTTTACCGTTGAGGAAGTCAAGACCGATCTGCTGCCCCGCCTGCAGGCCGCTGGTGTTGGCGTTTCCAGCCTGGGCAGTCCCATTGGCAAGGTCAAGATCGATGATGAAGAGGGCTTTGAAAAGCAGTGTGCTCAGTTGGAAACGCTGTGCGAGATCGCTAAGGTTCTGAATTGCAAGTACATCCGCATGTTCAGCTTCTTTATGCCGGAAGGCAAGGATCCTGCCGACTATCGTGACGCTGTCATCGAGAAGCTGCGCAAGTTCATTGCCATTGCTGAGAAGCACGACGTGATCCTGATGCACGAAAACGAGAAGGATATCTATGGTGATGTTCTTTCCCGCTGTGTTGACCTGATGCAGACGCTGAACAGCGCACACTTCAAGTCCGCATTCGACTTTGCAAACTTTGTACAGTGCGGCGAGGATACCGCCAAATGCTGGGATGCTCTCCGCCCGTACATTGTATATATCCACATCAAGGATGCCGTTTCTACCGACAAGGAGAATGTGCTCTGCGGTACCGGCGAGGGAAAGATCCCCGAGCTGCTGCACAAGGCCATCGTGGAAGAGGGCTATACCGGCTTCCTGACCCTGGAGCCGCATCTGGTGCTGTTTGACAGCCTGCAGAGCCTTGAGACCACGGATGCAAAGAACATCATCCGTGAGAACAAGTACAAAAACGGTGCTGAAGGTTACGCCGCACAGTATCACGCACTGTGCGATATTCTGGCAAAATTCTAACGTAACAGAAAAAAAGGAGAAGATTCAAATGGAAAAGACTGAAGGAAAGATTCGTTATGGCCTGATCGGTATCGGTGCTCAGGGCGGCAGCTATGCTCGCTTCCTGACCAACGCTCCCGCTCCGTTCCCCGGCATGGTCTGCGCACCGTGCCCCGACAACTGCGCACTGGGCGCTCTGTGTGATATCGATCCCGAGAAGGAGAAGATGTGCAAGGAGCAGTACCCCGATGTGCCCTTCTTCAAGGATTGGAAGGATATGATCGCCAGCGGCACTGTTGATGCCATCATCACCACCGTTCCTCACTACCTGCACCACGAGATCTCCATCTACGCTATGGAGCATGGCATGAACGTTCTGTGCGAGAAGCCCGCCGGTGTCCGCAGCAAGGATGTTCAGAAGATGATCGCCTGCGCTAAGGCTCATCCCGAGGTTTCCTTCGGCATCATGTTCAACCAGCGTACCAACAAGCTGTACCAGAAGATCAAGGAGATCGTTGCCAGCGGTGAGCTGGGCGAGATCCGCCGCTCTCAGTGGATGATCAACTCCTGGTGGCGTCCTGACAGCTACTACCAGCAGAGCGCATGGCGTGCTACCTGGGGTGGCGAAGGCGGCGGTGTCCTGGTTAACCAGGCTCCCCATCAGCTCGACCTGTGGCAGTGGATCTGCGGCATCCCCGTGAAGGTCTTCTCCAAGAACATCAACGGCTGCCATCGTGACATCGGCGTTGAGAACGACGTGACCATGCTGGTCGAGTTCGCTAACGGCGCTACCGGCACCTTTACCACCTGCACCCACGATGCCATCGGCACCGATCGTCTGGAGATCGACCTGGACGGCGGCAAGATCGTTGTTGACAACAGCAAGACCGCTCACGTCTACCACTACATCGATAAGGAAGGCAACCCCTGCACTGAGGATTACCTGAACGAGCACATGAGCATGATGGAAGTTGCCATGCTGACCAGCGGCAACGGTGCAGGCTCCAAGCTGTACACTGAAGAGACCTTTGAGAACAACGATGGCTGGGGCTTCCAGCACACCACCGTTATGCAGAACTTTGCTGCTCACATCCTGACCGGCAGCCCGCTGCTGGCTCCCGGCGAGGACGGCATCAACGGTGTCAACCTGGCAAACAGCAGCCAGCTGTCTGCATGGACCGGCCGCGAGGTCTCCAACCCCTGCGATCCCGAGGAGTATGCTGCTGAGCTGAACAAGCTGATCGAGGCTGAGGGCAAGTTCCCCGTCCGCGAGTAATCAGTATCCCTGAAAAAAGCAATGCCTGTTCCAGGCTTACAAGGAGTTGCGTTTCCATGAAAAGAGCTGCGATCATTGGCTGCGGCACCATCTTTCAGGTTCATCTGCCCATCATTGTGGCAAATCCTGAAATCGAACTGTGTGCCGTGTGCGATAACAATCCCGCTGTGCAGGAAAAGCTGCCTGCTGCAGCAAAGGCCGTGCCGTTCTATACGGATTATGAGGAGCTTCTGGAAAAGGAGCATCCCGATGTGGTACATCTCTGCCTGCCGCATTACCTGCATGTGCCCGTGTCGGAGTACTTTGCTTCCCACGGTGTGAATGTCTTCTGCGAGAAGCCGGTGGGTCTGAACACCGCACAGGCCAAGGAGTTCGTGGAATTTGAGGCTGCGCACCCTGAGGTCAAGATCGGCATCTGCCTGCAGAATCGTCTGAACCGCACCACCGTTGAACTGAAAAAGATCATCGATGGCGGCGAATATGGCAAGGTCATCGGCTGCCGCGGCTTTGTGCCCTGGTTCCGCGGCAAGGCTTACTATGACGAACAGCCCTGGCGCGGCCAGCTGGAAACTGCTGGCGGCGGCTGCATGATCAACCAGAGTGTTCACACGCTGGATCTGCTGTATTATCTGTGCGGCGACATCGATGCCATCCATGGCTCGGTGAATCAGCTGGCAGATTACGGCATTGAGGTCGAGGATACCGTGGCTGCCCGCCTGCACTTTGCTAATGGTGCAAACGGTGTGTTCTTTGCCACCAACTGTGATTACACCAACGAGAGCGTCCAGATCAAGGTTGCCTGTGAAAAGGCTTCCTTCCTGATCGAGGATGATGCCCTGTTCCGGATCGATGCAGATGGCGTGCGCACCAAGCTGTGCGAGAATGAGAAGCTTCCCGGTGCCAAGTTCTATTTTGGCGCTTCTCATGGCATCCTGATCAACAAATTCTACCGCGCCATTGAGAACAATACAGACGATTATATCCATGTAAGAGATGCGGAAATGAGCATCCGGCTGATCGATGCCATCCATGCAAGCAGCAAGGCTGGCCATCCCGTTGCTCCGTGACCGCAAAACACAGATAGAAGGAGAAATGAACCATGGCAAACAAAGGTTTGATCGGTGTTCAGATGAGCACCATTGCCCCTGCTAAGATGCCTCACTTTGACGCATACGAGAGCATGGGCAAGCTGGCCGATATCGGCTATCACTGTGTCGAGATCTCTCAGGTCCCCATGACCGCTGAGAACGTTGCAGGCTTCCGCAAGGCTATCGATGAGCTGGGCCTGAATGTATCTTCCTGCACCGCATCCACCTCTCCCATGCTGCCCGGTATGCCCGGCGAGTTCCTGTGCAATCCCGACGACTATAAGAAGATCGTTGAGGACTGCCGTAAGCTGGACTGCGATATGCTGCGCATCGGCATGCTGCCCATGACCTGCATGGGCAACTACCAGAAGGCTGTGGATTTCGCCAAGGAAGCAAATGAGTATGCTCTGAAGCTGAAGGAAGACGGCATTGACCTGTACTACCACAACCATCACGTAGAGTTCGTTCGTTACGACGGCGAGTTCCTGCTGGACATCATCCGCGCAAATGCTCCTGCTCTGGGCTTTGAGCTGGACAGCCACTGGATCCACCGCGGCGGCCAGGACCCTGTCAAGTTCATCAAGAAGTATGCCGGCAGCATCCGTCTGGTCCACCTGAAGGATTACCGCATTGGTGAGATGCCCATCCCCGAGGGCGGCGTGGACTTCACCAGCAAGGAAGGCATGATGAAGTTCATGAGCAACTTCACCAACATTGTGCAGTTTGCTGAGGTTGGCGAAGGCACTCTGGATATGCCCGCTATCATCCAGGCTGGCCTGGAGGGCGGCGGCGAGTACTTCCTGGTGGAGCAGGATGACTGCTATGGCCGTGATCCGTTCGATAGCCTGAAGATCAGCCACGACAACCTGGTCAAGATGGGCTTCGGTGACTGGTTCTAATTGAAAAGTTTCTGAGGAGTCGTTTTTTACGATCCGATAAATGAAATCGATGCTGTTTTGCAGAAATGCAGAGCAGCATCGATTTTTTTATGTTTCAGGGTTCTGCTTTGTAACACGCTCCAAAATGTTGAAAATATTTTGTGCAAGTTTCACAGTTTTCTATTTGAGCCTTTGGTGGTACAATAGATGTGGAAATTCATAAACCGCTGGAGGAGCTACATGGCCGAAAAAAGTATTGAGTTGGATAGTGTGGAGATCGCCGCTGCCATCTTTGGCAACTGTGACCGCAACATTCGTCTATTGGAAAAGGAGTTCTCTGTCACGGCAGTCTGCCGGGGTACGATGCTTCGCCTCTCTGGCGAGGAGGCCAACGTGGCCGCTGCTGTGCGTGCCGTGGAGGGGATGCTGCTCCTGATCGAAAACCACACGCCGCTGGAGGATCAAACGGTGCGCTACTGCTTGAGCCTTGCTCACGACGGAAAGGAGCAGCGTGTCCGGGAGCTGACGGAGGACTTTGTCACGGTCACGGTCAAGGGCCGCCCCATCCGCCCAAAGACACTGGGCCAAAAGGAATATCTGAATGCTATCCGCAAGAACGCGGTGACCTTTGGCGTGGGTCCCGCCGGTACCGGCAAGACCTATCTGGCCGTTGCAATGGCGGTCAAAGCGTTCAAGGCCAAGGATGTTTCCCGCATTGTGCTGACCCGCCCCGCCGTGGAAGCAGGCGAGAAGCTGGGTTTTCTGCCCGGTGATCTGCAGCAGAAGGTAGACCCTTACCTCCGCCCTCTCTACGATGGCCTGTTCGATATGCTGGGTGCCGAGACCTATGAGCGCCTGGTGGAAAAGCAGATCATTGAGGTTGCTCCGCTGGCATATATGCGCGGCCGCACGCTGGATGATTCCTTTATCATCCTGGATGAGGCGCAGAATACCACACCGGAGCAGATGAAGATGTTTCTGACCCGTATGGGTGTAGGTTCCAAGGTGGTTGTGACCGGCGATGTGACCCAGATCGATCTGCCGGACCGTACCCGCAGCGGCCTTGTGGATGCGCTGCACATTCTCAAGAACGTGGATGGCATTGCACAGTGCTATTTTACGGAGAAGGATGTTGTCCGCCATCGTCTGGTGCAGGAGATCATCAAGGCCTACGAAGCAGCCGCGCACCCGGCTAAGCGTTGAAACCGACGCGGAAAGCTGCAATTGCAGCATAAAATGAAGGGAGAGGAATGTTATGTCCAATAAAGTTTTGATCACCAATTCACAGAAAGCCGTAAAAGTACCTTCGGGCCTGCGGATCCTGATCCGCCGTGCCTGCAATGCTGTGCTGGAATATGAGCACTTCGATGAGCCTGCTGAGATCAGCGTGACTTTTGTGGATAACGCTGCCATTGCAGAGCTGAACAACCAGTACCGCAACAAGCCGATGCCCACCGATGTGTTGAGCTTTCCTCTGGGAGAAAACGGCGTTTACGATGTGGATGAGAACAACGGCTGCAAGATGCTGGGGGATATCGTCATCAGCATGGAACGTGCTCAGGAGCAGGCAACGCTCTACGGCCATCCGCTGCAGCGTGAAGTCGCTTTCCTGACCGTTCACTCCATGCTGCATCTGCTGGGCTATGACCACGAGACCAGCCCGCTGGAAGAGCGCAAGATGCGGGAAAAGGAAGAGGAAGTCCTGGGCGAACTGGGCATTTCCAGAGAAGCCACCTTCACCAACCAGCCGGAGGATACTGACGCATGACAAAATCGGTTTTCGTGACCCTCGCCGGACACACCAACGCCGGGAAGTCCTCCCTGCTCAACGCCATCATCGGCGAAAAGATCGCATCCGTCAGCCCCAAGCCCCAGACCACACGCACACGCATCACCGGCATCAAGACGGTCGGTGAAACGCAGATGGTCTTTATGGACACGCCGGGTCTGCACAAGCCCACCACCAAGCTGAGCGGTCATATGCTGAAAGCGGTGAAGGACGCTGTGGCAGACATCGACGCCGTGCTGTTCGTCCAGGACTGCACCAAGCCCCTTTCGGAACAGGAAGAGGAGCTGCTGCACTCTCTGGAAAAGGCGAAAACGCCCACCATCCTGGTGCTGAACAAGATCGACCTTTGCAGCGACAAGACCAGGCTGATGGGGACGATCGCCCGGCTGAATGCGGTGCATTCCTTTGCCGCAACCATTCCGGTGAGCGTCACCGAATCGGACGGCATCGACCTGGTGGAACAGGAAGTCATGGCGCTGGCACAGCCGGCACCCCACTATTTCCCGGACGAAAAGTTCACCGACCAGCCGGAGCGTGTGCTGGCGGCAGAGATGATCCGGGAAAAGATCCTGAACCTGCTCCGGGACGAAGTCCCCCACGGCATCGCCGTTTCCATCGAGCGCATGAAAGAGCGGGACGACAAGGATCTGCTGGACATCGACGCCACCATCTACTGCGAACGGGAATCCCACAAAGGCATCCTCATCGGCAAAAACGGCACCATGCTCCGGAAGATCGCTACCCTCGCCCGGAAAGACCTGGAACGCTTTTTCTACATCCAGGTCAATTTGCAGTGCGGGGTCAAGGTCAAGGAGGACTGGCGCAACAAGGAAGGTCTCATCCACAACTTCGGGCTGGACAACCCGGAATAATCTGCCACACATAAAAAAGCAATACCCCACGCAACATAATGGTATCTCAGTAAGGCGGCAATTTTCTCTGAAAAATTGCTCTGCCCTTTCCAACAGGAGGTACACAATATGGACGCATGGGATATTTTCTGTATGACCGGACGGATCGACGATTATCTGCACTACCGCCGTGGACTGGACGGCAGCGTGCAGCAGACGGCACAGGCAGTGCAAAAGGAGGTTCCCACACATGGAGATCTATCGGGGACTGGTTCTGGCGGAACGGAGCGCCGGAGAACGGGAGAAGTTTATTGACGTTCTCACAGAGCATAACACGGTCCGGGAGATCTATGTCCGGGGCGCAAAGAAAAACACCTCCGCCGGACTCTCTGCCACCCAGCTGTTTTCCTATGCCAATTTCAGCATCCGGAAACAGCAGAAGGGGCTGTATCTGGACAGCGCCGAACCCATCCGCATTTTCTACCGTCTCCGGGAGTCTCTCTCCCGACTGAGCCTTGCCATGTATTTCAGCGAGCTGGTGCGGCTCAGCGTCCGGGAACATCAGACCCCGGAGGAAAACTGCTTTGTGATGCGGCTGATGCTGAACACCCTCCACTATCTGGAGAACGGCGAGCGCTCTGAGGCACTTCTGAAATCGATCTTCGAGCTGCGGCTCATGACGGAACTGGGCATGATGCCCGACCTGCTCATGTGCCGCAGCTGTGGTGTATTTTTACCAAAACGGCTCTATTTCTCCGTGGAAGAGGGCTGTTTTTTCTGTGCGGACTGCGGTGCGCCGGAGAATCTGCGTTCTCCGATCCTGCTCCGTGCGCCGGTATTGCAGGCGATGCGGCACATTCTCTTTGCGGACTATAACCGGCTGTATCAGTTTCAACTGGGACAGGAAAATCTCCGGGCGCTGGGCGAATGCACCGAGCGCTTTGTCCAGTATCACCTGTCGCTGAAACCCAGGGCGCTGACGTTCTACCAGTCCGTTGCACACCCGTCCGCACCGCCCAATGTTACATGATATCTTTAACAGGAGAAACTCCCATGAATAAAAATCTGGAAATTCTGGAATTTCATAAAATCTTAGAAATGCTGGCGAATCTCTCCGCCAACGAGATCACCCGTGAGAAAGTACGCACCATCGTCCCCTGCTCCGACCTGGCAG
>OGFJ01002188.1_pt1 | contig 10896 bp, 9 predicted proteins | sample 1570861 | NCBI WGS metagenome assembly OGFJ01 (sample SAMEA2582060, study PRJEB24529) | metagenome | biome: Human gut stool | place: China | collected 2011
CGAACAATACACCCGTAACATGATCACTGGTGGTTCTACCGCCAACTTGGCTGTCATTCTGGTTGATGCCCGTACCGGTGTCATCACACAGACCCGCCGTCACACTTACCTGGTATCTCTGTTAGGTATCAAGCACGTGGTATTCAAAAAAAAAAAAAAGAAGAACATCCATATATTCTTCTTTATTCTTTAGAAAAAACCCACTTCATTTGTACATTATAACTTAATAAAAATAATAATAAATCACCTACAGGTTTAGCAAGCTTTTCAGACATAATACCTAATGTAGAAAAAACATAAACAAAAAGTGTAGACAAAATTGTAATAATAACTGTTAGAATCAAAAAACGAATAGCTGTCTGTCTATTGTTTGTTTTTCCTTTAAAAACATATTTTTTATTAACTACATAATTAACAATTGTAGAAATAACCCTAGCGATAAGACTTGCTAGAGCAATACGCCAAAAATCACTTGTCATCCATATTTTTAAAACATCTAATAAAATCCACGCTAATAAAACATCTATTATAGAACTAATAATAGAGGAAGATACAAAGCGAATAAGATGTAAGAAGATAACATAAATAATTTGAGAAGTTTTATTTTTTGGATGAAAAGCTTCTTGTGATAATTTTTTGACCTTGATTTCTTCTATATCATGTTGATTTTGTACTTGATCTATTAAAGCTTGTACTTCATAACAGTTTTCATCAACTTCTAGCATTTCATCTAAATAAGATGTTGAAAAGCCAAACAATTCACTGTCGACATTGATAAATTTTTGATTATAAATAAGTGAAAATAATTGAGATAGAATCTTTTTCCCTTGATGATGCACAAAATAGAATTTAGATGCATCCTCAGTAATTGATTGACTCATTTGATCAATTAAATTTAAATCATATTCATTTTCTAAAATAAGAATTCCTTTTTTATCCTTTAAGTGTTCTTTTACATACTGATATCCCTTTTTTAAAGCATAGCCTTTTCCTTTAAAATGTGGATAATTAATGATTTTACAATCATAGACCATCCTTTCAAAAACAGCGTGATAATTTTCATCAGAGCCATCATTAATTACAACAACATCATAATTTTTTTCTTTTAACTTTTTAACATAGTTTATAATCCTCTCCCTAGGATTATAAACTGGTATTAAAATAACCATTTTACTAAACATATTCATCCCTCATCATATCTATGATACATGAATGTGTTTTAAAGTACAAACCTATGAGAAAAAATTATTCTTAATTTTTCTTAATAATTAATTTATGAGTTTCTAGTTATTTACTATTTTTTATGCTAAACTACTTTTGTTTAAAAGGGAGAAAGTTTATGAATTTTAAAAAGAATTATAAAGGAATGTTATTATGTTTGATTATTGCCATTCCTTGTTGGTTTTTAGGAAAGAAGTTTCCTATTGTAGGTGGTCCTGTCTTTGGAATTATTCTTGGAATGATCATTACTTTATTTATTAAAGATAAAAATGAATTACAATCAGGCATCACTTTTACATCCAAAAAAATCTTACAGTATGCGGTTATCTTGTTAGGATTTGGAATGAACCTATCTGTTGTATTACAAACAGGTAAACAATCATTACCTATCATTCTAGCAACGATTTCTACATCACTTATTGTTTCTTATGTATTACATAAAGCAATGAAGATACCAAGTAAGATATCCACACTTATTGGTGTAGGATCTTCGATTTGTGGTGGTTCAGCCATTGCAGCAACAGCACCCGTGATTGAAGCGAGCGATGAAGAAGTAGCTCAAAGTATTTCTGTTATCTTTTTATTTAATATGATTGCTGCATTATTGTTTCCTACTCTTGGAACAGTTCTTGGTTTTTCTACAAAGAGTGGTGAAGCATTTGGTATTTTTGCTGGAACAGCCATTAATGATACATCTTCAGTTACTGCTGCAGCTTCTACATGGGATTCAATGTACCATCTACAAAGTGCTACTTTAGATAAAGCTGTTACTGTAAAACTTACAAGAACACTGGCTATTATTCCTATTACTTTAGTTTTATCTTTTTTTAAGTTAAGAAAGAATAAAGATGGTCAAAAGGTTAATTTAAAGAAAGTTTTTCCTTTCTTTATTATTTATTTTGTTTTAGCTTCACTTATTACAACAATATCCATTCATATGGGTGTATCTGCTAATTTCTTTACACCATTTAAAGAATTAAGTAAATTTTTTATTGTTCTAGCAATGGTGGCTATAGGACTGAATACAAATGTTATTCAATTAATTAAAAAAGGTGGAAAACCTATATTATTAGGATTTATTTGTTGGATCAGTATTACCTGTATGAGTTTATTTATGCAACATATATTAGGAATTTGGTAAAAGCTCTTAGGAGCTTTTTTTGTTAAGAATATGTTAAGTCTATATACATTACCTTAAGAAAGTGTTAATCTACTTACGGATTGTGAGGGATTATATATGAAACTAACAAATATTTTTTCTATGTTAGGTGGTTTAGCGCTTTTCCTTTATGGAATGAATATGATGTCTAATGGATTAGAGCTGGCTGCTGGAAATAAAATGAAAACGATTCTTGAAAAATTAACATCGAATCGTATTTTAGGAGTTTTAGTTGGTGCTTTAGTAACTGCTATTATTCAATCTTCATCAGCAACTACAGTAATGGTTGTAGGTTTTGTTAACTCTGGATTGATGTCTTTAACAAGTGCTGTTTGGGTAATTATGGGAGCTAATATTGGAACAACCATTACTGGTCAATTGATTGCAATTGATATTACAGCAATTGCACCTTTAATTGCTTTTATTGGTGTAGCAATGATTGTTTTCTTTAAAAGTAAAAAATTAGATGCTTTTGGAAGTGTCATTGGTGGTTTAGGTATTTTATTTATAGGAATGGAAACTATGTCTAACGCTATGGTTCCGCTTCGTACTATGCCAGAGTTTGTAGGATTAATTTCTAAATTCCAAAATCCATTTATTGGTATTTTAGTAGGAGCGTTATTTACTGCACTTATTCAAAGTTCTTCTGCTTCTGTTGGTATTTTACAAGCTTTAGCTAAAAGTGGGGTCATGACTTTATCATCATCTATTTATGTTTTATTTGGTCAAAATATCGGAACTTGTATTACTTCCGTTTTAGCTTCTATTGGAACAAGTAAAAATGCTAAAAGAACAACTATTATTCATTTAACTTTTAATATTATTGGAACTGTTATATTTGTAAGTATTAGTATGTTATTTCCTTTCGCTCATTTGGTTGAAAGTATAACACCAAATAATGTTGCGGCTCAAATAGCCAATGTACATACAATATTTAATGTTGCTACAACATTATTATTACTTCCAATTGGAACAAAATTAGTTGATCTTGCTAAGATGATTTTACCTGATGATCCAGAAGATCATCAACATATGTCTCTTAAATATTTAGATTTTAGTATTTTTAACAATGATTATCATATTGGAACAAGTGCTATTGCGAATACTCAATTATTTAATGAAACTCAACATATGTTAAATGTAGCTAATCATAATGTTAAACGTGCATTTGAATTATTAGATCATTTTGATCAAGAAAAATATGAACGTTTATTAAAGGATGAAGAATATATTAATTATTTGAATCAACAAATTATTGATTTTACTACAGAAGTTATTTCAAATGAGTTTCCTACAGAAGGTTCTCAAACAATTGTATTATTTTTAAAACTCTCATCTGATTTAGAAAGAATCGGTGATCATGCTATTAATATTGCTTCAAGAGCACAAAAATTAGCTGAAGATGATACGCATTTTTCTGCTGATGCTTTAAAAGAAATAAGTATTATGGAAAGTTTATGTAATAATATCTTAGATGAACTGATTATTTTAGATTATGATGAATTTAAAAATATCGTTGATAAAGTTGATGTTATGGAAGATAATATTGATAAAACACAACATCAATTTACTGTTAATCAATTAATTCGTTTAAAAGAAAAGAAATGTTCGACTGAAAATAGTATTATTTATACTAAGATTTTAACTGATTTTGAAAGAATTGGTGATCATGGTTTAAATATTGCTGAAAGCTTATATCATATTCGTAAAATCATGAAACAAATGAAAATGATTAAACCAGAAATAGAAGAATAAAGAAAAAAGATTACTTATATTATATGCATAATATTTGAAATCTTTTTTTATAAATGACATGGAAATGTAATAATTAAAATAAATGAATCCATTAAATCTTGAATGAAGCATTGTCCTTGATGTATTTCTATAATCTTTTTAACACTTTTTAATCCAATCTTATTACTTTCAACTTCATGATTTGTTTCTTTCTTTTCATTTTCAAAAACTATTTTTAAATTTCCTTTTTCAATACTTATTTGTAAATAAATAGGTTGCTCTTTTCTTGCATATTTTTGGATATTAGAACATATATTATCCATCATTCTTTTCATCATTGATAAATCTAAGTGTAATTGTACTGATGAAATTGTTATCTCTTTTTCAATCTTAAACCCTTCTAATTCTAAATACTCTAAATGTTCTTCAATATATTGAATAAATGATTCACTACTTATTGTTTCTAAACTTGGAATTAAATCATCATTATAAACCAAAGAATATTCAAATGTCTTATTAGATAAATCTTTAATTTGTTCAGTCTTTTCAATACAACTATTTAAATAATGATCCATTTGTTTTTCATCTTTATAACAATGTAAACATAAAATATCTAAATAGCCTCTTAAAGCGGTTAAAGGTGTTCGCAAATCATGTGATAAACAAGTAATCATTTCTTGATGCGATTCTTTTATCCTTGCTTCATTTTGATAATTAGAAGCTAATGTTATTCTTAAAGTATCCATCTCTTGAGCTAAAATAGCTAACTCATCATGGCTCATAATCGTCATAGCATGACTCAAATCCCCCTGTGACATATTTAATACTTCTTGTTTTAAAATATTAATATATTTAACTTTTCTTTTAATAAAAATAAAAGTTGGTAAAAAGAAAATAAGTAAACTAACAAACAAAGCAACATAAAAATAGTATTTTACATACTTTAATAAATGCATAGAACTAACATAAACAATTCCCTCGCCATCTTTAAATGTTATTGTTTCTATAAAAAAATTATTAAATGCGTATTGTTCAAAATCACTTTTTAAGATATACAAAGGTGTAAATCCTACCGGCTCATCAAGAATTTTTCCAAAGCTACCATCAATATATAATTCTTTTTCATTATAAAGAAAAATATCCGTATAATCATCATGCTTCTTTAAAAGCTTTTTCAATTCCTTTTTATCATTTTTATCTTTTGAATAAATAGAAATATTTTTTGCTTCTTCTTTAAAACCTTTTATAAACGTCTTTTCATTAAAAGGTTTTTCAACGGTTTCAATGAAAGTATAGAAATCTGTTACATTGTTTCTAAAAAAGGCATAACATAAGATGGCTAAAATAGCTGAAGAAAGAAGTAGTAAAACAATTTTCATTGATAAATTCAAGTTCTTTTTAATCAATATAATACCCCTTTCCCCAGACAGTTTTTATAATTCGAGGATTTTGAGGATCTTCTTCAATCTTCTTTCTTAAATTACGTATATGTACCATAATTGTATTATTAGCCCCATAATAATAGTTTTCATGCCAAATAGTTTCAAACAACTGACTTGCTGAAATAACTTGTTTACGATTTAAAACTAAATAATCTAATATCTCATACTCTATATCTGTTAAAGATAACTTATTTTTATTTAAATAGACTTCTTTATGTTCTTGATCAATTTCTAAATCATTTAATCTAATAATTGCTTTTGCTTCCTCTTTTTTACCTTGATATACATGATATCTTCTAAGTAAAGCTTTTACCCTTACATTTAATTCATTATAAGAAAAAGGCTTAGTTAAATAATCATCCCCACCACTTGAAAAACCTAATGTTTTATCACTTTCTTGACCTTTAGCCGTTAAAAATAAAATAGGAGCATTTGTCTTTTCTCTCATTAATAAACAAACCTGATATCCATTCATCTCTGGCATCATCACATCTAAAATAATTAAATCAATAGAATCATCTAATAATTCTAAAGCCTCTTTTCCATTTTTAGCTTCTATAATTTGATATCCTTCGTTTGTAAGTAAAACGTGTATGACTTCCCTAATATCATCATGATCATCTACTACCATTATCTTTTCATTCATAAACTTCTCCAATCCTTAGCCTTTACCCAATTTTCATATTTCATCATATGATTTAAATGTTTCATTACTTTCTTTTGTGATGTATAATTATTGATTAATTTCATTTTAGCATCATATTGATTTATTTTCTTTAAATTTTCAGGTACATGATTTTTTTTATAATACTTACCAAAATAATATAAATTTTGTTGAGAACACTTTATACTGACTATCTGTGAAGTTAAACGGTGATGTATATGTCCATACTCTCCTAAAGGATTATGACTTACAACATATTTCCACTTCTTTTTATGACTCAAATAAGCAACATCCTTTTCTATACTTCCTTTTACATGCACCCATGAATCTCTTTTACCATTTGTCTTATCAGGATAATCAAAGATTAAACCTTGATTATGTGTTTCTTTCATTATTTTCATAAATTCTTTTCTTCTCGTTGGATTATTTCCATTCGTTAAACAAACAACTAAATAGTGTCCTTTTAATAAATGATTACCACCCCATATCGTTTCATCATCAGGATGAGCAACAATCATCAACTTTTGACAATCATTTAAATCGATTTGATCTATTTCATTTTGATGTCTACAAGATTCATGATCTATAAAAAAGAATCCTAAAACAACTAATATACAAATTAATATTTTCTTCATTTCTATCACCTCTTATACCTTATCACTTCTTTCTTAATAACAATTCATAAGAATTCTTAAGACTTTCTAAAAAGAATAACCACAATTTATAAAGTTGTTTAGGATTTCTTTAGAATTAATTAAGGCGATTATTAAGAATTCATTGATACAATTCTTTTCGAGGTAAAAAAAGATGAAAAGAAAAGATTATTTATATATATTCCTTTTAATAATGATTCCCTTGTTATTTTTATTTATTATCACAAGTCAAAACTTATTATTTGGAAATAAAGTTGATTGGTTTAATCAACATATTACAATTGCTGATGCATTAAGACATGCGATAAGAGAAGAAGGAACTATTTTTCCTACTTATCTTTCTCATTTAATGTCAGGAGTTAATATTTATTATTTTTCTTATTATGGTTCTTTAAGATTTGATGTTTTATTAGGAGCACTATTTATCAATGTAAAGATGATTGATCTTTTTATTGGTTATCAAGTATTTCTTTTAATTCTAACAAATTTAACTTGTTATTTTTTCCTAAAAAGACATTTAAAAAGAAATGATTTATGTTTTTTATTAAGTTTATTTGTTTTATTATCTTCTATCTTTTTTCAATTTCACAAACAAGTCATGTTTGTGAATTATATGCCTTTTTTATTTTTGATGTTAAGAAGTATTGATCATTATTTTATTAATCATCATTTTACAGGCATTATTATTTGGGGAAGTTGTATTGTTTTACATAGTTATTTTTATTGTATTGCTTGTTTTATTGTTTGTTTTATTTATTTCGTTATGCAATGTGCCAATCATAAAGAATATAAGAAACCTTTATTTCATTTATTAATAGCTTATGTAGGTATTGTATTACTAACTGCTATTTATACAATTCCTACTTTATATGTTATTGCTGGTGGTAGTAAAAGTGTAAGTTCAACACATCTATTAGATTTATTAATGCCTACCTTTTCTTTAAAAGGTTTACTTTATAACAATTATGGTTGTGGATTTACATATCTTATTTGGATTTTAATTGTATGTGGTCTATATAAAAAGAAAACGCGTTTACTATCATTAATTATTATAATTTCTATGTTTTGTCCTTTAATTAGTTTTATAATGAATGGTTTTTTATATGCTAGAAGTAAAATACTCATTGTATTTATACCTCTCATTATTTTACAAGCAGGTTTAGTTTTAGAAGATTTCACTTTTAGAATCAATTATTCTATGCTTATTTTAATTATTTTACCATTATTTTTTATCACTCAACCTTATCTTGTATGTATTGATTTAATCGTCAGCTTAACCATTCTTTATTTTTATAAGCACCATCAACAAATAGTTTTTATCTATTTATTGATTCCTTTACTTGTTGTTTATTTTAATAATCCAACAACAAGTTTTATATCAACAAACCAATATGAAAAATATTCAAATGAAGAAGTAGAAACACTCATTCAAAGAAATAAAATCAATACTTTAGTTAATTTAAATCAAAGCAAACAAAATATGAATCAAACATATCAAAATCAAATAACACGTATTTCTGGTTATACATCAACAAACCATAAATTATATAATTCATACTTATATGATACATTGAAATTGCCTATTTCAATTAATAATCGTGTTGCCCAAACAGATCAAAATCATCTCTTTTATTTAAAACTGATGTCTGTTGATTCTATTGTTTCTAAAAAGAAAATTGAAGGATATCAAAAAGTTGATGAAATAAATGGTTTAAAGCTTTATCAAAGTCAAGATGTTAAACCTATCGCTTATGCGACAAATCAACTTTATAGTCAAAACCAATTTCAAAAACTGAAATACCCTTATACTTTAGATACACTATATCATCAAGCAATTGTAAAAGATGGAAATAATGATTATCAAAGTCAATTTATTAAAGAAGATATGGGTTTAAAAAAAGAATATCAAATTAAAAATAATAAAAAAACACATATTAATTATCAACTAAATAGAAAAACAAATAATGAAATCATTGTAATTGAAGGAGATGTTATTAATCATCTACCTTTACAAAGTGTTTCTATTACTATTAATGGTATAAAAAATAAATTATCAAAAAGTACTTCACCTTATTATAATCAAAATACACATTTTACTTATTTATTAACAGCTCAACAATTATCTATTTCATTATCTAAAGGACACTATGACTTAAAGAATATTCAAACTTATTCTTTAAATAAAAATGCTCTTAAAAATATAAAAGTTGATCCTCTATCTATAAATAAAGGAAAAGATATTTTAAATGGAACAATAAATGTAAGTAATGATGGTTATTTTATTACACGTATTCCTTATGATCGTGGATATCAAATTTTAGTTGATCATCAAGAAGTTAAAAGTGAAGTTGTTAACGAAGCTTTTTTAGGATGTAAAATCAAAAAAGGAAAACATCAAATTCAAATTAAGTTTACTCCTTATGGTTATAGATTAGGTTTTATTTTATCTTATTTTGGATTTATGGTTGTTTTTATACATTATTTAATTGAAAGGAAAATAAAAGATGAAAGAAAATACTAAAGAGATTATTAGTTATGTTTTTGTAGGTATTATGACTACACTTGTTAATTATATTGTTTATTTTGTTTTATTGATGATCCATTGTCATTGGTTAATCGCTAATAGTATCTCCTGGTTTTTTGCTGTTATATTTGCTTATTATGCGAATAAAAAATATGTATTTGAAAGTCAAAATGATATCAAAAAAGAATTGAGTTCTTTTGTTTTGTTAAGATTTTTAACTTTAATAGTTGAAAATGGTTGTTTATATATTTTTATTACTTTAATGCATATACAACCCATGTTTTCTAAGTTATTAGTAAGTTTTGTAACTATTTTATCAAATTATGTTTTATGTAAGTTTAAAATTTTTAAAAAAGAAGGTGTTTATAATGGATAAAATAAGTGTCATTGTTCCATGTTTTAACGAAGAAGAAGTTTTACCCCTTTTCTATAAAGAAGTTGTACATACTTTAGAGAAAATTCAAAATATTGATTATGAAATTCTTTTTATTAATGATGGTAGTCAAGATCATAGTGAAGATATACTCAAACTATTAGCACATAAAAATAAACATTGTTTCTATTATTCATTTTCACGTAATTTTGGAAAAGAAGCCGCTATGTATGCTGGTTTAGAAAATGCGAGTGGTGATTATGTAGTCATCATGGATGCAGATCTACAACATCCACCTTATTTATTAGAATCTATGTATCAAGCATTAAAATATGAAGACTATGATTGTTGTGCTGGTAAAAGAATTGATCGTATTGGTGAAAATAAATTAAGAAATTTTTTATCACATAGTTTTTATAAAGTGATTCAATATCTTACGAAAATGGATATGGATGATGGAGCAGGTGATTTTAGAATGATGACAAGACAAATGGTAGATGCGATTTTAGAATTAAAAGAATATAATCGTTATATGAAAGGCATGTTTTCTTTTGTTGGTTTTAATACTAAATGGTTAGAATTTCATAATGTAGAACGTCCTGCAGGTAAGACAAAATGGAGTTTTAAAAGTTTATTTTCTTATGCATTTAAAGGTATCTTTTCTTTTTCTTCTACACCCATTACAATGGCTGGAGTTATTGGCGGAATATTGATATCAATAGCATGTTTTATATCTTTATACTCTATTTTTATTCATCATCTATCCTACTTAACAAGTTTAGTTTTATTTTTAAGTGGTATCCAACTTGTTTTTGTAGCTATTTTAGGCCAATATTGTTCCTCTTGTTATTTTGAATCTAAACAACGACCTATTTATATTATTAAAAACACAAATAAAAAAATGTAGTCTTTTAAAAAGGATAGCTAAACTGCTATCCTTTTATGTTAAGCTTGAAAATATTTTTTAATTTCTTTTCTTTCTTCATCTGTTAATTTTAAAATATCCATTGCCTTTTCTAATGAACATTGAAGCTCATGCATTACATTTTGTAAATGTTCTATATTCTTTGCTTGTTTTGCTTCTCTTTCAATCATTTCTCCTAAGTTACACATCTTTTCTATCTCC
>OGFJ01002192.1_pt1 | contig 10882 bp, 6 predicted proteins | sample 1570861 | NCBI WGS metagenome assembly OGFJ01 (sample SAMEA2582060, study PRJEB24529) | metagenome | biome: Human gut stool | place: China | collected 2011
CGCTCTTCCGATCTGTTATGACCCCCGTACTCATGTTGCCGGCAGCACGAAAGCAGGCGGCGGTAGCCACAACTACGGCGGTCTGGGTGTCTTCGGTGACTACGCCATGCCTTCCATCGAAGGCTTGCACTTCACTGGGTACGTCAAGCTCGGTCTGCTTCGCAACGAGTTCAACTCGAACATTGCCGGAGCCAATGTTGACTACGACCGAACCGGAGTCTACTGGGGCGCACATTTGGGTACCCACTACGACTGGGATCTGACACAGTCGATTCGCTCCCGCGTGTTCCTGTCCTACTTCTATGACGGACAGGGCGACGAGAGTTTTGACATTGCCGGCGAAGGCGACGTGGGCGGAGCGCACGTGAGCTACGACGCCATTCACGCTCACCGCGTGCAGTTGGGGTCGATGTTCGAGTTTGCCGTAAGCGACACCTGGCGCCCCTATCTGGGATTGACGTTTGAGCAGATTCTTGCGGCCGAAGCCAAGGGTACTGCAACGGACGCTCAGGGCACTATGGATCTCAACAGCAGCGATCTGGAAGGATCGACCGGAATCCTGTCGGCCGGCTGGACCTATCAGGCAGGCAACTTCTCGACCGAATTGGGTCTGAACGGCTACGCCGGCACCCGTAACGGCGTGAGCGGCCAGATCCAGGCCAATTGGAAGTTCTAATCATCCGGTTAGAGACTCAGTCAGCCACATCGCGAAACGGGGGGGTTTAAGTTTTGCGGTGAGGGGCTGACTGAGTCTCCCATGGATGCCAATTGCAAAAAACTGAAAACAATCAGGGAGTGTCTGTTAACACTCCCCAAACGCCCCACAACCACTCTTGAAGAATCCACCATATGTTGCTATCACATTATTTGCGTCCGCTGTCCGTAGCCGTCATTTCCGCTCTGTCAGCCTCTCACCTTTCCGCAGCCCAATGTTCCAGTGATGCTGCGAATTGCAAAATTTACAACGGTGACGGTCAGGGACTGAGTGCTACGAAAGATTTCGGCTATTTGAGCTGGCAAGAGTCGTCCAGCCAAAACCAGGTCATCATCAATAGCGGTAATGGCTTGACCGGTATCGTACGCGGAGCTGCTTCCAATATTGCAACCAGTATTTCCGACAATGCCGTAATTGTCGAGTTAAGTTCAACCGATGCACTTCGCGCTAGTCGACATCATTCGATTGGTGATGGCCCCTATATTGCCGGAGCTTCTGTTCGTTATTCCGGCTCTACGACGCACTCGCGCAACTTGACGAACAATTCCGTTACGTTACGGGGAGCTGAAGATGTTTCTTCCTCCGGCACCAAAGCAACCATCAGCGGAGGTTCCATATCAGGAGCTTATATTACGTATCAAACATCCGAAACCGAATCCCAGGACTTGACCCTCGCAAATAATCGTGTGGTTTTGGACAATGTTCGATATGAATATGATAAATCCGTCGCTCATCAAGACAATTACATCGGTGGCGCGCACGTAGAAATCAGTCCCAAAGCCGGCATCATAAAGGCCGCCGGCAATGCAGTTGATATTCAAAATTCCATCGTTGAAGCCAATAACATCAGTGCCGCCCGAGTCGAAACTCAGCTTGACAGCAGCGCTAAAGCAACAGCTACTGGAAATTCAGTCAGGATCACAAACTCAGAAGTAACGCTCAACGTTCAAAACAAAAACGCGTTGTCGGATTCGATCGGTCATATTGTCGGTGTCAGTTTGGCCCGGGGCGACGCTGAGGACAATATCGTTGAAGTATCCGAGTCGACTCTCACCTTTGAACTCAATTCCGAGTTCGGAAGTCTTGCTGCTGTAACACGAACCAACAATGCAAACGACAGTGCCTCTTCAGGCAATGCTCACAGAAACGGTCTCAAACTGCACAATGTGCAGCTGGCAACCAAAAACCAAGGGTACTTCGATTTCAATGCTGCGCAAGTTGTAAACGGCGACGCCCGCGAAAACTTCATCGAAATAACGGGGGAAAGCAAACTGACTTTTGATTCCACCGCAAGAATTTATACAGTTAACTACAGAAGAAACGACTCGACAAATGCTGCTGTCCATACTTTATCCAACAATCGTGTACTTATTCGTGGCGTGGACTCAGACAATAGAGTCGATCTTTCTTTAAACGACGTGATTATCGCTGCGGTATACAACGGGACTGTCGGAAACCTAGCTTTGAACGGAAATACGGTCAACATTGAAAATGCGGTGATCGGGAAAGAAACTCCTTCCTATGGACAGATCAGTGCCGTTAATCATTCAGATAAAGGAACGGCCACAAACAACACGGTGATCATTGCCAACTCTGAAGTCAACGTAACCGATATCACGGCTGTTAATTTGGGAAAGAGCAGCGAAAGCTCGGCAACCGGTAATGCCGTAGTCATCGGTCAGAATGTTTCGTCAACAGGTAACGATCATCTAGTTCTTCAACGGCTCTATGGAGGACGGATCAACTACAGTATGACAACGGCGACGGAGTTCAATCAAGCTTTCAGTGGCAATTCGCTCTCCTTAGCCTCGCGTGTCGAAACTGGTGTTTTGCAAGGGTTCCAGCATTACAACTTCCGATTTGATTCTGACTTTTTGAACTCCTCAAGCACGCCTTACGTGACTGTTACCGGCAACACCGCTGTACTGCTTCATAAAGACGAGGCTACAGAGAAGAGTTCTACCGTCACACTTTCCGGCGTAACGAATTTCCAAAAAGGTCAGGAAGTCGTCTTGATTGATTCGAAAAAGGGTTTTGTGGAAGCAGACGGTACTCTGTTCCAAGAAGGCAGTTTGGATTGGCTCAAGCGCGACTTTACTTCCACTTCCTTGTTGTCTCTGGTTCGCACCCAGACAACTTTTGTCAGCGCGGAAGATTATCAGCTAGGAATTGAAAACAATCAGGACGGTGACGGACAATCGCTCGTTCTTGTGTGGGAAAAAGATCCATCAAACCCCGACCAACCCGGCACAAATCCGGGAGAGCCGGAAAATCCGGTGACACCGCCCGAGGGTTCAGTAAACGACCAAACAGATACGCTGGTTGAGTCGTCTCTTTCGGCTGTGGCAACGGCTTTTGCTGCCGACGATCTCTTCGTGGACACTGTTCTCAGAAGTCGGGACGGCAAGCGTGACGGACTATTTGCGGCCGCACGTGCGGGCATGTACAGCTACGACACCAACACGCGATTGGAAACGAACATCGTCAACGGTTTGGTGGGCTTCTCGGCAAGTCTGGGGCAATCCAATGTCGGTACGTTCCTCGAAATGGGCCATGCATCCTACGATTCGCAACTCAATTCGACGCTTGGGAATGTCCGCGGTCAAGGCTCTCACAACTACGCCGGCCTCGGTGTGTTCGTTGACTACGCGCTTCCTGCGGAAGGCTGGCGTCTGACCGGCTACGTCAAGGGCGGTTCTTTGCATAACGACTTCAGCGCGATGATCGCCGGCGTTAACGCCGGTTATGACAAGTCCAGCGCCTATTGGGGAGCGCACCTGGGCACGCACTATGACATCAATATGCCAGGGCTGACCACACGCGTGTTCTTTTCGTACTTCTATGATGGACGGGAATCGGAAAGCTACGACATCGGAGGTACGGCCGACGTCGGCGGCGCTCACATCGAATACGACGCATTGAATGCTCACCGAGTACAAGCCGGAAGCATCTTCCAATTCAAGATGAGCGATCGACTGCGTCCGTATCTTGGTTTGACGTTCGAACAGATTCTGGCTGCTGAAGCCAAAGGCACTGCCACGGACGCTGCCGGGAAGCTGGATCTCAGAAGTAGCGATCTGGAAGGCAGCACGGGGATTCTGTCTGCAGGCTGGACATACATAAACGAGCCGGGAACATTCTCGTGCGAATTTGGTCTCAACGGCTATGCAGGTACTCGTAATGGCGTGAGCGGCCAGATCCAGGGTACCTGGAAGTTCTAAGCGACATTGAAGTTCAGCCTGTCCACTTTAAAGGCAGTAGGAAAGAAGCTGCTGGAAACGTGTTGCAGGCTGAACTTAGCTGTAGTTGTAGTTGCATTTGGCACTCCGATTTGGTTTGTAGACCGCTACATTATTGTCTTCGTATAAGTTACAATGCCTTGCTTTCTTTAAGCACTAACTTTTCGGGATAAAAACGTCGAGGGGGGGTTAACCCTAATAACTCTCTTGCGGAGCTTTTCCACCCCAAAACAGGTCCTCGCAGCATGTGAATGTGCGCGCAGGGCCTTTTTTACGCCCGTATTCAATATCAATGAAGCGGCGCACATTCGTTCCCGTTCGTCAACAACCCATGTTGAAAGAGGAACCATGATGCGCAAGCTTACTCACCAACCCCTTTCCCGCATTGCCCTTGCCGTGTTCGGCGTCCTTTTAGGATCCAGCGGCTTTTCGTCTCAGGCTGCTCCGTTGCCGGGCGACGGACAAATTTCTCCAGTTTCTTATCCAGAGCTGCTGCCCGATACGCACTTGACGCTTTTGAGCAGCTTCTCGGAGCGTTATCCAGCGGACGTGAACTGGACGCCTGACTGTTCGGATCCTGCATCCTGTGCGAAGTACACAGGAACGGAGTCGGACATGATCAACACTGTCGATGCGCCCCAATCCGGCGGATCAGACTACACAAATTCTCTCTCTCCCTTTGCTGATGGCTCCGCTGTTGGAAATCACGAGGGGAAGACTCTTTTGGTTTCCTCTCTTAAGGATGTTCAGGGGTTTATCTTCGCCTATTCCAATACGAATGGGTACATTACACCCAGCTACATGCCTTCGGCTGTTGCGAAGAACAATACACTCGTGATTGATCTTGGCAATGTTGACGGAGTGGCGCATGAGATTCGAGGCGTCAATCCCTATAACGTGACCGTTGCGAGTGTGGCTGGTGCAGGCATTGCCCGCGGCGGTGCGGCAGACAACCAAATACTTATGCGGGACACTTCTCTTTCCATTAACGCAGTCTCTGGATTTGGTGACGAGCGTCCCGGGTGGCACATGGTGGCTGCAACTGTCGAACAACTTGAAGAAAACTCTTCAAACAACATCGCAATTCTCGACAGCGTAAAGCTTGCAATGGATCCGTCCAAACAAGAGACAGAGAGAAATTTTGTTAGGGTGGGCGCACTTTACGCCTATTCCGTAGACAAAGATGTTTCGATCAGTGATAACACCCTTTGGGTGACTGACAGTCATATTGAAGCGGACTCGCTTTACGGATTCTCTCTATACACAGGAAGTGGCACGGTTACAGCTGAAGGGAACGGCGTATACGTTGAAGGGAGCGAGTTGTGGCTCAATCCCACCTCAACAGGTAATAAAACTGCCGGCATTTATGCCGTCAAAGGGGGCGATCAGGCCGTAGGTAACTGGGTTGAAATTACCGATTCTTCAGCTACGATCATCCAAGGGGGCCCAGGGAGTAGTTCTTTTATGACGGCGGCTGCTACGGGGGCAATCTTGGCCGAAAAAAATACGCTCATCGTACGTGACACGTCGATTACGAATGATCACTCCTCAATCTTTGCTGGTGGTTATGCAAATCAAGGTTCGGGAGCTGGTCATGCTGCGCGAGAAAATGCCGTATTCATGGGTGGGACGGATTCCATCATGTCAATTACGGGGAGCGGATCCGTTGCGGTCTATGGCGGCGTGGCTTACATGCCGAAGGGGGACGACGCGGTAGATGCAACAAACAATTCTGTTTCGCTAACGAATCTTTCCGCCATCAAGCTCAGTGTTTACGGTGGATATGTTTTTGCGGCAGATTCTTTGGATTCGGGTATGCGCGCCGAGTCAAACGATGTTGTGCTCGCAAATGTCGAGACAAACACCCTGCAGCTTATTGGCGGTCGTGTAGGCGGAGGTGAAGCTATTGGAAACCGCTCGTATGTCACCGGCTTGAAGCTCCATGGCGACGAAACGAGTATGTCTGTCTTTGCCGGGGGACGTAGCGACGCCGCCGGGGTCGCGTCGGATAATCATCTTTATCTGGAAGATTCCCAAATTGGTACGAATGTTCTACTGTACGGCGGATATGTCGGCGGTGCAGGTCCGGATGCTGTGGCACAGAACAACCTTGTTGTCATTGGCTCCAACGTGACGGGGCTTGAGGGTGCTCCGCTCACCTTCGTCAACGTTTTCGGCGGAGTCGTCAATAAGGTGGGCGTCAACGACGGCAACCGTCTCGTGACAGCAAGCCGATTTCAGACTGAACAACTCGGCGGCTTTCAACACTACGAATTTTCTGTATCTCAGGAGCGTCTGGACGAAGGAGCCTTCATCACTGTAACGGGTAATGCGCCTGTAATTTTGGAAACGGAGGGGGAAAATGCTTCGACCGTTGGCATTGGACTCTCGGGCGAAGAGGAACTTGCACCGGGCTCCTACACCCTCATCAACGCTTCTGCTGGTTTTGCTCGTCTTGACGGATCCGTCATTGCGGGAGGAACTTCGCTCGATGACTTGAAAACGACTGTAACCACGACGACCATGCCTTCGATCGTCCGAATCGAAACCACTACACTCGAAACAGACGACTATGATCTTGCCCTTAACGACTCTGGGAAGGATTTGGTTATGTCGATTAAGAATCCAGGCTCTTCCTGGAGTGAAGCTAATCCTGAAACGGATGCGCTTATCGAGTCGTCGCTTTCAAGCTATGGGACGCTCTTTGCTGCGGACGACCTTTTTGTGGATACTGTGATGCGCTCACGCACGGGCGGTCACGATGGCCTCTTTGCTGCAGCTAGGGCTGGTACGTGGGATTTGGATTCTCGGGGCGATACGGATACGACGATCGTTTCGGGACTTGTCGGGTATGCTGCGCACATCGCTCAAACCGAGTTCGGCGGCTTCATCGAAATGGGGCATGCGACGTATGATGTTCGCACTTACAATGGACTCGCAAACGTTTCCGGAGCTGGAAAGCATAACTATGCGGGCGTTGGTCTCTACGTCAATCAGAGTCTTCCCGTTGAAGGCTGGCAGGTCACGGCTTACCTTAAGGGGGGTGCTTTCTCAAATCGTTATGATGCACAGCTGGCCGGCGTGACGACTGAACTGGATCGTACGCGAGCATATTGGGGAGCTCATCTGGGGACCCATTTTGACTACCAGATCGCAAAACTTCGTGGACGCGCGTTTATCTCCTACTTCTACGATGGTGTTGACTCTATGTCTTTTAATGTGAAAGGACACGACGGAGTCGAAGGTGCTCGTTTTGAATACGACGCCCTTAATGCCCATCGGGTTCAACTCGGAAGCCTTTTTGAATACGACTACAGCCCGACACATCGTCCTTACTTCGGGTTTGCTCTGGAGCAGACGCTTAAAGCGGAAGCTTCGGGACAGGCTCATGATTCGCAGGGTGAAATCAGTCTGCGTTCCTCTGACCTGGAAGGCACGACGGGCATTCTCTCAGCTGGTTGGACCTATGAGGGAAATGACGGCTTCTCATTTGAATTTGGCCTCAACGGTTATGCCGGCACGCGTAATGGTGTAAGCGGTCAGATTCAGGGCAACTGGAAGTTCTAATCTTTCGCCTTCAGAGAACATCCTTCGACGCTCACTCCCTCCTCGGGAAGGGAACAGCGTCGAAGGCGTGTTCTTCCTTAATACCAATGAATTCGTTTGGTTATCATGAGGCTCATTTCGTCGAGTCACTCATGGTCCTTCGCTTCTAGGAGAGCGGCTTCCTCAGCAGCTGCGAACAAGTCGTAATCCGATTGATAGTTTTTCAAAAGGTCTTTTCGGTAGAGCTGGTATTCACTGATCGCAAAGGCATCAGCAATGGCGCGGGAAACTTTGCCGTTTTCATCCGTTAGCAGCTCTTCCTCGTTGAATTGAAGGAAAGCATCCAGACGAGCTGCCCAATCCGCCATCGTCATCGGAATCTTCTTTTTCGCTTGATTCTCAGCGTAGTCGAGATACATGTCGACCAACCGGTTGAGATGCGCTAACTCATCTTTGTCGAGGTAGTTTTTGGCAATGACGACATCAGACTGGTAGATGCGGCCATCAGGCCCGTATTTCCAGGTTGTTAGGCCCATATTTGGCTTCGTATGATCAGCCCGTGAGTAGATGATCTCTGCCGCAGTCTTCTTTGAAATGGCCCAGTGAAGCTTGTTTTGAACTTGAGCAAAGAAGAGCCGCGTAATTGGCGAATTTTTGTCGTAGTCCACAGAACATTGCGAGTAGATGTCGGTGATCTGCTGGTAAAACCTGCGTTCGCTCGAACGGATGTCCTTGATGCGTTCGAGCATTTCGTTGAAGTAGTCCTCGCCCAAGAAATAGTCAGGATTTTTCAAACGTTCGTCATCCATTGCGAATCCCTTGATGATGTATTCGCGAAGGATATTGGTTGCCCAGATACGGAAGGCTGTTGCCTTCTTGGAATTCACTCGGTAGCCGACAGCAATCACCATATCGAGGTTGTAGAAGGCTACTTTTCGGTTAACGATGCGATTGCCTTCCTGGCGAACTTGTTCCATTTTGGAACAAGTTGCCGCTTCAACAAGCTCGCCCTCTTCGTAGATGTTCTTTATGTGCTTGGTAATGGCCTGAGACTTGACGTCAAACAACGTTGCAATTTGTGCTTGCGTCATCCAAAGAGTCTTGTCCTTGAGCAGTGCGCTGACTCGGATTTTTTCTGCGTCATCGCGGTAGAGGACAATCGTCCCAGATTGACCGTTGGAAATTGTTGGCACTTTACTCATGGTCCGACTCCGCTGTCTTAAGCGTGTCTGTCGTACGCTTGCTGTTGGCGCGGTAATTAGCCGTAATAATGGCGTCCAAGTTGTTTACCTTTCGATCGACTGTGCCAGAACCTTTCTGGCGAACAACTAAGAAATCCTTGGTAGTTGCCTGTTTGGACAGCTCATCGTATTCGTAGCTCATTTTTATGTGGCGAATGACTTTGGTGCAGTAGTCGAACAGCTGAGCCCTCAACTTCTGCGTGCCCCCGATGGAATTGCCCTCAGTGCGTACCTCAATGCTGTCACCATTGTTTCCTCCTGAAAAGATAAGAAAGTCGGTGACAGTATTTCGAATTGTGATGCTTTTCATGTCAGTCAATAATATTTTGCTTCCTGAGTTTACGTAATTTTCAGGCGTTTTCTTAATTGATAGAGGCTATGTTGCCTGAGATGAGAGAAAAGCAAAATTTCCCCCAATCATCCATCAGTCGTTGGCGCTCCGTGCTCAAACGTGCGCGGTCGTAGGCTCCGCGGTAGTCGTCGGAAGCTTTACTGTGCAACAAACAAAGTTCTGCCGCTTCCTGGTCGTATTTGCGGTTGTTGCCGAGGCGGTCATCTTTAGCCCACGTGCGAAAGCCACTGCGTGCCGTACCGTGCGCTGTGACGATGCAAATCTTGCCTTCGCGCTTGGTCTTGTCTGGGTCAATCCACCCGGTGCCATCTAAAGCTTTCTGCCTGTCGTGCATTCGTCGGATCAAGGCAGTCGTTGCTGCGTCGGAAAAACTGCCGCCTTTGTCCGTTTTGAAGATTAAGTCGTTTGCCTTTGGCAAGTTCGGGCGAACCTTCTTTAAGACTTCGATAGCTTGCTGCGACAGGTAGATGGTACGGTCGCGTTTTGGGTCTTTGATTTTGTCGTGTTCTGGCGGAATATCCCAAACGCGGTTTTCAAAATCAATTTCACCCCAAGTGGCGAGACGAACAGCTTTCATGCGACTTGCCGTTAGGATAGCGAACATCATCATCCAACGGCTCGTGCCTTCTAGATGGTAGAGCGCATAAATGAACGATGGAATGCGTTCGTAAGGTAGTGCCGCGAAGTTTTCCTTGCGAATTGCGTTCTTGCGAGCTCCTTCCATGAGAACGCCGAGAGGTCCGTGTAGAGAACACAAATCTTCAGCTGATGAGCTGTAGTTCATCGCCCGAGCCCAGTTCAGAATTGCTCTGATGTTGCGCAACGCCTTCTTCGCAGTGATGGTTTTCGTGGTCCAAATAGGGACAAGGACATCACGGATATCTTCAACGGTGATTGCGTTGATGCCAATGTTTCCGAGGCGAGGCAACACATGCCGAGCAAGAAGGTTAGACGTGGCGTACGGCTCCTTCCGGTCGTTTACCCAGTAGTTGTTTTCCACTCGATATTTCAGCCACAAATCCATGACCTCCGCGAAAGATTTGGAGGTGAGGACGGTCTTTGAAGACGATAGCTGCGTCTTTGCCTGCCGACGAGTTACGCGTGTGGGCGTTGGGTTAATGCCCTCAGAAAGGCGTGCACGGATTTCCGTGGCCTTGGCGCGGGCTTCGGACAGCGACATGGAGCGGCGAAGTCCGAGAGACATGCTACGCCGATTGCCGAATGTGTCCTGATACCGGAGGATGTAGCTTTCTGAGGCGCCGCGAATGCGGAGGTAGAGACCATGGACACCGCCGAGCGGATAAAAGCCGGGTGACTTGAGTTGCCGGAAGATGACGAGCGGCATCGGAGTGACGAATTTAGGCATGTTCGAAGAGGTCCAAAAAACGACGAAAACTGCGCTAAATCCGATCTTATCGAGCTTCAGAGGGTCACCAAAAGGGTCACCAAAAATGCAGGTCCTGTAAGGTTTTGTACGGTTACAAAAGGTTCTGTTTAGTAATTTTGTAAGCGTGTTGCAAAATTTCCACAGGTAAGAAAAAAAGCTTGAAACTCAATTGCTTCAAGCCTTCAATCCTCTGCAGTTTCAAGTGCTTATCACTAATTACAAAACTGCAGTTTTTGTAATCATTGGCGGAGAAGGGGGGATTCGAACCCCCGAGGCCCTTATTCGGACCTGCACCCTTAGCAGGGGTGTGCATTCGACCTCTCTGCCACTTCTCCGCTCGAATTGTTTGGCGCGGCTGGCAGGATTCGAACCCACGACCCTCTGGTTCGTAGCCAGATACTC
>OGFJ01002195.1_pt1 | contig 10877 bp, 9 predicted proteins | sample 1570861 | NCBI WGS metagenome assembly OGFJ01 (sample SAMEA2582060, study PRJEB24529) | metagenome | biome: Human gut stool | place: China | collected 2011
CTCAGCAACAATAAAGTCTGCGGTTCGGCCGTCTTTCTTATCCCAGGTTTTTAAGGTCAGGGACGCAGCACGCCTTGATGATACAATGGGTGCGATCTTTGCCTTCCCCGCTTCTACCAGTTCCGGCAGGTCTATTGGAAGCCCTGCTCCACAGATCACAGCATCTGCCCCCGCACGCACTGCTTCTTTTACATGTTCTCTGTACTGCTGTAATGCAACCATGACATTCACTGCCACCATTCCTCTTCCAGCAGACAATTCTTTTGCCCTGGCAATATGTTTCCGGATCCCGCGCAGCTTACATTCTTCTTCATTTCCCACAAAATCAGGTTCTTCAAATCCGATCTGTGCTGTGGAGATCACTCCCATACCTCCCTCCGCCGCAACTGCACCTGCCAGACCGCTTAAACTCACACCAACTCCCATGCCTCCCTGTATCAGCGGCAGGCTCAGATTCCATCCCTCAAAACTGTTCATTGAAAAAATTGGTTTCATAATATCCCTCTCTATTATATATAGTTTTTATTACTATGTATTATAGTAGCATTTAATATATATCATGTCAATGACAACCATATTATTATTTATAAAGAAAAATACCCTGCTCTGCCGCATCGGCATTACAGGGTATTTTCCATCTTCTGTTATATAGTCTGTCTTACAGATTATTCGTCATATCCGTTTGGATTATTCTTCTGCCATCTCCAGGAATCTGCACACATTTCTTTGATTCCGTACTTTGCCTTCCAGCCAAGCTCACGCTCCGCTTTTGAAGGATCACAATAGCATGTTGCGATATCTCCTGCACGTCTTGGTTTGATTGCGTATGGAATCTTTACGCCGGTTGCAGCTTCGAAGTTTTTCACAATATCAAGTACGCTGTAACCATGACCAGTTCCAAGGTTATAGATTGCAAGACCACAGTTCTCATCAATCTTCTTCAATGCCTTTACATGACCAAGTGCAAGATCAACGACATGAATATAATCTCTGACACCAGTTCCATCCGGTGTATCATAATCATTGCCAAATACACCAAGTTCTTTTAATTTTCCAACTGCCACCTGTGTGATATACGGCATCAGATTGTTCGGGATACCATTCGGGTTTTCTCCCATTGTTCCGCTCTTATGGGCACCGATCGGGTTAAAGTAACGAAGTAAAATAACATTCCACTCCGGATCAGCTTTCTGGATATCCATCAGTACCTGCTCTAACATGGATTTTGTCCAGCCATAAGGATTGGTACACTGACCTTTCGGGCAGTTCTCTGTGATCGGGATTTCAGCCGGATCACCATATACCGTTGCTGAAGATGAGAAAATAATGTTCTTGCAGTTATGCTGGCGCATTACATCTACCAGAGTTAATGTTCCTGAAATATTGTTGTTGTAATATTCCCAAGGTTTCTGTACAGACTCACCAACAGCCTTTAATCCTGCAAAATGAATGCAGCTGTCAATTTTCTCTTTCTTAAAGATCTCATTTAAGATCTCACGGTCTAAAATATCTCCTTTATAGAAAGTTACATCTTTTCCTGTGATTGCTTTTACACGCTCTAATGATTTCTCAGATGCATTTACCAGATTGTCAAGAACAACAACCTCATAACCTGCATTTAATAATTCTACACATGTGTGACTTCCAATAAATCCGGCACCGCCGGTAACTAAAATTGCCATAGTTTTCTTCCACCTTTCCATAACAAGTCTTTTTATTTACCTTCAACGTTATGGGTACATCTTACCCCATTCTGATGAAAATGTATAGCCAAAAATGTACAAATAATATGTAAAAATGTTGCATATTAGTATGGCAGCCAGTATACTTATATTTATAAAATACACTGGCAGTTAATTACCAGTAAATAATGGAGGATTTCTATGTATGAAAAATATAAAAATTCCTACAAAGTAACGGAAAAGGAACTGGTTTCTCTTTCTGTGTACAATGTAGGATTTCAACGATGCGATTCCCTGTATCAGTGGGGGCCGGGAATCAGGGATCATTATCTGATCCACTATATTATTTCAGGAAAGGGATTCTATAAGATCGGAAAACGCACTTATGAATTACAGGCGGGAGACTCATTTTTAGTCTATCCAAACACAGAGGTTGTTTATTACGCTGCCGAAGCGGATCCGTGGGAATATGCATGGGTAGGTTTTACAGGCAGTGACGCTTCCATGATCTTAAAAGCAACTGATTTTTCGCCTGAAAAACCGATTATCCGCTCTACACCTCACGGAGATGACATTCACCGGCAGATACTTCATATATATGATGCAAGAGGCAACGAATTTCAGCATGCCGTGGAAATGACCGGACGGCTCTATACAATGCTCGCCATGTTTTTACACGACGCCTCCCACACAACAGAACAAATTTCTGCCAACAGTTATGTGCAAAAAGGCATCGAATATATCTCTTCCAATTATTCTTATGCAATTACCGTAGAAGATATTGCAGACTATGTCGGGGTCAGCCGCAGCCACCTGTTCCGCTCTTTTGAGTCAGTGCTCGGTCAGTCACCAAAGGAATATCTGACGGATTTTCGCATGAAACAGGCATGTTATCTTTTAGAACACTCCAATCTGTCCATCACTGCAATTGCGAACTCACTTGGTTTTGACAACAGCTTATATTTTTCCAAAACATTTCACAAGCAAAAGCAAATGTCCCCAAAAGAATACCGGGCACATTCGCGTACTCCCCAGTCATAATACAGCATTTAACATACATGATTTCCTTTTTCAATATCGTTTTTACATATCACTGGTTTTCGCATAGAACTCACTGCCATTCCAGTATGCTTTTGCTTCTCCCGCAAGCACCGCCTTACAAAAATCTTTTTCATCAGCAAGTCTTCTGTCAAACAGCATACCACCACCAATCATCTTTGTGGTGTGCTGGTCAGAGCCTGCCGTAATAGGAAGTTCATGTTTTCTTGCATAGGCAATGGCTTTCTCATTATATAAAATGTTTTTATGCGCCGTGCTTGCCGGACTCTCATGTGTGGCATTGATTCCCTCTACCGCATCCACACAGTCCGGGAAAAGACGGATTTCCGGAATATAGTCCTCCTCACGGAACGGATGAGCCTGACTGACAATGCCTCCACCGGCATGCACCAGTTCATATTGCTCTTTTACATCTGCATCCTTGATCTCGGGATGTTCTAACAGCCATTCCTTACTTAACCCATATATTAAAAATTCTGTTCCCTGATATCCTGACTCCCATCCACAGAAGACCTGCAATCCAATCTTATCGCCTTCTTCTTTTGCATGTTCATATCCCTTGCAGAATTGTTCCACCCAGTCTTTCCACGGAAGGCTCCGGTCTGCTGCCGTATTTCCATAGAAGAAATGGTCTGTTACGACGATGCCGGCATATCCTGCTTTCTGATATGCTCCCGCCATCTCTGCCCCTGTATTCTGTCCGCATGCACTACCCTCTGACGTGTGTACATGGGTGTCATATAAATATCCGTTTATCTGCATGAAAAACCTCCACTTTGTCTTCCATAGAAAAAGAACCTACCCCGGCAGGTTGTCCCACCGGAATAAGTTCTCTTAAGTCTTGTCCTATAATTAAGCAACTGCTTTCTTAGCAATTTCTGCTAATGCTGCAAATCCTGCTGCATCATTTACAGCCATCTCTGCTAACATTTTACGGTTGATATCAACACCAGCTACTTTTAAGCCGTGCATCATCTGGCTGTAAGAGATTCCGTTCATTCTTGCTGCTGCGTTGATACGAGCAATCCATAACTGACGGAACTGTCTCTTTCTTTCTTTTCTACCTGCATAAGAACTTGTTAAGGCTCTCATAACAGACTGTTTTGCAACACGGTACTGTTTAGAACGAGCTCCTCTGTAACCTTTTGCTAATTTTAATGTTCTATTATGTCTTTTTTTAGCGCCTAAACCGCCTTTAACTCTTGCCATGATCTATTCCTCCTTAACAACTTTCTTACATGTATGGTAAAATCTTCTTCATATTCTTAACGTTTGTAGCATCTACGATAGCCGGTTTTCTAAGATTTCTCTTATTCTTTGTTGTTTTCTTTGTTAAGATATGTCTTCTGTAAGCCTTGTTTCTCTTTAACTTTCCGGTTCCGGTTGCTTTGAAACGCTTTGCTGCTGCTCTGTTTGTCTTAATTTTTGGCATTGTGTATTCCTCCTTAATAAATGTTATCTCTTCTCTGCCAACACCATACCGATGCTTCTTCCCTCGATCTTCGGTGCTTTTTCCACTACTGCGATATCGGAAAGCTGCTCAGCAAGATCATCTAAGATGTGCTTACTGCTGTTCATATGTGCCATCTCGCGACCACGGAAACGAAGTGTGATCTTGACTTTATTGCCTTTTGCGAGGAACTTCTTTGCAGCGTTCATCTTGGTGTTCAAATCATTGGTGTCAATGTTTGGTGACAGGCGGATTTCTTTTAATTCCACTGTCTTCTGCTTCTTCTTTGCATCCTTTTCCTTACGTGCAAGATCATAACGATACTTACCGTAATCAATTACCTTGCATACAGGCGGCTTTGCATTCGGAGCAATCTTGACAAGGTCAAGACCGGCTTCATCTGCAATTTTCTGTGCCTCTCTGGATGAGACAACACCAATCTGCTCGCCATCCGGTCCGATCAGACGAACCTCTCTGTCTCTGATCTGTTCGTTAATCATTAATTCGCTAATGGTTTTGTACCTCCAATAAAAAATAGTGGATAGGCAGACTATCCACTATTACATCTAACATTCATATAACATGCTAAAAGTATGAACACTAAGTCGCCCGATTGCGCTTAGGTGAGAGTGGATACTCTACTTGTTTCTTAACAACCATTTGACTATACCACCTGATTACGGTATTGTCAACTGTTTTCTGTAAATTTATTCCGCCGGTTCTGCCGGAATAAACAGCCGCTGGTTGTTTCCCGGATTCTGATCCGGCACTGCTGCTTTTGCCTCCGCACAAAACTGCTCCTGCGAGTTTATCAGAACCTTGCCCCGCTTGTCAAGTTTTTCATACGTACCATCCGGCTGCATCACACGCGCTTTCACATTATCTTCCAATTCCACATGCAGAATATGCAGTGCTTTTTCTTTGAGTTCCTCCTCAATCACCGGGAAAACAATCTCTACACGCCGGTCAAGATTTCGCGGCATCCAGTCCGCACTTCCCATAAATACTTCCGGATTGCCGTCATTATAAAAATAGAAAATACGGCTGTGCTCCAGAAAATTTCCCACAATGGAACGCACGGAAATATTCTCACTCACTCCAGGAATTCCGACGCGCAGACAGCAGATTCCGCGCACGATCAGATCAATCTTTACACCGCTTGCAGATGCCTCATACAGTGCCGCAATAATGCCCGGATCACAGAGGGAATTCATTTTTGCCACGATACGGGCTTCCCTTCCCTGCTGCGCGTTTTTTGTTTCCCTACCAATCAGCCGCAAAAATTTATCCCGCAGCCAGTATGGTGCCAGCACCAGTTCATTCCATGCCAGCGGTTCGGAATATCCGGATAACATATTAAACACCGCTGTGGCATCCTCCCCGATCGACTCTTTGCAGGTAAAGATTCCACAGTCCGTATATAATTTTGCCGTCGAATCGTTATAGTTTCCGGTTCCCAGATGAACATAGCGGCGGATTCCGTCCTCTTCCCGGCGGACCACCAGTGCGATCTTGCTGTGTGTTTTAAGGCCAACGAGACCATAGATCACATGACAGCCTGCCTGTTCCAGTTTTTTCGCCCATACAATGTTGTGCTCCTCATCGAAACGGGCTTTCAGCTCAACCAGAACCGACACCTGCTTGCCGTTTTCCGCTGCCTGTGCCAGACTGCTGATAATCGGGGAATTTCCGCTGACACGATACAGTGTCTGTTTAATCGCCAGGACATCCGGATCTTTGGATGCCTGCCGGATGAAATCCACAACCGGATCAAAGGTTTCGTATGGATGATGCAGAAAAATATCCCCTTTGCGGATTGCGGCAAAAATGTCACTTCCCGGTGTAATTTCCGGCACCTGCTGCGGCGTATACGGTTTATAGCGGAGATGGTCATATCCGTCAATCCCATACATTTTCATTAAAAAAGTCAGATCAATCGGTCCTGCAATCTGAAAAATATCCTCATCCGATACTTTCAGCTCGGTCTTTAAAAATTTCAGAAGCTTTTTGTCTACCTTCTCTTCAATTTCCAGACGGATAACTTCTCCCCACTGACGCATCTTTAATTTGTTTTCAATCTCTTTCAGCAAATCTGATGCCTCATCCTCATCAATTGTCAGATCTGCGTTTCGCATGATCCGGTACGGATACGCACACAATACCTTGTAATTGGAAAACAGTATGCCTATGTTGCGTTCTATAATCTGCTCAAGCAGAATGAAAGACTTCGTTTCCCCTTCGCTTGGAATCTGTACCAGACGCGGCAGAACACTTGGCACCTGCACGGTCGCAAACACAGTCTCATCCTCCGTTTTCTTTCCGGTCAGAAGTGCTGCAATATTCAGTGTCTTATTGCGAATCAGCGGAAACGGACGCGACGCATCCACTGCCATCGGGGTGAGTACCGGATATACATTTTCCATAAAATAGCGATCCACAAAACGCGCCTGTTCCTCGTTCAGATCCTCATGTGCATCCAGAAGATAAATTCCTTCTTTACGCAGAAGCGGCATCAGGGAACGGCTGAAAGTACTGTACTGGATATTGACCAGTTCCCGCGCCTGTTTATTGATGGCGGAAAGCTGCTCCGTTGCGGTCATTCCGGCGATATCACGCTTTTTATATTTTGCGTGTACCATATCCTTTAAGGATGCCACCCGGATCATGAAAAATTCATCCAGGTTAGATGCTGTAATGATTAAAAATTTCAACCGTTCAAACAGAGGGATGTTTTTATCCCTGGCTCCATTCAACACTCTGTGGTCAAAAAGCACCCAGCTGAGTTCCCGGTTTTCATAATATGCCGGATCTTTAAAATCTATTTTTGTGTCCATAAAAGCCCTCCGATCTAATAGTTATAAATACGCTTCTCTTTTAAAACAGGTTTCATGCTGTATACATTTTCAAAATAAGAGGTCTTTGCGTCAAACAATGCCTGTTCCAGCGCAATATCCTCAAATGCCTCGACCGTAATCACGAGTTTTCTCTCCCTTACCGCGATCCGGATATTTTTAAACTTCTGTTTATGACTCTGATCCAGCGCATTTGCCACACGAAGAATTGCCGAAAGTTTTGCCACACAAAGATACTCTTCCTGGCTCAATACATCAGCGACTTCCTCATACGGATCCAGCGGAAGAGTATTGTAGCGCACGATCTGTGCAACAATCTCGCGCTCCTGATGGGTCAGACCGATAATCTCTGAGGACATGATAATATGATACGTACTCTCCGACGCTTCCGCAAAGCTGACATACTTTCCACAGTCATGCAGGATTTTAGCCACCTGAAGCAGCAGACGCGCCCGCTTTCCAAGTCCGTGTTCCTGTTTCATCGCATCAAAAATCTTAATGGATAGCTTGGAAAGTGTCTGAATGTGTGGAGAAAAACTGTGGTAATGCTCCGATAAAAATGTGGCCGCCGAAATGACATCCGCATCAAAATCATGTGTCGATGCCAGCAGTTTATTGTGCTGTGCATAATCAAATGCCATACCATCCTGAATGTTTGCTCCCGGCACCCATACCTCTTTTGGATTCACATTCTGTGCCATCATCTTATACAGCACAAGTGCCGGAATGATCAGCGGTTCCCTCTCATCTGAAAGATTTAATTCCGCTGTGATCTCCTCCAGCGTTTTTTTGAGCAGTTTATCGATAAATTTAGAGAATTTATCCAGCTTTACCTGCCGGCTTTTTCCGCCTTTTTCCTCAATTTTTTTGACCAGGCCGCCGGCATAGTCACTGATCAGGATCAGATAATCCACCGGCGTATTCATGTACATGGAGCGAAATCCCTCGAGTTTTTTATTGACATATTCCTCAATCTGGTTTTCATACATTTTCAGGGAGTATCCGCGGTCTCCAAGCAGATTCCGCAGGCGCATAATGCCTGTTTCCATGTGTTGTGTCGTGATCATTTTCCCGTCACGGAATAATGTGATCTGCACACTCGCCCCGCCGACATCCACGACTGCTGCACTCGTCTTTATCATCTCCTCAAACACCGGACTGCCAGCCACCGCTTTATAACTGATAAAACGGTGTTCCGAGTTACTTAACACCTTTACCCGGAATCCGGTTCTAAGATAAATCTGGTCAAGGACAAATATCTCATTTGTGGTATCCCGGAGTGCGGCGGCTGCACAGACTTCATAACTGTCTACCTTGTAGCTTTCCATGATCTCTTTAAACTGCGCCAGTGTTTCACAGAGTTCTTCCACCTGCTCATATCCGATTGTCCCGGTGCCGTAAGCACCTTTCCCCAGTTCCTGCCGGGACCGGATGTGATCCACCTCATGAAACTTTTTTCTGTTTGTAAACTCAAATACCTTCAGGCTCACATCGTATGTGCCAATATAAATTGCTGCAAATGTGTGAATTGCCATACGCCCACCTTCTTTCACCAATTCTGACTAATACGTACCAAGAATCCGGAATGCAATTGTTTCCTCCCGAAGTCCGCGCAGCGCATTCTGCACTGCATGATCCTCAAATCTTCCCTCAAAATCAACAAAGAAACGATATTCCCAGTTTTTATTCTGTAACGGACGTGACTGGATATTTGTCATATTCAGTCCATTATAAATAAAATGCGACAGTGCATGATATAAAGCACCGCTTTCGTGATTAATCTCAAAACAGATGCTGATCCGGTCTGCCTGATCGGTATATACTTTTTTCCCTGTCACAACAATAAACCGGGTCGAATTATTTTTATTATTCTGAATGGAATTGCGTAATACTTTCAACCCATAAATCTGGGCATTTTTTGCACTGGCAATCGCCGCCTGGGAAATCTCCCCATCCTCTTTGACCTTCTTGGCTGCAACGGCATTATTGCTGACACTGAATTTTTCCCAGTCCGCATGACTGTCCAGAAATTCACTGCACTGCATCAGTGACTGTTTGTGCGAATACACGGTACGGATATCTCTCTCATCCGCATCTTCCAGTCCTAAAAGTGCATGATCAATACGGATGATCTGCTCCCCGACAATATAATTATCATATTCCACCAGAAGATCATAATTTTCCGAGACAATTCCTGCCGAAGAATTCTCGATCGGGAGTACCGCATAATCCGCTTCCCCGTTCTTAATGGCCTCCATGGCATCTTTCCAGCTCTCCACATGGAAATTATTGCAGTTTTCTCCAAAAAACTGTTCCATGGCAAGCTGGCTGTAGGCACCTTCGAGTCCCTGAAAAACAATCCTTGCATTGGAATAATCCAGCGTGTGAATCGGCTCAAACTCCTGCGGAGGCATAATTCCATGCTCCGTCAGCAGTTTATACTGTTTCTTACGGCTCATCGCCATGATCTGCTCAAAAAGTTCACGGATTCCGTGTCTGGTAAAATCACTTTCCGCTTTTTTCTGCAGCGTTGCCAGCTTGGATTCCTCTCTCTCCTTGTCAAAAATCTGCTTCCCGGTATTTATTTTGTATTCAGCCACATCCGAGGTCAGTTTCATCCGTTCCTCATAGAGTTTTACGATCTGTTCGTCAATTTTATCAATATCTTTTCGGATATCTAGTAAATCTTTCATATAGCGCTCCTTCATGATTTATGATAAAATTTTATAACACAAAGGTATAAAAGGCAAGATACAACTTACCAAGGAGGACTCGATATTATGAAAAAACGTTTGCCCATAATTATAATTGCTGTTCTGGTCGTAGTATTTGCAGGACTGGGCTTTTACAGCCATCAGAAAAGTAAGATCAAATACAACACAAGCTATGTCAACGGAAATACTGCCGGAAACCTTTACAATGCCGGCTTGTTTTGTGAGAAAAACGGAACCGTTTATTTTGCCAATCCGGATGACGATTACCGGCTGTATTCCATGGATACAAACGGCAATCATCTGAAAAAACTCAGTTATGACCGTGTCATGTATATCAACGCCGATGACCATTATGTATACTATGTACGCAATAATGAAAATAATGGAACCGGATTTGATTTCTTCTCCTACGCAAGAAACAGTCTGTGCAGAATTGACCAGAATGGAGAAAACACTAAAATTTTAGACAAAGATCCCTGCCTGTATGCCTCGCTTGTCGGAAACTACATTTATTATCTGCACTATGATGACAAGGATGCTACAACGCTTTACAAGATCGGAATCGATGGCGAAGGACGCAAAAAAGTATATTCGCCTTACATTTTTACATGCAGCACGCTGGGTCAGTATATTTATACCAGCGGAACCGAAAGTGACGGTGCCATCTATCAGCTGGATACCGCCAGTGACAGTTTAAGCAAAGTCTATGAATGTAATTCTTTCAAACCGATTGTAACCAGTGATGACAATGTCTATTATATGGATGTGGATCAGAACAACGCCCTGGTACATACCAATATGAAATCCGGTCATCCGGTTACACTTACCAAGGACAGTCTGGATCTCTACAATGTATACGGAAGCAGTATTTTTTATCAGCGCTATTCCGAAGACAATCCGGCCCTTTGTATGATCAAAAATGACGGCAGTGGATATCAGGAACTGGCACAGGGCAATTACTCCAATATCAACGTCACTTCCAGTTACATCTATTTTACCGATTTTAAGACAAAAGAAATGTTCTGTACACCGACCGATCATCCGGGAACACTCACCGCTTTCCATCCCGGCGTTATCAAAAAATAAATTTATAAGACTGTACAAGAGGAGGAACCCAAAA
>OGFJ01002197.1_pt1 | contig 10873 bp, 8 predicted proteins | sample 1570861 | NCBI WGS metagenome assembly OGFJ01 (sample SAMEA2582060, study PRJEB24529) | metagenome | biome: Human gut stool | place: China | collected 2011
GCCCAATCTCCTAATGGATGGCGAGGTGAAAATTACGCAAAAAGTTTTATCAACATCAAGGGCAATGACTGCGTGATCCGAAACAATATTGGTTATCGGAACGGCTGTACAGCCATTCAGCGTGCATTTGAGCAGAACAACGTGGCAGACGGCTGGGGACAAAATGCTATGGTATATGGCAACAAGGTCTATATGGATACAGCGACCAATGCGCTGGGCAAGAAAATGTATTTCTTGAATGCCTGGGATTGTTCCGCCACTGTCTGGGACAACTTCATGGCGTATGACGGCGAACTTTTCTCCGTTGACAACGAGGACGACCAGTGGGATTATTATAACTGCAATCTGCTGACCTACGGAAATAAGTGATGCTGTTCCTTTGGTATCCGGGATTCACATTCACCCTTGACAACCACCCTGCAACTATGCTACAATAAAAAGGCAAAAATTGAAAAAAGGGAGCAGAATCCATGGAACAGTGGGATATTTACGATGAAAACAAGCAGAAAACCGGTCGCACTATGAACCGGAACGACTGGCATATGAAACCAGACGAGTTTCACCTGACCGTACTGGGTGTATTGCAGCGTCCGGACGGCAAGTATCTGATTACACGCCGGAAACTGGACAAAGAGTGGGCGCCCGGCTGGTGGGAAGTTCCCGGCGGCGGTGTCCGTGCCGGAGAGGACGGAGCCGATGCCGTAAAGCGTGAGATTCTGGAGGAAACCGGAATCGACGTCACCGGCGCAAAAGGCGGCTATGCGTTCTAGGTTATTGCTTGTCTTCATCATGGCCAATGTAAAGCGCAAATCCAAAGCTACGGGGTTGTATAATCCGATGATGTCTTCGCAATCGCTGTCTATTTTCAGCTCGAATGCGTTCACTCTTTTTTCCCGGTAGGTTACCTCGTGCGCCAGCTCTTTGTCCATAGACAAAAGGGCTTCTCCTGCACGGTTCAGCTGAGAATTAACCAAGTCCCACATTTCGAGGACTTCTTTTTTCAGATCGTCGAGTTCTTTTTCGATGTATATCATTTTCGTAGATTTTTAAAAGTATGAAGATTCCTATTTATTGAAACAAAGAAACGTCATTCATGTTTCCTTTGTGTTACATTTGCTTTACAAAAATAGTGCAATTCGAGAAAAGAAATTCTGGCAATGTGCAGCTTATTTTCATATTTACATACAAATATAGCGAAAGGTGAGTGCAAAGGCAAGCGAAATTTACATTTCCGGCTTGGCTCTACCGAACTGTTCCTATGTCCTACAAATATACGAATAAGCGAGAGCGGAGCAAAACAAAGCTCGCTTTAATTTTATTCAGCCGAGCGAAAGTATCTTCGAGTTTCAACTCAAATATAGTGAAAGGTGAGTGCAAAGGCAAGCGGAATTTACATTTCCGACTTGACTCTGCCGAACCGTATCCTATATTCTACAAAGATAGCTGAGGAAAAGTGGCCTCGATTTTTTATCTTAAACCATATTGTAAAACGAGACGGCTGTTTTTTTTAACAGCCGTCTCGTTTATAATAATAGGAAAGAAAATGCTTTTATTCGGTCACCGGTTTATCTAACCCGGGAATATCGACTAATTTCATGTCGAATACCAAAGTCGTGTAGGGAAGGATTAGAGATGACATATATTGAGCTCCGTATCCTAATGTTTGAGGAATAATCACACGGCAACTGTCTCCCACCTTCATTTGTTCGAGAGCTATGATCCAACCTTTGATGTTTTGTTTTACCTGTGTACGATAAATACTGTCGGTTCTCAGATAAGAAGAATCGAAAGGAGTTCCGTCATACAACATACCCTTGTATATTACATCTACCGTACTGGTTTGGTAAGGCGATTGGGCATCTCGGTTAAGACTCGTATCGTTGTAGTATTTCATCAATACATAAATACTGTGGTCCCAGCTTGGAACTACTTTGGTGTAAATGGGATTTCCTTTTTCATCTTTGGCTCCAAGTTGTTCGATGAACCATGATTCGTTGATCTCTCGCCATTGCTCGTACTGCGTCCAATAGTCTTCTGTCTCCTTGCAGGCGACAATGCCTATCAAAAGGCAGATAAGTAAAAAAATAGGTAACTTTTTCATTGTATATTGCTATTCATTAAAATTCCACGGTGGGAGCTTGCGCAGCACTCGCTTCGGCTTTGAATTGAGGTTTTGCGTCGAATCCGAAAATCTTTGCCGTAATCAAAGCAGGGAATTTACGGATTTTTTTGTTATAGGCATTCACTGCGTCCGTGTAGCGAGAGCGTTCTGTTGCAATGCGGTTTTCAGTTCCTTCGAGCTGAGCTTGTAATTCCAAGAAATTTTGGTTGGCCTTCAAATCGGGATAGTTCTCGGTGATTGCCAACAATTTTCCCAAAGCACTCGACAATTCACCCTGTGCTTCTTGGTATTTTTGTAAATTCTCTTCTGTCAAATTCGCCGGATCTACGGTAATTTGGGTCGCTTTCGATCGGGCTGCGATTACAGCTTCGAGCGTTTCGCTTTCGTGCGCTGCATATCCTTTAACCGTATTGACCAAATTGGGAACCAAATCGGCGCGACGTTGATATTGATTCTCTACTTTTGCCCATTGGGCGTTTATGTTCTCATCGGCTTCGACCATGCTGTTGTAACTGCACGAAGAAAGTAGTGCCGCTATGATCGTTGCTAAAATGGCTCGAACGAAGTATTTCATATTTGGATAGGAATAATTTATTCTACAATTTTCTTTAATAATGTTTTCAGGCTAACCTGTTCTCCAATTATGTTTTGGAGCTGGTCTACGGCCACCCGTTGCTGTTCCATCGAGTCTCGGAAACGTATGGTGACCGTATTGTCTTCGAGAGTCTGATGGTCTACCGTTACACAGAACGGTGTGCCGATGGCATCTTGACGGCGATAACGTTTCCCGATAGAATCCTTTTCGTCGTATTGACATTTGAAATCGAAACGCAAATTGTCGATAATTTCACGTGCCTTTTCGGGTAGGCCGTCTTTGCGAACCAAAGGCATTACTGCAACTTTTACAGGGGCGAGCGCTGCCGGTAATCGCAACACTACGCGACTATCTCCTCCTTCCAGTGTCTCTTCACAATAAGCGGCAGCCATAATACTCAGGAACATGCGATCTACACCGATAGAGGTTTCTATAACGTACGGTGTATAGGATTCTCCTAACTCCGGATCGAAGTATTGTATTTTTTTTCCGGAGAATTTTTCGTGATTGCCTAAGTCGAAATTTGTTCTTGAATGGATACCTTCCACTTCCTTGAATCCGAAAGGCATTTCAAATTCTATATCGGTAGCGGCATTGGCATAGTGCGCTAATTTTTCATGATCGTGGAATCTGTATTTTTGGTCTCCCAATCCCAAAGCCTTATGCCATTTCAGACGGGTTTCTTTCCATTTGGCGAACCATTTTAATTCCTCTCCCGGACGTACGAAAAATTGCATTTCCATTTGTTCGAATTCCCGCATGCGGAAAATAAACTGACGAGCTACGATTTCGTTACGGAACGCTTTCCCGATTTGGGCGATTCCGAACGGAATACGCATGCGACCGGTCTTTTGAACATTCAGGAAGTTCACGAAGATTCCTTGTGCTGTTTCGGGACGTAAATAGACTTTCATCGAACCATCTGCGGTAGAGCCCATTTCGGTCGAGAACATCAGATTGAATTGACGTACATCGGTCCAGTTTTTGGTCCCGCTAATGGGGCAAACTATTTCGTAATCGAGTATGATTTGACGCAATTCGTTCAAATCTACATCGTTCATTGCTTGGGCATAACGAGCGTGCAGCTCATCTCGTTTGGCTTTGTGTTCCAAAACTCTTGGATTGGTCTCTCTGAAAAGTTTTTCATCGAAAGAATCTCCGAATCGTTTTGCGGCTTTCTCGACCTCCTTCTCGATTTTTTCGTCCATTTTGGCGATACAATCTTCGATAAGCACGTCTGCTCGGTAACGTTTTTTAGAATCTTTGTTGTCGATTAACGGATCGTTGAATGCATCTACGTGCCCGGATGCTTTCCAAATAGTCGGATGCATAAAGATGGCGGAGTCGATACCCACGATGTTTTCGTGCAGTAGGACCATACTGTCCCACCAATATTTTTTTATGTTGTTTTTCAATTCGACACCCATTTGTCCATAGTCATATACGGCAGCCAATCCATCGTATATTTCACTTGAAGGGAATACAAATCCATATTCTTTGCAATGGGATACCAATTTCTTAAAAACGTCTTCCTGTGCCATTTCTTTTGTATGTTATGTTGCTATCTTGTTTTTACCTTTATTATTTTTGAGCCGATTACTTTCTTAAATCAGACGATTTTAGAGCACAAAGTAAATGATTTTTTTCGATTAAATTTGTATTTTTGCAGGGGAATGTAGTTACACGAGTATTTAAAAATTAAAAAGAGTCACACTTTTGTGTGTGCTTTTCCCGTTTATAAATCCAAATACACTCTATGAGCGACGAAATAACGACACCGCAAGAAGATATGCCCCAAGATCGTTCCGCTGAATCCGAAGTTTCAGCGGAGTCTCATTCGGCTTACAAAGTACCCGTATCGGATAAGCCGGATATTAAATTCCAACTTTCGGGAATGTTTCAGAACTGGTTTCTCGATTATGCTTCTTACGTGATACTTGAACGGGCGGTTCCTCATTTGGCCGATGGTCTGAAACCGGTACAAAGGCGTATTCTCCATGCGATGAAATTGCTCGATGACGGGCGTTTCAACAAGGTCGCCAATGTCGTGGGACATACTATGCAGTTCCACCCTCATGGCGATGCTTCCATAGGTGATGCGTTGGTGCAGTTAGGCCAAAAGGATTTGTTGATAGAGTGTCAGGGAAATTGGGGAAATATACTTACGGGCGATTCTGCCGCTGCTCCTCGTTATATAGAAGCTCGCTTATCCAAGTTTGCCTTAGATGTCGTATTTAATCCGAAGACTACCGAATGGAAGTTGTCTTATGACGGTCGTAAGAAAGAGCCGGTGACTCTTCCTGTCAAATTCCCTTTATTGTTGGCACAAGGCGTCGAGGGTATCGCTGTGGGGTTGGCTTCGAAGATATTACCTCATAATTTTAATGAGATATTACAAGCGGCTGTGGCTTATCTGCGGGGTGAGGAGTTTCATTTGTACCCCGATTTTCAGACAGGTGGATTTATAGATGTCTCTAAATATAACGATGGGGAACGAGGCGGCAGCGTGAAAGTACGTGCTAAAATCGAGAAGATCGATAATCGTACGCTTTCTATCGTAGAAATTCCTTATGGCAAGACAACATCGACACTGATAGAATCTATTCTTAAAGCCCAGGACAAGGGAAAGATAAAAATACGAAAGGTCGATGATAATACAGCCCAGCATGCCGAGATATTGGTTCATCTCATACCGGGCACTTCTTCCGATAAGGCTATTGATGCTTTGTATGCCTTTACCGATTGTGAAGTGAGCATTTCACCCAACTGTTGTGTCATCAATGAGGACAAACCTCACTTCATGACTGTGAGCGATTTGTTGCGTATCAGTGTCGAAAACACGAAAGAATTGCTGCATAAGGAACTACTTATACAGAAGGGTGAAGCGCAAGAGATTTTGCATTTTGCATCATTAGAAAAAATATTTATAGAGAAACGCATTTATAAGGATAAGGAATTTGAGGAAAGCCGTTCTATGGACGAGGCTATCGCGCATGTAGACAAGCGTTTGGAACCGTTCAAGCCTTCTTTTATCCGGGAGGTGACTTCCGACGATATATTGAAGTTGATGGAAATAAAGATGGCTCGTATCCTTAAATTTAATTCAGAGAAGGCCGATGAGTTGATCGCTGCTAAAAAAGAGCAAATCGCTCAAATCGATTATGATATAGACCATTTGGTCGATTATACAATCAAGTGGTACGATTCTTTGAAAGAAAAATACGGCAGCCGTTATCCCCGATTGACAGAGGTTCGTAGTTTCGATACCATCGAGGCTACCAAAGTGGTCGAGGCGAATGAAAAACTCTATATCAATAAAGAAGAGGGGTTCATCGGTACATCGTTGAAGAAAGACGAGTTCGTTTGTAACTGCTCCGATATAGACGACATTATTCTTTTCTACCGAGATGGAAAATATAAGGTAGTGAAGGTGAGTGAGAAAATGTTCGTAGGGAAAAATCTTTTACATATTGCCGTATTTAAGAAGAATGATAAACGTACGATATACAATGCGGTTTATCGGGACGGAAAGGCCGGATTGCATTATATGAAACGTTTTGCTGTGACCGGTGTGACTAGGGATAAGGAATATGATCTTACTCAGGGTAAACCGGGGTCGAGGGTCGTTTGGTTTACAGCGAATCCCAATGGAGAAGCCGAGGTTTTGCGGGTGACTTTTGTCCCGAAGCCTCGCATGAAAACTCTGTTTGTCGACCGCGATTTCAGTGAAATAGCCATTAAGGGCCGTCAATCTATGGGAAATATTCTTACTAAAAACGAGATTCATCGTATTTCTTTGAAGGAACGGGGCGGATCTACATTGGGCGGACGCAAGGTTTGGTTCGATCGAGATGTTCTCCGTTTGAATTATGATGGACGAGGAGAATATTTGGGCGAATTTCATGGAGACGATCAAGTGCTTGTCGTTTTGGAGAATGGCGAGTTTTGCACGACGACATCGGATGCCACGAATCATTATGACCCCAATATTTTACGGATAGAGAAATTTGATCCCGATAAAGTTTGGACAGTAGCTTTGTATGATGCGGCGCAAGGTTATCACTATTTGAAACGATTTGTTTTTGAAGCGGGTAGCCGTAAACAAAGTTTCTTGGGAGATAATCCAGATTCCCGTTTGTTGTTGATTACCGATACGTCTTATCCTCGTATTGAAGTCGCATTCGGAGAGGGGGACTCTTTCCGGGAACCTATGGTTGTGAATGCAGCCGAATTTATCGCAGTGAAAGGCTTTAAAGCGAAGGGGAAACGGCTTACGACTTATTCTGTCGCGACCATTAACGAATTGGAACCGTTGAGGCAAGAAGACGATTCTGTCGTCGAAGATGACAGTAGTGTCGAAACGGATACTTTTATGGATAGTAATGTCGATAAACCGGAAGATAGTGCTTCGGGACAAATGACTTTGTTTTAATTATGACGAAATGTAAGGCGATTTTACGTGCCATTTTAATGGGTATTACTTTTTCGATATTTTCTCCTTTATGCGTATCGGCACAGGAAAAAGAATCGGAGAAACCGTTACGCCCGGTCACGTCTGTATTTACGGTCGAACTCGGAAGGCAAAGTGCTTTGGATACCTATTTGACACCTATCCGTTATTGGGGATTAGATGTGGCTTTGGGGTACGAACGTCTTCGGGCGGTTAGTTTTGCCCCGGAAAAGTGGTTTACCCGCCACAATGTTTCCGGTTCATTCGCCTCGATGACTAATCAATCGGGGAGCGGCTCTATGTTATCGTTTTATTTGGACTATTCGTTTGCGATGTTAAGGAGATGGCAGTTGCTCGATGGACTGTATGTGTCTGGGGGAGGAGAGGCCGCACTTACGTTGGGGGGATTGTATAATTTGCGTAATTCCAATAATCCGGCAACGGCGAAAGCTGCCATCGACTTGGGTGCTACCGCTATGGCTTCATATCATTTTTATATATCACGATTGCCGGTAACTCTTCGCTATCAGGTTTCATTACCGGTAATCGGTACTTTTTTCTCTCCTGAATTCGGGCAGTCCTATTATGAGATGTTCGGTATAGGGAATTGTAGCGGGATTGTCCATTTCGGAGCATGGCATAACCGGGTCGATGTGCGGAATTATATTTCGGTCGATCTTCATGTAGGAAAGCGGGCATTACGTCTGGGGTATCGTCAAGTAATGCGTACGACGCATATCAATAGTATAGATACACAAGTATTGACTCATACATTTGTGTTGGGAATTTCCGGTGAGATATTTCGTGCGGCTCCTTCGGATCGTCGGATAGTTTCGGTTTATTATTAATGGGAGATAGGATATGATGCATAGGTTTTCAAAAATAGGACTGTTGGTTTCGATTTTATCGGTTTTCATGTTTCCGTCTTGCCATAAAGTGGAAGTGTTCGAAGATGATCCTTATGGTAATTTCGATGCTTTGTGGACTATTCTCGATGAACGATACTGTTTTTTTGAGTATAAGAATATAGATTGGACGCAAATACGAACCAAATATCGGAAGAAGCTGACATCGAGAATGACATCGGAGGAGTTGTTCAGCGTCTGTAACGATATGCTCATGGAGTTGAAAGACGGCCATGTGAATCTTATCGCCGCACATGATACCTCGCGGTATTGGGATTGGTTGTATGGTTCTCCCACGAATTACGATGAACGTATTATAGATGAGTATTATCTTAATTTCGATTATCGGTATACCAGTGGTATAAAATATAAGATATTGCCTCAAAATGTAGGATATATGTACTACGGCAGTTTTTCTAGTACCATAGGCGATGGTAACCTCGACCAGATATTGGCCTATTTATCGACTTCTACGGGATTGATTATCGATGTGCGCAGCAATGGCGGCGGGTCTTTGTCGAATGTCGAGACTTTGGTGTCTCGGTTTATTAACCGAAAGACGGTCGTCGGTTATATTTCCCATAAAACGGGATTCGGGCATCAGGACTTCTCGGAGCTTTATCCAATAGAATATTCTCCGTCGAGCCGGATTCGTTATCAAAAGCCGGTTGTTGTATTGGCCAATCGAGGTACATTTAGTGCGGGGAATAATTTTGTATCGGTGATGAAAGCTCTGCCAAATGTTATTGTCATAGGCGATTGTACGGGGGGCGGTAGTGGATTGCCTTTTTCGTCGGAACTTCCTAACGGTTGGAGCATTCGGTTTTCGGCTTCCCCGATATATGATATAGAACGGCAACATACAGAGTTCGGTGTTGAGCCGACCGAGGGGTTTAAGATGGATATGGATTCCGAACAGGCTTCGAAAGGTCACGATACCATACTCGATCGGGCAATCTCTTACATAACAGGCTCTTGATGAAAGATTTGTTTTTCACCCGATAAACTTTGTGTCTTAATAATTGTATAGTTTGTAAACTTCTCGTATATTTGCACCGTCGTTTGCGGACGTGGCGTAATTGGTAGCCGCGCTAGACTTAGGATCTAGTGTCTTGCGACGTGTGGGTTCGAGTCCCGTCGTCCGCACAAAAAAGCCTGTAAGAATTCTTACAGGCTTTTTTGTTTTGTCGGGGATAAATTTAAAGACTCTGTATCTTTCCGGTATGATGGCGGTAGGCTATCTATGAATAAAAAATAGAGAACGTTTCTAAATATTTTGGTTTGAGGTGGGTAAAGATTTTTTCTTTTATCGTCTTTATAGGTGTATATAGTAATATCATGAAAATTGGTTTAGTTATGAATGTGAAACTCTTGAAGAATTTAGCTTTTTTAGGCTTGTTATCGTTTTCGGTTTTCCCTTCTTTTGCTTTGTCGAAGATTATTCCCGATGGAACAATTCCTTATAATATGGGAGTTCAGTTAAAAGGCGATACCGATGGCCCGGAGGATTTAGATCGTGTACAGGAATTAGGTATGAAGTGGTTAAGACGAGGGTTTATTTGGGAATCTATCGAACGAGAAAAAGGTGTTTATGATTTTAGTCAGTATGATCGTTTTGTAAACGATTGTGAGAAGAGAGGTTTGAAAATTATTGGCTGTATGGCTTTTAGTAATAAACTGTACGGGCATGTGAAAGACGAACCGGCTCGTTCGGCTTATGCCGATTTTGCAGCTGAGTTGGTAAAACACTATAAAGGGCGAAATGTTATATGGGAGATATGGAACGAACCGAATACGATGACATTTTGGGGACGTCATGGGAAAGTCGGCAACTCCCCTCAGTATGCCCGGGAATATACAGATTTGGTACGGGCTGCCGTGCCGGCCATGAAAAAGGCTAATCCCGATTGTGTGATTTTGGCGGGTTCGGTTTCGAACATGTGGTCTGAGTCTTATAAATGGATGTCCTATTGTTTTGCAGATGGTATGTTGGATATCCATTGGGATATATGGTCGGTGCATCCTTATGGCGTGAAAGCCCCGGAGGATTACATGGAGGCGTATTCTCATACTCGCAATTTAATGAAGAAAGCCGGTGGAGATACCGGACGTCTTTGGATAAATTCGGAGCGGGGTTTCCCTTTGGGAAAGGCCGAGGGATATGCAGGGGGCGATCCTTCTCTTGCGTATGAATATCAAGCGTGGCACGTGATTCGGCAATACCTTGTTGATTTATTAGAGGGGTTGCCTGTAACCATTTGGTATGAATGGGGTGGAAAAGAGGGATTTGCTTTATACCGTGCAGGAAATATGACTCCCGCCTATAATGCTTGTAAAACCTTTGTGAAAGAGTTAAGCGGATACAAGTTGGATTGTCGAATGAAGACAGAGAACAAGAGGGATTTCGTACTCCGTTTTATCGACAAGAACGGCAATGAAAAGTTGGTCGCTTGGACGGCTCCGGGAGTAATGGAAAGTCCTGATAAGATAGTGCCTCATTCAATAAAGATAGCGGTGGGAGATGTTTCTCCCCGATTGGTCACAACCGATTTATATGGTCGGACCGATATTGTAGAGGTGTCGAATGGAGTTATAGAGCCGTGCCTGACAGGGGCTCCGGTATATATTACTCTTCGATAAATAAGATGGAAATGATTGCTTGTTACGGTCGTCGGGGCATCTTTTGATTATATCGATGATTTTACTATGAGAGTAAAAATAAAAAAAATTGATTGTCTCCCGACAACCAATCTTCTTAACCTTAAATCTAATAAGATCGGAAGAGCGTCGTGTAGGGAAAG
>OGFJ01002200.1_pt1 | contig 10858 bp, 9 predicted proteins | sample 1570861 | NCBI WGS metagenome assembly OGFJ01 (sample SAMEA2582060, study PRJEB24529) | metagenome | biome: Human gut stool | place: China | collected 2011
TTAGTCCCGTACACGAGACCCTTTATACGAAAAACGTCCGGTTTTTTCTCCGGACGTTTTCTTTTTATTTGCTTTTTCGACATAAAAAACATATATTTACGACCGAAAACGAAACGTTTCGGCCGCGGGTCAAAACGGATAAATCATGAACCGATATACAACCCATCCTAATTATGAGCGAAAAACATTCAATACATTGTCCGGCACGCGACATCCCCGTCCGCGCCGAGGTGGACGTTCTGGTCGTGGGCGGCGGCCCCGCCGGCATCATGGCCGCCGAGGCGGCTGCGGGCGACGGCCTGCGCGTAATGCTCGTCGAGAGCCGCGGTTTTCTGGGCGGCAACCTTACGATCGGCCTGCCTGTACTCGGATTCCTGGGACACAAGGGAACGCAGATCATCAAGGGCCTGCCCCAGAACTTCATCGACCGGCTGCGTGCACGCGGCGCAGCGAGCGAACACCGTCCCTGCGCCCTGCACATGAGCCTGACGATCATCGACCCCGAAGAGGCCAAGCGCACGGCGCTCGAAATCATGGAGGAGAAGGGTGTCGAGGTACTGCTCTACGTCTTCTGCACCGACGTAGTCAAGGAGGGCGACGACGTGAAGGGCGTCATCATCGAGAGCAAGGCGGGCCGCGAAGCGATCTTGGCCCGCACCGTCATCGACTGCACGGGCGACGGCGACGTGGCCTTCCGCGCGGGCGTGGAGTGCCGCAAGGGCGACGCCGAAGGCGGCATGCAGCCCCCGACGCTGATGTTCTGCATGAAGGGTGTCGACGTGCAGCGGCTGCGCGACGCGATCGTCCAGCATCCCGACGTCTACGACATGGACACCATGCCGGCCGAGCAGTTCCGCACGGGCAAGTTCATCACCGTCGGCTTGCGCAACCAAATCGAGCAGGCGCGCGCCAAGGGTATCCACATCCCCGTAGCACGCACGATCCTCATCACGGGGCTTGCCGACGACGAGATCTGGGTCAACATGACGCGCGTGAACGGCGTCGACTCGACCCGTCCCGAAAGCTACACGCACGGCGAGATTGAGGGCCGCAAGCAGGTCTACGAGGTGGAACGTTACCTGCGCGAATTCGTGCCGGGCTTCGCCGGAGCGCATCTGGAAAAAATCGCACCCTTCATGGGTATCCGCGAAAGCCGCGTGATCGTAGGCAAATACGTCCTCACGGCAGAAGATATTCTCGAAGACCGTCGTTTCGACGATGCCATCGCCGTGGCGGGCTATCCGGTAGACATCCACCACGCCAAGGGCGGCGACTGCACGCTCTACTGGTGCGACGACTGCTACGACATCCCCTACCGCACGCTGATTCCGGCCCATGTAGGCAATCTGCTCGTCGCGGGCCGCTGCTCGTCGATGAACCACGAAGCGATGGCTTCGACGCGCGTCATGTCGACCTGCATGGCGTTGGGCGAAGCGGCCGGACGCGCCGCACGGCTAGCCTTGAAGGCGGGCGTGCAGCCCGCCGATCTCAACGTGGAGGCGCTGCGCGCCGAACTGCGTGCGACGGGCGCCTACCTGCGCGACTGATCCGCTCCGTATAAAATGCGAGCGCGGGGTCCCGATTCCGGAACCCCGCGCTTTGTCGTTACCCCTTGCGCTTGTAACGCGACGGCGAGGTACCCGTATGCTGTTTGAAATACTTTCCGAAGAAGGACTGCGTACTGAAATTGAGGTGGTAGGCGATCTCCTGAATACTCATGCCCGAATATTTCAGCAACGACTTCGCTTCGAGGATGACCGACTCGTCGATCCACTTGGCCGCCGTCTTGCCGCTCACCTCCTTCACCACCGACGAGAGATATTTCGGGGTGATGTTCAACTGCCTGGCATAAAAACTCACGTTCCGCTCCCGCTTGTTGTACCCGCCCAGCAGCTGCATGAACTGGTCGAAAAGCACTTCGCAGCGGCCCTGCTTCTGCTCGCTCGACTGCTCGCGCTGGTTCAACTCGGTAATCAGATAGAAAACCGCCGTGAAAAGCGTGTGGATGATCTCCTTGCGATACCGCTCCTTATCGCTCTGGATCACGGTCTTGATAAGCTGGAAAAACTGCCGGATTTCGGCCACGTCGCGTTCGGTCACCTGCAAACAAGGTTTGCGGCCGAAGCGCATGTGAATGGGGAGCGACGCCGAAATATCGACCTGGATGTCGCTGACGAACGCCTTCGAACAGGCGACCAGATAGGCCGTCGCATCGGACGAACAGCGGATCGTCCGGATGATGCTGCCGGGACGGAAGAATACCAGCATGTTGGGCCGGACTTCATAGGTCTCGGTATCGATGGAGAGCACCGCCGACCCGCTCATCATGATCATCGCCGCGAACCCGTCGAGCGACACGGGAATCTCCGACGTGGGATTGCGCAGATAATCGATGGTCGTAATGGCCAGATCGTCCGACAGAAAAACCGTATCCTGCATCTCCTGCTTCAACCGGGCGATGGACACCTTGCGCAGGTTGTTGGGCTTCACCATAAAACGTAACGAGAGTTCGACGTAACAAATTGTTGACCTTGCCTGCGGATTCGCCGTCATGGATTCACGTCGAACTCACGTTACGGGAACTCCGCCCCGAAATCCATCCCGGCGACTGCCGCGCATCCTCCTCCGACGAGAAAGATTTCCCGAACGTGAATCCCCGGAAGAATCCACATTTCCGGATTTTCGATCTACAATGATACGGAAATTCCCCGGAATTTCCTAAAAAATCCCCTTTTTCACCCCTTAAAAAGTAGCGATCCCCGATTGCAGCGTACAAAACCAACGCACGGGACTCCGGAATCGCCCTCTCCGCCCGGCCGCGCGGGCAGCCGCCGGCAGGCAAAACCGCGTAAAAGGCCGTCGCGGCCGACCGCATCGCCGGAAGATTCCGGACGAACCGGCCCTGCCGCATCCGGAAGATCCGCACCGCCGCCGGAACGATCGACCCGACCGGATAAAAAGGATGCAGGTTGGAAAATCATCGGATTTTCCAACCTGCATTCAATAGTAGGAGGATCAACGAGTGGAACGGAAGTTCCCGCTCCGCGAAGATTCGAACCGATTGCGGATCGCACCGCCTGCGGAAGGTCGATTCCCTGAACCGGAAATCCTTATCGGAAACCGTACCTCCGCCGAACCGCTCTCACCTACCAACAACACAAACACTTGCGGTCTGCGGAAGATCGAACCGGCCCTTCGCGTACTCTTTCGCTCCTCCTGAACGGTAAGACCGGCTTAGAGCTTCGGACCGGCAGCCACGAGGCTCTTGCCCTCGTCGTTGCCCGTGAACTTCACGAAGTTCTTGATGAAGCGCTCGGCCAGATCCTTCGCCTTGACGTCCCACTCCGAAGCCGACTTGTAGGTATCGCGCGGATCGAGGATCGCGGAATCTACGCCCGGCAGTGCGGTCGGGATTTCGAAATCGAAGATCGGGAGCTTCTTCGTCTTGGCCTTGTCGATCGAGCCGTCGAGAATGGCGTCGATGATGCCTCTGGTATCCTTGATCGAAATACGCTTGCCCGTACCGTTCCACCCGGTGTTCACCAGATAGGCCTTGGCGCCCGACTTCTGCATCTTCTTGACGAGTTCCTCGCCGTACTTGGTCGGATGCAGCGACAGGAAAGCCGCGCCGAAGCAAGCCGAGAAGGTCGGAGTCGGCTCGGTGATGCCGCGCTCGGTACCGGCCAGCTTGGCCGTAAAGCCCGACAGGAAGTAATACTTGGTCTGCTCGGGAGTCAGAATCGAAACCGGAGGCAGCACGCCGAACGCGTCGGCCGACAGGAAAATCACCTTTTCGGCGGCCGGGCCCTTAGAAACCGGTTTCACGATGTTCTTGATATGATAGATCGGGTACGACACGCGGGTATTCTCGGTCACCGACTTGTCGGCGAAATCGATCGAGCCGTCCGCGCGGACCGTTACGTTCTCGAGCAGCGCGTCGCGCTTGATCGCATTCCAGATATCGGGCTCGCTGTTCTTATCCAGATTGATTACCTTGGCATAGCAGCCGCCCTCGAAGTTGAAGACGCCCTCGTCGTCCCAGCCGTGCTCGTCGTCGCCGATAAGCAGACGCTTCGGATCGGTCGACAGCGTCGTCTTGCCCGTTCCCGAGAGGCCGAAGAAAATAGCCGTGTTCTTGCCTTCGAGGTTGGTGTTGGCCGAGCAGTGCATCGACGCCATGCCCTTGAGCGGCAGCAGGTAGTTCATATAAGAGAACATGCCCTTCTTCATCTCGCCGCCGTACCAGGTGTTGATGATCACCTGCATCTTCTCGGTCAGGTTGAAGACGACGGCCGTCTCCGAGTTCAGACCCAGCTCCTTGTAGTTCTTCACCTTGGCCTTCGAAGCGTTGAGCACCACGAAGTCGGGCTCGCCGTAATTCTCCAGCTCCTCGTCCGTCGGACGAATGAACATGTTCTTCACGAAGTGAGCCTGCCAGGCCACCTCCATGATGAAGCGGATCTTCAAGCGCGTGTTCTCGTTGGCGCCGCAGAAGGTATCGACCACGTAGAGCTTCTTGCCCGAAAGCTCCTGGCCGGCGAGCTTCTTCAACTCCTTCCATGCAGCCTTCGTCACGGGCTTGTTGTCGTTCTTGTATTCGGGCGAAGTCCACCAGATGGTGTCCTTCGTCGTCTCGTCCATCACGAAAAACTTGTCCTTGGGCGAACGGCCGGTATAGACGCCGGTCATCACGTTCACGGCGCCCATGTCGGTTACAACGCCCTTGTCGAAACCGCGCAGGCCCTTCTTGGTCTCCTCGCGGAACAGCTCGTCATACGACGGATTGTACACGATCTCCGTAACGCCGGTGATGCCGTACTTTTTCAAATCCATTTTGTCCATAATTGTATTCGTTATTAAAACCTCTTTATCCAACTCTATCCGGGATTTCCCGGGACTCTCCCGACGAAGGCTTCGCACTCGCGGCAAGTCCCTTTTTTCCCGATGCAAAATTAGTAAAAAAAACAATAATGTGAAAAAATTAACAGTAATTTTTCACAAAATTTAAAAAACCGAGGAGACGAAGCTGGGACACAGCCGGCATCAAGCAGATCGACATGCTGATAACAGCACATTCAGCCCCACGTGAAAACACGCTGTTTCCGCCTTTCCGCAGATGCGGGAAGGGGGGGGGCATTTCCGAAATCCGACGAAAAGCCGAAGCGACGGAACGCCTCGGCTTCCCGATCGGAAAGGGCGGCATCACTCCGCCACCACCGCGATGCAGTTCGTGACGCGCCGTTCGCCCTCGTGGTCGAACCTCCGGTTGTCGGACGGGCGGTTCACGACGCCCGCCTCCTCGCACCAGAGCGTCGACGAACCGCCGCCGTCGAGGTTCAGCGCCGAATACAGCCCCAATTGCCGCACGAGATAGATCAGTTCGCCGATCGTCATACCCGCCGCCTGCCCCGGGAAACGGCCGTCCACGACGATCATCACCGCCTCGCCCCGTCGCGTGATGCCCACGACCGAGCGGGGATGCCGGCCCCAGAAACCGCCCTCGCGATCGGCATACGACAACGCCTCGCCGCGGCAGAGAAGCAGCGGCCCGGCAGCCAGCGCGTCACGGTAACGCCGCGCGAGCCGCGCGTCGTCCGCCGGAACATAGGGTTCGATCCGCACGCGGCGCCCCTTTATCGCCACCACGCCGTTGACGCGGAACTCTTCCCGAGCTTCGGTCGCGGCGACCGTCCGGCCTCCGACACGCACGAACGTCGAGGGAACGAGCGTCTTCACATTGAAATAGCCCGCGTTCACGGCCGCCACGGCCCCCTCCGCCTCGGCCAAAACCGACGTAAGCGTCAGCGAATCCGGCTGTACGATGCGGGTGCGGTATCTTCCCGCGTCATACCTGACCATCGAGATCGCCTGCGGCGCGCCGAACAGTTCGAGTTGCGCCTGCACGGCCACCAGATGCGGCCGCACACAGCAGGTATCCCAGCGGATCGCGGCGATCGCCAGCGAATCCTGCACGCTTTGCGCACCGGCCGCAACGGGCAGGCACACGAGCAGCCAACCGAGCAGACGTTTCATTCGTTTCGCAGTTTTCATCGTAACCCTTATTTTCCTACAAAATATTCGGAGACTCCGGAACCGTCCGTGTCCCGCGACGTAAAGATACGAAAATCCGAGCGCAGAAGCAAGCGCAAGCTTGATTATGCCGAGACAGAGCATCCAAGGCGCAAACCAAAGATACTCCGCCTCGGCAAAAAGCTAATAAATTTGCATTGCGCTCGGCTTAATCGTATCTTTGTCCCGACGACACGATAATCCGTTCGCTATGGAAGAACTCACACTCACCGTCCCCGCGCTGCTCTTTCCCGCCATTTCGCTGATCCTGCTGGCCTACACCAACCGGTTTCTCTCCTACGCCCAGCTGATCCGCACGCTCAAAGCGCAATACCTCCAACACCGTTCCGACCTGACGGCCGCCCAGATCGACAACCTGCGGCGACGGCTCTACCTGACCCGCGCCATGCAGATTCTGGGGATCGCCAGCCTGTTCCTGTGCGTCGTGACGATGTTCCTGCTCTACATCGGGCTGCCGCTCGTGGCCGCATACGTCTTCGGTGCGGGCCTGTTGGCGCTGATCGGCTCGCTCGGCGTCTCCATCCGCGAAATCCAAATTTCGGTACGGGCACTCGAAATCTACCTGAACGACATGGGACACTGACGACGATGCGCACCGCGGAATCCGGCCGAACGCCCGACCTCTTCCGGAACCGCCCTGCGGCAGGTCACAACATCCCCCGACGACCGGAGGCCCGATGCGAAACGGGGCCTTCCGCAAATCGCAGAAAGCCCCGTAATTCCGATCGTCCGCCGCGTCACCGCTCCATTTTACGCAGGAAACATTCGACCGTATTCTCCATCAGACAAGCGATCGTCATCGGCCCCACGCCGCCCGGCACGGGAGTGATGACCGAGGCCAGCGGTTCGACGGCGGCGTAGTCCACGTCGCCACACAGCTTGCCCGTCCCGGGATCGCGGTTGACCCCCACGTCGATCACCACGGCGCCCGGACGCACCATGTCGGCCGTCACGAAACGCGGCCGGCCGATCGCCACGACCAGGATGTCCGCTTCGCGCGTCACCTCCGGCAGATTTCGCGTGCGGCTGTGGGCGATCGTCACCGTAGCGTTGGCGTCGAGCAGCAATTTGGCCACCGGCAGCCCTACGATATTGCTGCGGCCGATCACCACGGCACGTTTGCCGGCGATCTCCACACCTGCCCGCTGCAACATCCGGATAATTCCTTTCGGCGTGCAGGGCAGCGTGCAGGGCTGTTTGAGCCACAGATTGGCTACGTTGAGCGGATGAAAACCGTCCACGTCCTTCTCGCGGCGGATCGCCGCGATCACCCGATCCTCGTCGATATGCTTCGGCAGGGGCAGCTGCACCAGAATCCCGTCCACGCCGTCGTCGGCGTTCAGTTCGCCGATCAGCGCCAGCAACTCCGCCTCGCCCGTCTCCGCCGGGCGGCGGATCGTCGTGTTGCGAATGCCCACCTCGGCCGAAGCCTTGGCCTTGCCCGTCACATAGCTCACGCTGGCCGGATCGTCGCCCACGAGCACCACGACCAGATGGGGCGCCCGCCCGTATTTGGCGGGGAACTCCTTCACCGCCGCCGCCATTTCGGCCTTCATCGAGGCCGACAACTCTTTTCCGCTGATTATCGTCGCCATAGAATCACTTGATTGCTTTCCGTCCGATGTCCGTACGATGGAACAGATTGTCGCACCGCACCTTACCTACTTCCCGATTGCACTTTTCCAGCGCCTCGCCGAGCGTCGGCGCCGCACAGACGACGATCGCCACCCGACCGCCGGCCGTCACGATCCGCCCCTCCTTCGAGGCCGTACCCATGTGGTAGACCGCGCCGTCGACCTCGTCCAGCCCCTCGATCACGGCGCCCTTCGCATAGCTGCCGGGATAGCCCTTCGAGGCCAGCACCACGCCCACCGTCGAAAAGTCGTGCCATTCGAGCGGGTGCTCCAGCTCCCAGCCGTCGGCCACGGCCGAGAAGATCTCCACGATGTCGCTTTTCAGGCGCGGCAGCACTACTTCCGTCTCCGGATCGCCGAAACGGGCGTTGAACTCGATCACCTTGATGCCGTCGCGCGTCTTCATCAGGCCGCCGTAGAGCACCCCCGTGAAGGGACACCCTTCGGCGCACATCGCATCGGCGACGGGCTGCATGATCCGCTCCAACGCATACCGTTCGTCCTCCCCGGTCACGAACGGCAGCGGCGAGTAGGCGCCCATGCCGCCCGTATTGGGCCCTTCGTCGCCATCGTAGCCCCGCTTGTGATCCTGCGCCAGCGCCATCGGATAGACACGCCGGCGGTCGACGAAACACATGAACGAGAACTCGGGCCCTTCGAGCCAATCCTCGACCACCACCTTGCCGTGCCCGAACTTGTCGTCGAGCAGCATGTCGCGCAACGCGGCATCGGCCTCCTCCATCGTCTGCGCGATGACCACACCCTTGCCTGCCGCCAGCCCGTCGTATTTCAGCACTGCCGGCAACGGACGCGAGGCCACGTAGTCGCGCGCCTCCTCATACGCGGTGAAGGCACGGAAACCCGCCGTCGGGATACCGTATTTGGCCATCAGCTCCTTGGCGAACTCCTTCGACGACTCGATGCGCGCGGCCGCCTTCGTCGGGCCGAAGATCCGCAGTCCCGCCGCACGGAAACAGTCGACGATACCCGCCGCCAGCGCCGCTTCGGGGCCTACGACCGTCAGCGTCACGTTGTGCGCCAGTGCAAAATCGCGCAAAGCCTCCACCTCCGTCTCGCGGATCGGGACGCACTCGGCCTGCGCCGCGATGCCCGCATTGCCCGGCGCGCAATAGATCGTGTCGATCCTTCCGCTGCGCGTCAGCGCATCGACAATGGCATGTTCGCGGCCTCCGCCGCCCACTACAAGAACTTTCATGGATCGAAATATATCTTTAATTCGGTTTCAAAATCATGCGGTTTCACGTCGCGGCCGCCGTCCCGCCGCACCCGGTTCTTCTCCGGCGGCAGAGCCGAATCCTGCCCGAATAACGGACAGCGGACCCGCCCCCCCGATCTCGTCATCTCAGTGTTTGAAATGGCGCATCCCCGTGAAGAGCATCGCCACGCCCGTTTCGTCGGCCTTGCGGATCGAATCCTCGTCGCGCACCGAACCGCCGGGCTGCACGATCGCCGCGACACCGTTGGCGGCGGCGAGCGTCACGCAGTCGTCGAAGGGGAAGAAGCCGTCCGACGCCATGACCAGCCCCCCGGTCGCACCTTTGGCCTGCGCCTCCTTCAACGCGATCTCGGCCGATCCGATCCGGTTCATCTGACCGGCGCCGACGCCGAGCGTCTGTCCCCCCTTCACCACCACGATCGCGTTCGACTTGACATGCTTGACGATCCGCCAGGCGAACTCCAAGTCGCGCAGCTGCGCAGCGTCGGGACGCGCCTTCGTAACGGTCATCGACGCCTCGACCCGCTTCGTCTCCACGTCGAGCTCCTGCGCCAGCAGACCGCCGTTGACGCTCACGTACTGCATCGGATGCACGTCGCTGCGTGTCATGTCGACTTCGAGCAGCCGCAGGTTCTTCTTCGTGCAGAGCACCTCCAACGCCCCTTCCGAGAACTTGGGCGCCATGATGATCTCCAAAAAAATCGGCTTCATCCGTTCGGCCGCCTCGCGCGTCACCTCGCGGTTGACAGCCACGATACCGCCGAAGATCGACACCTTGTCGGCCTCGTAGGCCTTCGTCCACGCCTCCACGACGTCGCGGCCGACGGCCGCGCCGCAGGGATTCATGTGTTTGAGTCCCACGCAGAAAGGCTCGTCGAACTCGCGCACGATGTTCAGCGCGGCGTTGGCGTCCTGGATATTATTGTACGACAGCTCCTTGCCGTTGAGTTGCCGGGCATGGGCCAGCGAGAAGGGAACCTTCTCGGCCGAGCGGTAGAACTTGGCCGTCTGATGGGGATTCTCGCCGTAGCGGAGCGACTGCACCAGATCGAAATCGAGGAACAGTTTCTCGGGCAGGCCCGCCTGCGCACGCATGTAGGTGGCGATCATGCTGTCGTACTCCGCCGTATGGGTGTAGGCCTTGGCCGAAAGACGCAGACGCGTTTCGACCGAAGTATTGCCCTCGGCGCGCATCTCGTCCAGAATCGCGGCGTAGTCCGCCGGATCGCAGACGACGGTCACGTCGCGGAAATTCTTGGCCGCACTGCGCAGCATCGAAGGGCCGCCGATGTCGATGTTCTCGATGGCGTCCTCCATCTTCACGCCGGGTTTCGAAATCGTCTCCCGGAACGGATAAAGGTTCACGCAGACCATGTCGATGAACTCGATATGATTATCCTTCAGGGCTTTCAGGTGCTCCGGATCGTCGCGGCGGGCCAGCAGTCCGCCGTGCACGTTGGGATGCAGGGTCTTCACGCGGCCGTCGCAGATCTCGGGGAATCCCGTCACGTCGCTGATGTTGATAACCTCGACCCCGCTGTCGGAGAGCAGTTTCATCGTGCCGCCCGTGGCGATCACCTCCCAGCCCAGGGCACGCAGGCCCTTGGCGAAATCAACAACACCCGTTTTGTCGCTGACACTGATTAATGCACGCATATCGTTATTATTCCTTTAATAATTTATTAATCGTTTCTATATAAAGCGGATATTCCACCGCATGAATCCGGGCTTCCAGCTCGGCGATGTCGTCTCCGTCGTATCCGAACGCCCGCTGGGAGATGATCTTCCCGCCGTCGAGCGTCGCATCGACATAGTGGATCGTCACACCGAAGACCTTGACGCCGTATTCCAGCGCCTGCTATTACTGTAGCCCCTTCCACAATTCCACTCACAGTAA
>OGFJ01002203.1_pt1 | contig 10849 bp, 8 predicted proteins | sample 1570861 | NCBI WGS metagenome assembly OGFJ01 (sample SAMEA2582060, study PRJEB24529) | metagenome | biome: Human gut stool | place: China | collected 2011
TCCGGTTGCGATGCGCCGATGCCCGATTCCCCTGTTTTATCGGGGCGGGAGGGGGGCGGAGCCGCGATACCGGAACGTCTGTCGGAAACGACGCTTCCCGCAAGCGGGGAATCCTTCCGAGCGCGGGAAGCGATGATTGAAAATAAATGACGATGAAAGAGAAGAAGAAAGTTGCACTGGTGGCCCACGACAACATGAAACGCGATCTGGCGGAGTGGGTCGACTGGAATTGGGAGATTCTGCTCCGGCACCACTTGGTTTGTACCGGAACAACGGGTAAGATGGTGACGCGGACGCTGACGGAGCGGGGCGGTGCCGAGGAGATCTCGCATTTCGACATCACGCTGCTCAAATCCGGCCCGCTGGGCGGCGACCAGCAGCTCGGTTCGATGATCGCCGATGGGGAGATCAGCGCTCTGATCTTCTTTTGGGACCCGATGTCGGCGCAGCCCCACGACGTGGACGTGAAGGCGCTGCTGCGCATTGCGACGCTCTACAACGTCCCGACGGCGATCAACCGCTCGTCGGCCGATTTCCTGATCTCGTCGCCGCTCTTCGAGCACGACGACTACCGGCCCGTGGTGAAGGACTACACCTCCTACATCGAGCGGGTGTTGAAGTAGCGGTGCATGGAACGCCGATGCAAAAGGGGGTCGACAGACCCTCTTTTTCGTTTGCAGCGAGGGGGCGACCACCGAGTTCGTTTTCCGAAGCGCTTCGCTCGACAGAGCGGGTGCGGTCGGCCGTCCGCCGCCGTTCCATGCGCGGATCGCATCCGCTTGTGCCTGTCGCGCTACCGGAGGCGAACTGCCTGCAATTCGGAGAAGGGGTACTTGCGTATAACCGTATTTTTTCACTATCTTTGACTGTGTCTTAGATACTCCGCCTCGGCAATGTTCAAATAAATTTGACATTGCCCTCGCTTATTCGTATCTTTATCCGATCTAAGAACCTGAACATGAAGAAAACGTTACTTTGCTGGCTGGCGGCCCTCGGTGCCGCGGCCGTGATTCCGGCCTGCGGCGGCGCTGCGGGCGATAAAAGTTTGTCGGGGCTCGACCGCGAACGGTTCCGCTCCGAGGTGAACGGCCGGCCGACCGACCTCTACACGCTGACCAACGCCGCGGGAATGGAGGTTTGCATCACCAATTTCGGCGGCCGGATCGTATCGGTCATGGTGCCCGACCGCACGGGAACGCTGCGCGACGTGGTGCTCGGATTCGACAATATCGCCGATTACGTGCGGATTCCGTCGGATTTCGGTGCGTCGATCGGGCGGTATGCCAACCGCATCGGTCACGGGCGGTTCGTCCTCGACGGCGATACGGTGCGCCTGCCCGTGAATAACTACGGGCACTGCCTGCACGGCGGTCCCGACGGGTGGCAGTATCGCGTTTACGAGGCACACCAGCCCGACCCGCAGTCGCTCGCCCTGACATTGCATTCGCCCGACGGCGATGCGGGATTCCCCGGCGCCGTGACTGCGAAGGTAGTCTACCGCCTGACGGAGGACAACGCCATCGATATCGCCTATGAGGCGACCGCCGACCGGCCGACGGTCGTCAACCTGACGAACCACTCCTATTTCAACCTGTCGGGCGATCCTACGCATCCGATTCTCGACAACCTGCTGACGATCGCCGCCGACGGCTATACGCCTGTCGATTCGACCTTCCTGACGCTCGGACGGATCGATTCGGTCGGAGGTACGCCCTTCGATTTCCGGAGGCCGAAGGCCATCGGCGCCGAAATCGACTCCGACGACGAGCAGTTGCGCAACGGCCACGGTTACGACCACAACTGGGTGCTGGCCACGGCGGGCGATCTGTCGCGTCCGGCCGCACGGCTCGTCTCGCCCGTGTCGGCTATCGCATTGGAGCTTTTCACCGACGAACCGGGCATCCAGGTCTATGTCGGCAACTTCCTCGACGGGACTGTCCGCGGGAAACACGGCATTCCCTATGCACACCGTACGGCCGTCTGCCTCGAAACGCAGCACTATCCCGATTCACCCAACAAACCGCAGTGGCCGTCGGTGGTGCTGCGTCCGGGAGAGACCTACCACAGTCGTTGTATCTATCGTTTCTCGGTCGACAAGTAGGGACGTTCCGATGAACCGCCTGACCGACATCCGTCTGCACGCGCAGCAACTCGTCGCGCCGCAGTTCGACGATCCGGCCGAGCTGATCCGCTGGATGGGCATGGTGCAGGCGCAGGAGTACAGTTCGGCCAAATGGGCCGTCGCGTTGCGGCTGCGCACGCCCGCAGCGGCGCCCGTGGAGGAGGCGTTGCGCGAAGGTCGCATCCTGCGTATGCACATCATGCGGCCGACGTGGCATTTCATCGCGGCGGAGGACGTGCGGTGGATGCTGCACCTGTCGGCACGGCGGATCCGCGCCGCCAATGCGTCGTTCGCCAAAGGCAACGGCTGCGGGTTGGACGAGGGGGACTACCTGCGTTGCAGCCGGTTGCTGGAACGGATACTCGGAGGGGGCAACCACCTCACGCGGCAGCAGATCGCAGGGGAGCTGGAACGAGCCGGAATGGCCGTCGACGCACCGCGGTTGAATCGTCTGATGATGCACGCCGAAACGGACGGCGTGGTTTGCAGCGGTGCCGACAGGGCGGGAAAACCTACCTATGCGCTGTTGGCGGAACGGGTGCCGCAGGCGGTCGATCTGCCGGAAGAGGAGGCGTTGGCCCTGCTGGCGCTTCGTTATTTCCGCAGCCATTCTCCGGCGACGTTCGACGATTTCGTCTGGTGGTCGGGGTTGCCCGTCGGGCAGGCCCGCCGCGGTGTCGGGGCGCTGGACGGGGAGTTGCTTCGCGAATCGTTCGGCGGGCGGGAGTATCTGCTGCACGAGAGTTGGGCGACCTGCCGAAAGGCGCCGGCGCACGCGCACCTGTTGCCGGCGTTCGACGAGTACCTGATCGCCTACAAGGATCGTTCGGACGTGCTGGCACCGGAGCATCGTGCGCGGGCATTCAACGACTTCGGTGTTTTCCGGCCGGTGCTGCTGCACGGCGGCCGGATCGTGGGGCAGTGGGGCCGCAAGGGAACGCAGGTCGGCGTGGAGCCGTTCGCCGGTGAAAAACAACCCTCCGCGCGACTCCTGCGGTCGGCGGAGGGACGTTGGAAACTGTTCCGCGAGGGACAGGCGTTTTCGTAAGGGCGTTACAGTTCGTGCGACAGCGGCGCGGGCACGACCTGCGAGGTGTCGAAATCGCCCCAGCGCTCGGCGATCGAGTCGAGCGTGGCCATCAGCGCGGGAATGTCGGTCAGCGTGACGAGTTGCAGACGGGTCTGTTTGAAATCGGGCAGCCCCTTGAAGTAGTTCGAGAGGTGGCGGCGCATTTCCAGTACGCCGACGTATTCTCCTTTGATTTCCACCGATTTGCGCAGATGGCGCTTGGCGATCTCCACCCGTTCGACGACCGTAGGCTGGGGGAGTACCTCGCCGGTAGTCAGGTAGTGCCTGACTTCGCGGAAGATCCACGGCCGGCCGTAGGTGGCGCGGCCGATCATCACGCCGTCGACTCCGTAGCGGTCGAACATCGCGGCGGCTCGGGGGCCCGAATCCACGTCGCCGTTGCCGATGATCGGGATACGGATCGCGGGATTGTTCTTCACGCGACCGATGAGCGTCCAGTCGGCTTCGCCCCGGTAGATCTGGGCGCGGGTGCGGCCGTGGATCGTGAGCGCTGCGATCCCCACGTCCTGCAACCGCAGGGCGATCTCTTCGATATTCTTGTTTTCGTCGTCCCAGCCCAGACGGGTCTTGACCGTCACGGGGGTGTGGTCGACCGCCTGGACGATGCGACGCGTCATTTCGACCATGAGCGGCACGTCGCGCATCATGCCCGAGCCGGCGCCGCGTCCGGCGATCTTCTTCATCGGGCATCCGAAGTTGATGTCGATGATGTCGGGGCCGGCGGCCTCGGCCATGCGCGCCGCTTCGGCCATCGGTTCGATCAGGTGGCCGTAGATCTGGATGCCGACGGGGCGTTCGGCCTCCGTTATTTCGAGTTTTTTGAGCGACTTGGCCGCGTCGCGGATCAGGCCGTCCGACGAGATGAATTCGGTGTAGACCACATCGGCGCCGAACTCCTTGCACATCGAGCGGAACGACGGATCGGTGACATCCTCCATCGGCGCCAGAAACAGCGGCTTGTCGCCCAGTTCCAGATCAGCTATTTTCATCGGCGGGTATTGTATCGGGTGTGACGAGTATTTTGTCGATGCGTGCGCCGTCCATGTCGACGATTTCCAGCGTGAAGCGGTTCCAGTGCAGCTTCTCTCCCGTTTGGGGAATGTGGTCCAGTTCGTCGAGGATCAGCCCGCTGATCGTTTTGTAAGCGGTGTGCGGAATGACCTCCTCCATGTTGAAGTAGGCCAGAAAATCGTAGAAGGAGCACTGCCCGTCCACCAGGCAGCTCCCGTCTTCGCGCCGCACGATGTCGGGTTCGTCGAGGTCTTCGGGAATTTCGCCGACGAGGGCTTCGAAGATGTCTTTGAGGGTGACGATGCCGCGCGTGACACCGAACTCGTCGCAGACGATGCCGTAGCCCAGCTGTTCGCTGCGCAGCTGGTCCATGGCGTTGTAGACTTCGCAGCTTTCATGGAAAAACTTGACCGGCCGGAGCGTTTTGCAGAGGTTGAAGTCGGGTTCTGCGAGGTGCTGGAAGAGGTCTTTGAGGTAGACCACGCCGACGAGTTTGTCGAGTTCCCCGTCGGCGACGGGGTAAAGACTGTGCGGGTTGCGGTTGACCCGTTCGCGAATCTGGTCGGTCGTCATGGCGATGTCGATCCAGACGATTTCACTGCGGGGCGTCATCACCGAGTCGACCGCGCGGTCGCCGAGCGAAAAGACGCGTCCGACGATCTGCTGTTCGACCACGCGCACTTCGCCGTCGTCGACGCTCTCCTGGATGATCGAACGGATCTCCTCCTCGGTCACCTTGTTGTCCGACTCTTTGAGGCCCAGCAGTCGGGTGATCGCCGCGGTGCTGCGCGAAAGCAGCCATACGAACGGCGAGGCCGCCACCGAGAGTGCACGCATCGGTCGCGCGACGGCGCAGGCGATCTTCTCGGCCGTGTTCATGCCGATACGCTTGGGAACGAGTTCGCCGAAGATGAGCGTCAGGTAGGTGACGATGACGACGATCGTCACTTGGGCCGCGATCGTCGCCGTGCGCAGGGGAATACCCAGCAGAGCGAGTTCGCGGCCGAATTTCGCAGCCAGCGCATCGCCGGAGTAGATACCCGTGAGGATGCCGATGAGCGTGATGCCGATCTGGATGGTCGAGAGGAACTTGTCGGGGTCCTCGATGATCCGGAGCGCGCGCCGCGCGCCGGCGTTTCCATGCCGGGCACGCAGTTCGAGGTTGGAACGGCGGGCCGAGATCAGTGCGATTTCCGACATGGCGAAGATGCCGTTGAGCAGGATCAGCAGGATGATGATGACGATTTCCATATTGAATGTATGCGGTATGTTCCGTACGTCGGCCGTTGTCCGGATGCGCGGGCGGGTTCATGCGCCTGCGCCGGTGCGTCGGCCGTCCGGTGCGGAAGCGTATCATTTTGCAAAGATACGAAAAGTCGAGCGCAGAAGCAAACGCATGTTTGATTCTGCCGAGACGGAGTATCTAAGGCGTCGGCCGGAGATGAGTATTTCGGATGGCGGGAAATGCTGCGGGGAGAATTGTACGGAATCTGTTGCCGGCGATTGATTATTCACCGAAAAAAGCTAAATTTGCAGGGCTAAATCAACAAATCATCAGAGGAAAATGAATATCGATCACTTTATTTCGGAGGCGGTGAGTCGCTCGGTCGAGGCGCTCTACGGGCCGCTTGGGGAGGAGCAGTTGCAGATTCAGAAGACACGCAAGGAGTTCGACGGCGATTATACGCTGGTCGTTTTCCCGCTGCTGCGACGAAGCCGCAAGTCGCCCGAAGCGACGGCCGCCGAGATAGGGGAGCACCTTACGGCGCATATGCCGGAGGTGAAGTCGTTCAACGTCATCAAGGGATTCCTGAACCTCGCTCTTTCGGACGGCTTCTGGGCCGACCGTTTCGCCGAAATCGCAGCCGACGGAGCGTTCGGGCAGGCTCCTGCGACGGGCCGCAACGTGATGATCGAGTATTCGTCGCCCAATACCAACAAGCCGCTCCATCTGGGGCATATCCGCAACAACCTGCTGGGCTATTCGGTCGCGCAGATATTGCGTGCCGTCGGCCATAACGTCATCAAGGTCAACCTGGTCAACGACCGCGGCATCCACATCTGCAAGTCGATGCTGGCGTGGAAGCGCTACGGCGGAGGCGAAACGCCCGCTTCGTCGGGAATGAAGGGCGACCATCTGGTCGGTAAATACTACGTCGAGTTCGACAGGCACTACAAGGCCCAGGTCAAGGAGCTGACGGCCTCGGGCATGTCGGAGGAGGAGGCGAAGAAGCGGGCGCCGCTGATGCTCGAAGCGCAGGAGATGCTGCGCCGCTGGGAGGCCAGGGATCCCGAGGTCTACGGACTGTGGGAGATGATGAACGGCTGGGTGTACGACGGTTTCGACGTTACCTACAAGGCGCTGGGCGTCGATTTCGACAAGGTCTACTACGAGTCGCAGACCTACCTGCTGGGCAAGGACATCGTGCAGAAGGGGCTGGACATGGGGATTTTCTACCGCCGTGAGGACGGTTCGGTCTGGATCGATCTTACGGCCGACGGCCTGGGTCAGAAATTGTTGCTGCGCGGCGACGGAACGTCGGTCTACATGACGCAGGATCTGGGGACGGCCTACCGCCGTTTCGAGGAGAACGATCTCGACGACATGATCTACGTGGTGGGCAACGAACAGAACTACCATTTCCAGGTATTGAAACTGGTGCTCAAAAAGCTGGGATACGATTGGAGCGACCATATCACCCACCTCTCCTACGGGATGGTGGAGCTGCCCAACGGCAAGATGAAGTCGCGCGAGGGGACGGTCGTCGACGCCGACGACCTGATCGACGACATGGTGCGCACGGCACGCGAAATGTCGGACGAACTGGGCAAGCTGGACGACTGCACGGAGGACGAGGCGGCTGCGATTTCGCGGATGGTCGGTCTGGGTGCACTCAAATATTTCATTCTCAAAGTCGATCCTAAAAAGACAATGCTCTTCGATCCGCGCGAATCGATCGATTTCAACGGCAATACCGGTCCCTTCATCCAGTATACGCACGCCCGCATCCGTTCGGTGCTGCGCAAGGCGCAGGAGGCGGGGATTGCCTGCGGCGAAGCGTCGGCCGCGGCCTATCTGCCCGAAGAGGTGGCGCTCGTCAAGCAGTTGGCGGACTATCCCAACGTGGTGAAGGCCGCTGCCGAGAATTTCGCTCCTTCGATCGTCGCGGCATACGCCTATGAGTTGGCCAAACAATACAACGCCTACTACCACGATCACTCGATCCTGCGCGAGGAAGACGCTGCGGTGCGTGCCATGCGGCTGCGTTTGTCGGAGCAGGTGGCGCGCGTGATCCGGCTGGCGATGCGCCTGCTGGGGATCGACGTTCCCGAACGGATGTAGCCTGCGGCGGACAGCCTGCCTGTGCAGCCGGCAAAGAACGTATCGACGGCCCTCGACTCTGCTCAGGGGCCGTTTTTCGTCGTTTCGGCGCGATTGTTGAATGGATTGGTGCGAAATCATACTATCCACTCATAAATCGTTAATGACGTGAAAAGGATCTTTACCACTTTCGTATGTGCCTTTGCGGTATGCGCTGCGGCCGATGCCCAGCAGCGAAGCGGGGCTCCGGCATCGTGTCCGCAGGCCGATACCGTTTTGCTGTCGGCCGATGTCGACGGTACCTATCTGGTGCGCAAGTATCTGGTGAAACAGCACGCCGACCGCAACTCCGACTATGCGGTGCGTTATCAGGTCGATGTGGCGCAGCTCTCGTCGACTCTGGCCGGAAATGATTAAAGAAGTGATTCCTGCAGGTGAGGGGCAAGTGGAATTGCAACGCCAGATTGGCGAATTGCTCAATGAACTGAAAGATATTTTCCAGGGTATTTATCTGATAAAGGACCTCTCGCAAAAGACTTCTGATACGATTGTCAGCTATGGCGAGCGTTTATCGTCCATTATCGTTGCAGAGTTGACTGGAGCCCAATGGTTTGATTCGCGCAAGTTCATCAAAACTGAAAAGAAGCACTCCAAGTATGTATTGGATACAGAGTTGACGAATGAACTGATTCGTGAAACATTCAGCACTTTGCCGAAGCGTGCACTGGTACCGGGGTTCATCTCTACTGATAAGGTGACAGGAGATGTTACGAACCTGGGGCGTGGTGGTTCCGATTATACAGCTTCAGTTATTGCTGCGGCATTGGATGCCGACCAATTGGAAATCTGGACGGACGTGGATGGTTTCATGACTGCCGATCCGCGTGTGATTTCTACCGCTTATACCATTAACGAACTGAGTTATGTAGAGGCAACGGAGCTTTGTAACTTCGGTGCCAAGGTAGTATATCCGCCGACTATTTATCCGGTTTGCCACAAGAATATTCCTATTTTAATAAAGAATACATTCAATCCCGAAGGAACAGGAACGATTATCAAGCAGGAAGTATCTGATCCGCGCACAAAAGCGATTAAAGGTATTTCTTCTATCAATGATACCAGTCTGATTACTGTGCAGGGGCTGGGTATGGTAGGTGTGATTGGTGTGAACTACCGTATCTTTAAGGCACTGGCAAAGAATGGCATCAGTGTGTTCCTTGTATCTCAGGCATCTTCGGAAAACTCTACGTCTATCGGTGTGCGTAATGCGGATGCCGACCTGGCATGTGAAGTGCTGAATGAAGAGTTTGCCAAAGAGATTGAAATGGGAGAGATTTCTCCGATACAGGCAGAGAAGAACTTGGCTACGGTAGCTATCGTAGGTGAAAATATGAAGCATACGCCGGGTATTGCCGGAAAGCTGTTCGGGACGTTGGGACGTAACGGTATCAATGTGATAGCTTGTGCCCAGGGTGCTTCGGAAACAAACATCTCATTTGTAGTGGATTCCAAATCATTGCGTAAATCATTGAATGTTATCCACGATTCATTCTTCCTGTCGGAATACCAGGTACTGAACCTTTTTATTTGCGGTATCGGTACGGTGGGCGGCAGTTTGGTAGAGCAAATCCGTTGCCAGCAACAGAAGTTGATGGTGGAGAATGGATTGAAACTGCATATTGTAGGTATCGCTGATGCTGACCGGGCTATGTTTAGCCGTGAAGGCTTTGATCTGACAGATTTCCGTGCAGAATTGGCAGAGAAGGGTAAGCCGAGTACGCTGGAAACTTTGCGTGACGAGATTATCGGTATGAATATCTTCAACTCAGTATTTGTAGACTGTACGGCAAGTGCGGCAGTTGCTTCCTTGTACAAAGACTTGTTGTTACACAACGTTTCTGTAGTAGCTGCCAATAAAATTGCCGCTTCCTCGGAATATGAGAATTACCGTGAATTGAAACAGATTGCCCGTCAGCGTGGTGTGAAGTACCTCTTTGAAACGAACGTGGGTGCGGGACTTCCGATTATCAATACGATCAATGACCTTATCCATAGTGGTGACAAGATATTGAAGATTGAAGCAGTGCTGAGTGGCACGCTGAACTATATATTTAATAAGATCAGTGCGGATATTCCTTTCAGCAAGACCATCAAGATGGCGCAGGAAGAGCGTTACTCCGAACCGGATCCGCGTATCGACCTGAGTGGTAAGGATGTTATCCGTAAATTGGTGATCTTGGCACGTGAAGCCGGTTACAGGCTGGAACAGTCGGATGTAGAAAAGAACCTGTTTGTGCCCGATGATTTCTTTGAAGGTTCGCTGGATGATTTCTGGAAGAAAGTGCCGAGTCTGGATGCGGACTTCGAAGCCCGTCGCAAGGTACTGGAAGCTGAGAATAAGCACTGGCGTTTTGTTGCTAAACTGGAGAATGGCAAAGCATCGGTCGGCCTGCAGGAAGTGGGTGTAAATCATCCGTTCTATGGTCTGGAAGGTAGTAACAATATTATTCTGTTGACTACGGAACGTTATAAAGAATATCCGATGATGATTCAGGGGTACGGTGCCGGTGCCGGAGTGACGGCTGCCGGAGTATTTGCCGATATTATGAGCATCGCAAACGTTTAATGCCTTATGAAACATATTATCATATTGGGTGACGGAATGGCCGATTGGCCTGTGAAGTCATTAGGAGACAAGACGCTCCTGCAATATGCCAAAACGCCTTACATGGATAAGTTGGCCCGCATGGGACGTAACGGGCGGTTGATAACCGTAGCCGAAGGCTTTCATCCGGGCAGTGAGGTTGCCAATATGTCCGTACTGGGATATAATCTCCCGAAAGTGTACGAAGGTCGCGGGCCACTGGAAGCGGCAAGCATCGGTGTAGACCTGCAACCGGGAGAAATGGCAATGCGTTGTAATCTGATTTGTGTGGAAGGGGAGATTCTGAAGAATCACTCTTCCGGACATATATCTACCGAAGAAGCGGACGTGCTGATTCAATATCTGCAAGAAAAACTGGGCAACGACCGCGTGCGTTTCCATACAGGAGTACAGTACCGTCATTTGTTGGTTATCAAAGGGGGAAATAAAGAACTCGACTGTACCCCTCCGCACGATGTGCCTTTGAAACCTTTCCGTCCGCTAATGGTGAAACCTCTGGCACCGGAAGCGCAGGAAACGGCAGACTTGGTTAACGACTTGATTTTGAAATCGCAGGAACTGTTGAAGAACCACCCGTTAAACCTGAAACGCATGGCAGAAGGCAAGGACCCTGCAAACAGTATTTGGCCCTGGAGTCCG